>Ga0187833_10004022_pt1 | contig 14547 bp, 7 predicted proteins | sample ETNtaG_37_FD_167968 | JGI IMG/M metagenome (GOLD analysis project Ga0187833, IMG submission 167968) | Marine microbial and viral communities from oxygen minimum zone, Eastern Pacific Ocean - ETNP2014_SV_400_PacBio MetaG (Illumina Assembly) | ecosystem: Environmental > Aquatic > Marine > Hypoxic... | reverse complement strand
GTCAGGTACCGCAGCAACGACACCCTTGCGAACACGGAGGATGTCAGTACGAGCAATCCGGTGAAGATCGACAAGCATATACCGACCACGACCGACAGCTCTGACGCGAACTGGCACGGAAGCGACCAGGCAATCACGCTCACGTGCGATGACGGATCGGGTGCAGGGTGCGACACCACATACTACTGCACCGATATGAACGGGACGTGTACGCCCGACACAGCGTACACGCAGCCGATCAGCATCACGTGCTCCGCGGGGAGCGTCTGCACGAGGTACGTCAGATACATCAGCAACGACACACTCGCAAATATCGAGGATGTAAAGACAAGCACGGGTCCCCGCATCGATAACGAGGCCCCTGTCACGAGCTCCAATGTGACGGAAGCATGGCACTCAATGGACCAATGGGCATCTCTGGTGTGTGATGACGCCACAGGTGTGGGATGTAACGCTACCGCATACTGCATTGACACAAGCAGCGTATGTGGCTGTACCCCCACCACCATCTACGAAGGCCCGACCAACCTAATCTGCTCCCCGGGTAGCGTGTGCACCCACCATATCTGCGTCGCGAGCAACGATTCTCTAGGCAATCTCGAGGAGAAGAGGAACATCGACGTGAACATCGACAAATCCGGCATTGTGCTCCGCGACATAATCCTCCCCACGCAGGGAGGCCACTACCGGACACCAACGTCCCTGCCCCTTTCCCTGTCAGTGAACGATCACATCATCGACACGTGCTGGTACACAATCACGTCGACCGTCGGAGGCCGCTCCGTGCACACAATCCCAAAGTGTCAGAACGTCACTCTGGACATCACGACGGGCTCGTGGCTGGACGACTTTGACGATGGCTCGTGGATCGATAACAGTACATCCCACAACATCACCGTTTCCACCGGGGCGGTCCGACTCGTGCCCAAGGGCAACTCCACGGCCATTACCGGCAGGCTCCACAGCAGCCGGATCCGACCCATTAATCCTGGAAACTGGGGCCGCTTCACAGCCATCCAGAACGTCAACAAGTCCCAGGGCTCTGCGATCAGCTATTCGGTCCTGGACGGGGAGACGAACGAGACCTTGTGCAGTACCAACACCTCTAACAGGACTGTTGTGATTGACCTTTCCTCCTGTCTGAACGGGACCGCTTCGATAGTACTCTCGGCATCGCTCACATCTACGAACACATCGGCCGTGCCAGTTATCTACATGTGGAACGTGACGTGGTCACGGGCGGACGGCCCCTACGATCTGACGGTCCATGCCAACGACACGACGGGACGCTCCCAGAACAAGTCGCGACAATTCGTTGTCGACACGATCCCACCTTCCATCACTTCGCTACTCATCAACGATGATGCCGCCTCCACGTCCACGAGGGACGTCACGCTCAATGCATCGGGCAGCGGGTTCTCGGAATGCAGGTTCAGCAACGATGGAGCCGAATGGTCCACGTACACTGCCTATAGCGGACCCGCGTCGTGGACACTCTCGGCCGGGAACGCTCAGAAGACCGTCTCTATGCAATGTCGGGACTCCGCCGGTAACGAGGCGGTACAGGTCACCGATACCATCGACCTATCGATCCCGTCCAGTGGTGGTGGGAGCAGCAGCGGCAGCAGCAGCAGCAGCGCGAGCAGCAGCAGTGTAGCCAGTAGCAGCAGCAGCGGGAGCAGCGGTGGTGGTGGTGGAGGCGGCTATTCGCGCCTGAGCTATAACTTCTCGATCGAGTGCGACCACCCGGAAATGCTCACGATGGAACCGGGCGGTCGCGCCAAGGTGTCCTGTATCGTGACTGCCCTGGAGACCCAGCTCCCCTCACTCAACGTGACGACGGAACCGGTGGAAGGGCTCCATATCTTTCCCGCCATCCATTCCTTCGAAGAGATCCCGTACTGGACCTATAAGGACGCGGAAGAGACCTTGAAAGATGAACTGGTCGCATACCGGAAGTTCGTTCTCGAGATCAGTTCGGAGAAAAGCTGCAGAACGAGGATAGCTCCGATAAACATAATCGGTAGCTGCATCTCGGAGGATGACAGGATCAACGTCACGAACGTGAGCAGGATATTCGCTAAAGTGCTCCCGCTACCGGAGTGTCCCGAGGAGAGTGATGGGTTCTGTCAGTCTTCGTGTCCTCTGGATGTCAGCGGGTGCGTTCCCGAGACGTGCGAGAACGCTCCCGAGGACTGCGGCCCATGTCCCGCGGACGAGGAAGAGGACGCGAACACTACGGATGACGAGGCCATCGGGCACGAAAACGTGACCCTTGAAGTCCCTACACCCTCCCCTTCCCAGGAAGCTACACCTGAGCCGACGGTCTCTCCTTCCCCGACGCCCGAGCCCGAGCCCGAGCCCGAACTTGAACCTGAGCCAAGCCTTGAACCTGAACCCGAGCCGACCCCGGTCCCGAATCCCAATGTAACCGAGGACGAGTTCAACATGCATCTTGACGAGACGCGGAGCATCGTGGAGGACCTATCGTCAAGAACTGAGAACGTGACATCCCTCCTAAAGAACGATACTAAGATGGAGCTCCTGAAGAACATGAACATGGAACAGGAAATCAAACGCAACCTGGATTCCATCGAGGAGCTGTCACTGGAGTTCGAGATCATAACCAGGTCCAAGCCTGACGACATCATCGACGCCGATCAGCGAATCAGGACGATCAACCAGCGTATCGTTAAGCTCCAGGACACCACGCCCAAGAATATCATGATCGTGCACAGCTCTCGCCATGTCAGCAGGACGGCGAGACGTTCGAGGGAATCCATTCTCGATGAGATCGTCACGAGAGAGCAGGTCCGCCCGTCACCTCCGCTCGAGCGGGACACATCGGGTGAGAGCGAAGGTCCGGTCATTGTGGAGAACGCGTCCATCGTCACGGAGGTCGAGACCGTCCAAACCGAGTACCTGTCAGGGAGGGTGGAGCGCAAGACCCTGCTCAGTAAGGTGCTCACGAACACGGGGAACACGACACAGTACAACGTATCCCTCATCGTTAGCGTCTCCAAGGATATTGCAGCCAGGGCCAACCAGCTGGAGTTCAAGGTGAAACCAGTCGTGATCGTCGATGATCCCGTGTTCGGATGGACCATCGCCGAGCTTCCTCCGAACGTGACAGTGGAACGGACGTTCATGGTTCGAAAGGAACTTGAGTCATCCCAGGTGGAGTCGATCGACGAGGTGATCGTCAGCGGCATCCAGCTCGTTGAGGTCGAGAAGACTACCCCCTCGTCCGTTGTCACGGCAGGTCTTCCCGAACCGCCCTCCATGGGAAAGCTCATCGCTATAGTGGTCGTGCTCGTTTTTCTATCCCTCTTCATCTCGAGCGTAGACCTCGGCCGCCGTCCCATTCCACTTGGGGTACCTGATACTGCTTCGCTCCTACAAGCCCATACCGACTCGTGTCCACAACACATCCCCCTGGACCTCTCGACAGCCGAACGAACGATACCGAGGGAGGAGATGAACGTTTCCAGTATCGTCCGCTACATGAGCGAGGCACCAGAAAGGGGACAGGGAGAGATCGAAGCGGAACTGCTCGCCCTCGGGTTCTCCCAGCACGAAGTATCGCTCGCGTTCCAGGAACTCGCCGGACGGGCACGGAAGAAGGAAACGAACGTATCCAGGATCGTTCACTTTCTGAGCGAGGCACCGGAACGGGATCAGGGAGAGATCGAAGTGGAACTGCTCTCTCTCGGATTCTCCCAGCACGAGGTCTCGCTCGCGTTCCAGGAGCTCGCTGGACGGGCACGAAAGAAGGAGACGAACGTATCCAGGATCGTCCGCTACATGAGCGAGGCACCGGAACGGGATCAGGGAGAGATCGAAGTGGAACTGCTCGCCCTCGGGTTCTCCCCGTACGAAATATCGCTCGCGTTCCAAGAGCTCGCCGGAAGGGTGCCCGGAGGGATTCCCCCGAGTTCTTTTCCAGAATATTAGAGCCATCCCACTGGTCGATGTGCAAGCTGTGATGCATCAAGAAGAGAGAAGAAGGCGCAGGGCGAGTACTACTACCTCGAGTAGTCCTGCGGATACTCCTGCTGGTACGGCGGAGGCACACCCTCCCCATCTTCCTCGTCCTCTATGTGGAGGTGGAAGGCGAAACCCACAGCAAGAATGATCAGCATCCCCAGGACCATGAGCGTGGACAGGACGAGGTAGGTCCGCTTTGGTTTCGGTTGCTCCACGGACGTGGGCCGGTACTGCTCCAACGTCTCCTTGGCCTTGTCGAGCTTATCTTGGGCGGCCCCGTACTCACCCCGTTGTGTCAGCCGTGTCGCGTCCATGAGGGTGTTCTCCAGATCGGTCCGAATCCTGACGTCGGAGATCTGCCCGACAGCCTCCTTGACGTAGGCAAGGTCCGCCTGGGTCCTGGCCCTGGACTCGGCGACGCGGTCGCGAGCATCGGCCGTCCCCGCGTCGGGCTCGTCCACATCGGTACCCAGGGGGGCGACCTCCAGCTCTGCCACGGTTGTCGTCGGCGACAGGCTGGGCCTGGTGTCGTTCCCGGGGTCTACGGTGGTATTGGGGACAGGGGTGGGCGTTGGCGTCGTCACTACCAGTGACTCGCCGGGGGCCGTGAGGTTGAGCCCTCGCTCCTCGCATCGCTCGTTCCCGAGGACGTCCGCGCAGCAGAACCTGACGGCATGAGCACCCTCGCCCAGCGTCAGGGTCCACTGATTCTCCACGCCCCCCTCATCGGGGACACGGGTGCTCCCGTCGACGACAAGAGTGCAGGTGGCCGGCGGGCTTCCCCGCTCCTCGACGTCGACGGCATTGAACCGCACGATGGGCTGGTCGATGCCTGGCCGATAGGTGAGACTGAACGTCGGTGGTGTCGAGTCGAGGATCACCGTCCCCCGTTCGCATGCACGGTTGCCTGTCCGATCGGTACAGCACGCCTCCAGCCCGTTCTTGCCCTCGATCACCGTTGTCGTAAGGAACGCGCTCCCCTTCGCCTTGACCGGTCGCCCCACCTCGCCATCGCGTGCCAGGGTGCACGACACCTCCTCGTCCATGGCATCGGTCACATCCTCGAGGATGATCCAGAGCGTATGTTCGCTCACCAGCTCAGGGAAGGAGGCTGCGAAATTGGGTGTCGCGCGGTCCACCATCGCGGGACTGCGTGTGATCACCGTACCACGTGGTCCGTTGCACATGACCTCCAGGTCGTACATGCCGTCGGTGTCAGCTTTGACACTCCCGACGAAAGCATTACCGGCGAGCTCCATGTCAATGGATTCCCCCTCGGTCGGTGCGATCATGTGCATCTCACAGGCCACGCCGTCCTTGAGCGTGGGTACGATGGTGAGCTCAATGGTCTCCTCGTCGACGCGCACACCGCCGATGGTCACGTTAAAGACCGTAGCGGGTCGCACTTCGAGCTCGGCCCGCTCGTAGTTGGGGAGCCCACCGACGGTAAAGGTATAGAGGCCGTGGAGGGACGGGACGAATGTGATAGAGTGGATGCCCGGTGATCCCTCCACCAAGAGAACGTTGCTCTGTTCGCCCACGGGGGACGTGATGATGATGGAGAGGGGGACTCTAGCAGGTCCAAACACCTCGATCAATACCTCGTCCCCGAAGAAGGGCTGCTCGGGACCAACTGACAGCTCGAGCGAGTACAGACTGACCGGGAGATAGGCCACGTCGAACACCCGTGCATCCGTGTCATCGCACACCTCGTCGCAACACGTTACATTGGCCACGATCAGTCGGAGCTGAAGTACAATGGGCTCGTTACCGGCGCTACCGACGCGAACGTCCACGGTCGTGTTCGAGGACGTGGCCAGGTCCCTGATGGTACAGGAGCGCTCTTCGCCCAGCTCGAACACGATCGCCACGCTCACCGTCTCACCGTCATTTGTGATGTTCGCCCTCACACCCGCCTCCCGTCCCACCTCGACGCGATCCTCATCGAGGACCGTTCCGCTGAAGCCGATGGGCGAGATGGCGACCGTTCCTACGTTGAGGTTGAGGCGTTGGGTGACGAGGAGGTTGGTGAGGGGTCGATCGGGATCATAGGGCTGAGTGCGGTTGACCGTGATCGGATTGACCGTGATAAGTAGGGTTCGGCTGTCCTCACTGCGGCGCTCGTCCCAGGAGAAGAGCTCAGCGTAGGTGTAGCTCGGCGCATCCCGGATCGGCACCTGGGCGATGGTACCGTTCACGAGCACGTTCACCAGCAGATCGGTCCGTTCCTCGACCTTGGTCTTGTGCCCGTGGAGTCTGACGGAGGTCACGCGCCTCCCGCGGGGGACGGGGACCTCGTTCCGTGCCACAGGGAGGCGGATGGCGTAGGGTGCGGTGTCCTGCTCCGTGCCATCGATGACGATCTCGGCCTCGCCACGCACGTCCTCCACGCGGTGCTCGCGAATGGTGAGGTTCGCCCACCCCAACCTGGGGGAAACCGACCACTCGACCCCAACGGCGGTCGTTAGCAACAGCACTACCAGGACGATGCACGCGCGTTGGACGCCCACGAGTGATTGAGTGCGAGCGTGTTTTAAATTACTTGCACTGGTGTGACGTGACACGAGGACGATACCTTTTTAATTGGTCCGCGGGGCATAGACTAGGGAAATCCTTCTTGGATGTGACATGACATGGTGACCGTACGACCTGTGATACTATCACTCGTGCTCGCCGCGCTCGTGCTGACGAGCGCGCAGGCGGGCTTCTTCGACAAGGCATGGGACAATGACTGCAGGAAGGCCATCGGCACCGATCCCGCGGGCCTCGACGTTGACGTAGTGTGCTCCGGGTTCGTCGCCTACCTGAACGAGATGGGCCAGAAGCAGCCCGGCATCAACCTCATCCTGCACCCGCGGACGATCGACTGCCTCAAGCTCGTGCGCGACGCGCGGACGGTCATTGCCAACGGCACCGTAGAGAGCGACGCGGACCTGGACGATCCCATCGCCATCTGTCGGAACCTCATCGCACAGGAGCTCGCATGCGTGGAAGAGCGGAAGGCCGCGGGCAAGGAGACGCTCACCTGCTGGTTACTGACAGCACATGCAGGTAAGATACTCACGATGCATCCCGAGCACCTTTCAGAGACAACGAAGATCGGCGATGTCGTGAACCTCCAGCTCCACGAGGACTGCGTCACCAACTCCCGCAAGCAGTTCGCTGACACCTTTGCCGATATCGGCGAGGAAGGACTGGAGGAGGAGTGTACCGAGTACGTTGACTTCATCGCAGGGGCGATCGATGACTACGGCGTCGCCGCGCTCCCCCAGATACAGATACGGATCGCGCTCTGCTTCGCGTTCGTCAAGCAGAACACCAACGTCACCCACCCGATCATCTTCTGCAAGGACCTGCTCATCGAGGAGAAAGTGTGTGTGGACGAGAAGGTCGCCGCAGGGGTGGCGCAGCCGCTCAAGGAGTGCGACCTGGCCCATCTCCTCGTACCGGCCATCAGGGCGAAGTGCATCAACGACGTGAAGAAGCATCTGCCCGCGGTAGCCGGACGTCTGGGCGATGAGGCCCTCGGCGAGGAGTGCGTCGGGTACCTTGGGTTCCTCGACCGCATCAAGAAGGACCACGGCCAAGCCGGCGTCAACTTCGTCCACTGGCAGATGGGCGAGTGCCTCAAGGGCATGGCTCGTGGCATCGAGGATAACAGCCTCACCATCGAGAATCCGATCAAGGTGTGCGAGCGCCTCATCTGGAAGGAGAAGGAGTGCGTGGACGAGTTCAAGAAGGCCGGTAAGAAGGACAAGGGTCTCTGCTTCTTCCTCGCGTCCCTGGCCGGCAAGACCATCATCAAGCATCCGGAGATACTTGAGGAGGAGGCCACCCTGGCCGATGTGCTCGAGGTCGGGCTGGTGCACACCTGCGTCCATGACGTACGGAACAAGCTCCCCCGCACCTACGCTGACCTCGGCCCCGACGGCACGGTCACGCACTGCGTGGACTACGTGGCGTTCCTCACCGACACGGTCAAGACCTACGGTATCGGGTCCCTGCTCCTGGTCAAGCAGCGCATGGACGCCTGCTTCAGGTTCATGGTGACCAAGACAGATGTGGACAATCCCGTGCTCGCGTGCAAGACCGCCATCATGCAGGAGCGCGAGTGCGTGGACAAGCTTGTGGCCGAGAACCACCCCGATCCCTTGGGTGCCTGCGACAAGCGTTTAGCGGCCGCGGCCGTCGCCATCGCCCTCGATCCAAGGCTGGCCAACCTCATCCCGCAGGGCATCGATCCGGGACGACAGCGTGCCGTGGACCGATTCATGAAACGTCATTCCTCGCTGGCCGACCTACTGGAGAAGCTCCCCGAGGACAAACGGGAGGTGTTCCTTTATCTGGACCGCGCCCGTCAGAAGAAGTTGCTGGAGAAGGGCATCGAGGACGCTGCCAAGCAACTTGCGAAGTTCCGTGTCAAGAAGGTCATCCGCCAAGAGCTGTTCCGCAAACGACTGGTGACGGCCGCGATACTGGAGCGGACCAGGAAAGCCTACCAGACAGCGCGAGGACGGTTCCAGAGCGCCCGTGTACGTCTCGCCACGGCCAAGGCCGAGTTCGAGAGGTACAAGAGCCTGGAGAAGGAGTGCGTCGGGAAGGACACTCCCGAGTGCATCGAGGCGAGGGAGAAGGCCATCGAGCACGGACGTGCGTTCCTCACGGCGCTGGCCGACAACGGCATCCAGCATCTGGAGAAGACCCGGAGCAAAGTAGAAGCTGCTGACGACCTGTCCGAGGAGGACACGGCCGACATCCTCGACGCCATCGACACCGAGGTCGCAGCGCTGGAGGCTGCCAAGGCCGCGGTCGCCGACGCTACCACCAAGGACGAGCTTAAGGAAGCCGGCCGCGAGATCGTCGCCATCGGTAGACGCGTCCATAAGAAGAGCGCCGTGTTCCTCCAGAGCATCGCTGCGGCCCACGTCCAGGACGTGCTCGCCCGTGCGGACGACCTGGAGCGGCGGCTGGACACCATTCTCGCCGATCTCGAGGAAACAGGCACCGACGTGTCATCCCTCGACCTGAAGGTGGAGACGTTCAGCCTACACGTGAGCACGGCCCGGGACAAGTTCGCGCTCGCCCAGCGCCACATCGAGGAAGCGCGAAGGCTGCGCAAGGACGAAGACCAGCTCGACGCCGCGCTCGAGAGCGCCAACAGCGGCAAGAAGCTCGTGAACGAGGCCAAGTCCGAGCTGCGATCTGCCGAGATCCTCCTCCGGGATATCGCCCGCGGCGTCAAGGCCGCCGGCGGTACCCTGAACATCGAGGTCCAGGAGGACACCGAGCAGATCGTCGTGGAGGAGATCGAGGAGGAGGTGGCCTAGATGGACCGGGACCATCTCATCACGGTGGTGCTCATCGTGCTCGTGCTGTTTGCAGCGGGATGCCAGAAGAAGGGCACTCCGCCCGGGAAGCAGCCCCCTAAGCCACCACCGGCCGCGCCCACGGAGGCACCTGTGGTGACCGAGGCGCCGGAAGCGACACCCGCACCCACAGCGACACCCGAGCCCACGAAAGCACCAGCACCGACCGAAGAGCCTGCACCAACGGAAGCACCCACTGTGACACCTGAGCCGACGGAGGCACCGACACCCACCGAGGAGCCTACGCCGACCGAAGCACCCACAGTGACACCTGAGCCAACGGAGGCGCCGGCACCCACCGAGGAGCCTGCACCGACAGAAGCACCCGTTGCGACGCCTGCGCCGACCGAGGCACCTACTGCGACACCTGAGCCCACGCCCGTGCCCGAGGACAACGAGCTGGCCGGCCAGATGGAGCTCGGTGACGACGAGCTCGACCAAGAGGAGAGCGACCAAGTAGCGCTCGGGGAGAGCGTGGACGAGGCTGAGGACCTGATCGGCGACTGGGAGTAGTTTTCGGCGGTCATCGGTCATGTGTGAATGGCTCTAGGGCACGATCCGCCCGTTCTTTTCCGGTCCAGTCCGGAAAAGGCATTAAATACTCCAATAGTCTGTCACACCGTTACACACGGGAAAGAGGGATCCACATGATCGATATTGAAGCTAATCCTGACCTAGAACGGGTTGTCGATGCTTACACCGACCTGAAGATGAAGGAATCCTACGGGGCCGTCGTCGAGCTCTTCGGCAAGGACGCCGCTGACGTCACATCCGGTGAGATCTACGATATCGCCGGCAACTACGACTCCGCTGAGTCAAGGACCGAGCGTTCGCTCAAGGCCATGATCCGCAACGACGCCGACACCATGCTCGGCCGTGCCTGGAAGCACTTCGTCGGCTACATCCACCTCTCCAAGGAGGAGCGCGAGATGAAGGGCGTTCTCAACGAGACCGTCGATCGGAAGTACGGCGATGTCGAGGACCGCCTCGGCGGCACCATCGAGAAGCGGTACGGTTTCGTCACTGACGGGATCGAGTCCGGCGAGAAGCTCTACGACGAGCTCACGGACCGGCTCTGCGCCACGAAGAAGGAGTTCAAGGAGGTCAAGGGCCACATCAGGACGACCGCCAAGGAACTGTACGGGCTTGAGCACGACCTCAACCTCTACAGCAGCGCCCGAAACAAGTACGAGCGCACAAGAGACCCCAAGGACAGCGAGGGCTACAAGGCCATCCTTCACGACATCCATCGGACCGAGGGCGCCATCAAGGACACCTTCGCCGAGCTGGGCGGGTACAAGGCCAAGCGCGACGATCTGAAGGGCACCATCAAGGAGGTCAAGAAGGAGCGCAGCGATACCTTCGACGAGCTTGTGACCTGGCGTCACGAGTCCAACGACCTCCAGCTCATTTACTTCTTCCGGTACAACCGCGACGTCGGCGCCGAGGAGAAGCCCGAGCAGTAGTAACGTATAGGATATGTGATTGGGGCCCCGATAGTCCGGGACCCCTTCCCTCTACTTCTCCGAGTACCTGTCCTACATCGAGACCGGTTCGTCCTCGGTGACGACCTCAGCTTTCTTCAGCTGGTCGATGAGGTGGCCTTTCACGTCGCGAGCCGTGAGCACGCCTGGAGAGGGCACGTCCGCGCTGAAGGTGCGCAGGATGCCGCTGGCTGCCTCGAACGATATCTTGAGCGAGGCCTCGTGGTCGAGTATCTCCTCCTTCCAGGATACACGCTTGAGCTGCGTGTTCGCGTCGGCGGTCTCTTCCGAGACGAGCACTTCCTTGGTCGCCAGATAGGCGTTCAGCCGGTCAGTGTCCACCTTATGGTCGAACCGAAGGGTGATCCGCAGGTCCTTCTCCGATGCTGCCTGGAGCTGGTCCATGATATAGTAGAGCAGCCACCCGATCGCACCCCAGACCATCAGGATGATGAGGAACCAGAGCGAGGAGTGCTCGCCCGCCCATATCGCGAGGGGCTGATTGACGTATTCGCCCGAGAAGGTGTTGACGATATCGAAGGAGATGGATCCGGCCAGGATTATCTCGAGCACCTCGACAGCCGAACCCGTCCGATCCGACGCTCGCGTCATCTCCTGCATCTCGGCGATGTTCTCCTGCAGGGCCTCGTTCACCTTCTTCATCTGCTTCTCTGCGATGGTCCCGGCGATGTCGCGTAGTCCCGAGATCTCGTTCTGGAGCCCGGAGATGCCCATCTTGATGTCGGTGATGATCTCGCCGCGGGTGTGGGCCTGCTTATCGATCTCCAGCGCCTCCACGAGGTTCGCGCAGCACTCGTCATCCGCGATCTTCGTGCGCAGTGCGTTCCACTCACGACGGATGTAAGCCGTCGAGTGTGACATGTACTTGGTGATCTCTTCCAGGAGCACGATTGTTCCCGAGATCTTTGAGAGCATCTCCTGGATGTGCGAGATGCCCTCGGTATCCGACTCGGACACGGCAAGTATCTTCTCCCGCGTCTCACGGATCTGGTCCCAGAGGATCCACATCCTGGTGGATACGTTCCGCTGGAGTATCTGGAGCGAGTAGAGGAAGGCCGCCACGGACACGATCTCCTCGTACTTGGAGGCGTCAGGGCTGACCAGTATGATGCCGTGGGAGCCGACGAACACCTTCTCCTTGGGCGAGAGGGTGACCACCCGGTGCACCGCCTCCAGCACCTGGTTGAGCTCGTTCTCGTGCTGCTCCTTGTCCAGGTACTTATCGTCGTCGTCGAAGTGCGGTGTGATCTCGTCGCCGATGATGACGGTGAACTTGTCCCGCTCCTTCGAATCATCGAAGAACACAACGTCGAGCAGGCGCTTCTGGAACACTGAAAGGAGAGTGTCCACCATCACGGACGAGTCGAGCACGACATCGGAGATGACCCGGGACATCTTGTCCAAGGACTGGACCTCCTTTCGTCCGTCGATATCCTTGAGCGCCAAGCCGTAGATGACACGGCCCGAGAAGTCTATGTTGACCCCGAACCGCTCGATCTGGACGACGTCCTCGGGATAGAACACCTGTGCGTCGAAGCATACGAACCGCGAGACGTCGTAGTCCCTGATCTTGACCTCGGTGAAGATGGGATTGGTGGTGAAGGTAGCCGTGTTGGGCGTTGTGTCGATGCGTGATGTGAAGAGGTTGGACTTGATGCGCTTGGTGGTCTCCAGATCATCGTTGATCGTCATGATCTGGTTCTTGTTGAATGGGATCCACTCACAGATCATGATCCGGGGATTCTTGAGGAAGACGATCTCCTCGAGCTCGTCCTTAATCTCCATGGCGGACCACCTCCTCCAGCAGCGCGATGCGGGGCATGAACGGCTCTGTGATGTAGGGTACGTCCTCGATGCCCAGCAGGTCGATGGGGGTCTTCTTGTTGCACGACTTGCAGAAGAAGTAGGCCTCAGTCGCCTCCACGAACACATCACGGGTCTTCTTGCATTTCGGGCAGATGATCAGCTCCTCCACGGCGTCCTGGTCGTCCTCGGTTATGGCCTCGACGGCCTCCAGTCCCTTTTCGCTGAGACGGTAGGCATTGATGTGGGTGTGCTCCGAGGTGGAGAGACGGAGCTTGTCCACGAAACCGATCTCCCGCAGGTCGTTGATATCGTCCTCTCCCTCTTGAGTGACGTTGATGAACTTACGCCGTCCGTGGAAGAGCACCGACTGTGGAGCGTAGTCCCAGTCGAAGATACCATGGATGATGCCCTGGTAGAGCAACGCCTTGAGCGGCAGGTCCTTGACCCAGACTACCTCGTCCTCGCTGTCGGTGCGGGTGAGGAGATGTATGAGATAGAGCAGGCGTCCCTGCTCGCGGGTGAGCTTTACCCCCATACCACCATCCATCGGGGAGAGCTTTAAAAATTGCACGGACGGGTCGTGTGGACGTGCTCCTAGGTCGGGGCGGTGGGTGCCGCACCATCGCCCGGACATCCTTCTACGAGCCACCGTATGACAGGCTCGCTCACCTTTGATCTATCGACCCCGAGCGCGGCCATGATCCCCTCGAAGGGGATATGGTTGCACCTGACCATCGCACGGAGGAGCCAGACGAGCTCGGTGGTCGTCATGTCAGGTGGCTGTTCGGGGGAAGTGTGCGCAGGACGCTCGCTGTACCGTGTCCCTTCCTGCTCGCGCTTCCGGCGCGGATCAGCGCTGAAGTAGACAGAGCAGCCCTGTAGCCTGGTACGGACGAGCTGATCCTTCCTGACGCACTCGAGGAGGTGGTGGTGGACGTTGAGGTGGGAGAGGAGGCGCCCCAGCTCATAGGCGGTCAGGCCCTGTTCGCTCCCGTCGACAAGGGCGCGGATGGTGGGCCCGAGGTTCTTCCACGCAGAGAACCGGGCGCCTTGGTACTCCCAGAGGCCGTTCTCGTCGAAATCGGGGGTGGTCGGGGACGTGAGCATCTCACCGTTCATATTGTAGCTGGTGAGGTAGCCGGTGTCCTTGAGCTTCCTGAAGATGGTCCGCGTCGAGCAACTGAAGTGTCGAGCAAGTCCCTTGGCGCTGATGACCTTGTACGCGTCGAGAACGAGGACCACGGATAATTGATCGGTCTTTTCTTCGAAGATATGTCATAGTATGCGATCCTTGATTAAATCATTCCAGTACTACCAGCGGTAGTAACTATCAGATCGATAACGGACGGCAAGAGACCTGGGATAGACATAATGGGCCGTGCACAGAGGGAGGGATTGGTGAGTCGACGTGTCAACGTAAGCGATGCATGTGATTGATACCGAGGTGTGTATTGATTACCATGACACGACATGGTAGCCCCTACAGTCGCAAGCGGGGTGTCAGCATGTCAACGTAAGCGAGGATGATAAGGAAGAGAGGGAGTGCATTGATTACCATGACACGACATGGTCGCCCCTACAGTCGCAAGCGGGGCATCAGCATGTCAACGTAAGCGAGGATGATATGGGGGAGTAAGAGTACGTTGATTACCTTGACACAGAACGGGCGCTTTGTTACGAAAAGCCTACATACCAGCGAGGTCTAGCTCACAGCCTCACCAGGAGTCGTTCTTTATATGTCGTTTCCGTTATAAACGGAAATATCGGGCATTAAATTTCCGTTATGAACGGAAACCTATATAAACTAGAGATCCCTACTACCTAGTCGATGGAGTTAGAGGAGATACTCCACTACTTCAATCCCTGGTGGGAGGGAGAGACCG
>Ga0187833_10004021_pt1 | contig 14547 bp, 11 predicted proteins | sample ETNtaG_37_FD_167968 | JGI IMG/M metagenome (GOLD analysis project Ga0187833, IMG submission 167968) | Marine microbial and viral communities from oxygen minimum zone, Eastern Pacific Ocean - ETNP2014_SV_400_PacBio MetaG (Illumina Assembly) | ecosystem: Environmental > Aquatic > Marine > Hypoxic... | reverse complement strand
GCTCTTACCACACCTTTTCACCCTTGCCTTGATAAGGCGGTATATTTTCTGTGGCACTATCCCTGAGGTCGCCCTCGCCAGAGGTTATCTGGCACCGTGTCTTTGTAGAGCCCGGACTTTCCTCTTTTATAAATACATATAAAAGCGACTAGTCATCTATCTGGCACTTATAAAGATAATAGAAGATTTAGATTAATCAAGATGTATTTATCATTAAAAAACTTAGGTTTTTTGCAATTAATAGGCACTCTTTATCAATTACTCCTGAAATATATTCGGTTCTAAATCTCCTTTGAAAAGCTTTGATTATTTTATTTTCATAAACAGATTTTTTCAAGCTATGCTGAGTTTGATAGCCAATTTTTTTAATACATTTAAAAAAAATTCTCTTTTCATTTATGTTAGTTTTTTTTCTTCTATTTTTTTTTAATTCCTTATCTTTTAACTTGTGCCAAATTCCAATTTTTGAATTTGCAAGTTCTTTCCACGGAAATTTTTCACCTGGATCTTTTTTTCTCAAGGGGGCAATATCCGAATGACCCACAATATTTGAATTGATTATGTTGTATTTAATAATTAATTTTTTTGATATTTTTTTTAGAGAATGAATTTGTTTTTTTGAAAATTTTTTATAACCAAAATCGTGTCCAGGATTAACAAGTTCAATTCCTATTGAAAATTTGTTAAGAAATTTAAAATTTTTCCAGCTTGATTTTCCCGCGTGCCAAGCCGAAAATTTTTCTGGAACAATTTTTGTAATATTTCCAATTTCATCAATAAAATAATGGCAGCTGACTTTAGACTTGGGACTGTAAAGCTTTTTAAATGCCTCAACCTTAGATTGCATTCCAGTATAATGAAACACTATTAGTTTTATTTGGCTTATTAATCTTTTTTTTTTATCAAAATTAGAAATGTGGTTAAAATTCATATTTAATACCATTTATACAACCAAAAGTTATAAAAAAACCTAATTATTATTCGATATTTAGATATTTCTATTACAGGTATTTTTGTATATATAGCATTAAGTTATGAATTATTGGAATGACAAATGAAAAGACTAGTTATAATAGTTGCTATGATGATTTTCCTGTGTGCCAATGTTGGCTATGCGGGTTCAACGGGAAGTGAAAATTTAAAAAAATCTTCTTCAAGTAGCGCTAATGAATGTTTTGAAGGTTTTAGTAGAGCCATGTTTTCATTTAACCAAGCAGTAGATGCTGTAATTTTTGAACCAGTTGCAAAAGGATACCGGGTTTTACCTATGGTGGTTAGAAACGGTACCAGTAATGTGGTAGGAAATATTTCTAATCTACTAACCATACCAAATAATATTCTTCAAGGAGATTTTGCTGAAGCTGGAAATACAGTTGCTAGATTGGCAATCAATACTACTGTGGGAATTCTTGGATTTTTTGATCCTGCAGAAAAAATGGGTTTTCCAAAGAAAGATAAGGAAGACTATGGTCAAACTTTAGGCGTTTGGGGGGCAGGAAGTGGATGTTATTTTGTATTACCAATTTTGGGTCCAACAACAGTTAGAGATTTTACAGGAACTGTTGTAAATCTGTGGGGTGATCCTTGGTACAACATGACGACTGCAAGTGACCCGATGATAGCTGACGGAATGTTTACTGAGAGTGATTATTATATTGAAAAAGGTACATCCGCTATAGATTTTAGAGCAAAGAATATTGAATCATTTGACAATATAGAAAGAAATTCAATTGATTTGTATGCTTCGATAAAAAGCTTTTATTTACAAAATCGAAATAAAAAAATTAGTAATTCAGATAAAATCATAGAGACTCAAGACGAAAGTGACTGGGAAGAAATAGACACAAAATAAAATAAAAAAATAATGAAAAAAAATTTTTTAATTTTTTTTGCAAATTTTTTATTGTTATTTCTTTTTCTTAACCATGCTACAGCAGACAGTTCTGATCCTGAGAAATTTATCCAAGAAATAGTGGATGAAGCAAAAAAGATACTTATTAAAACAAACTCTGTAGAATATAAGTCCGAAAAACTTACAGCAATAGCTTTGTCTACAGTAGATATAAAGGGGGTTGGTTTATATACACTAGGTTCATATAGAAAAAATTTAACCGAAGAACAAAAGAAAAAATATTCAAATTTGTTTAAGAAATATTTTTTGAAAACGTTTGTATCAAGATTAACCGATTATTCCGAACCAAAAATAGATGTAATCTCGTCTGAAAAGAAAAATGAAAAATACACTATTGTATCAAGTATACTTCTTGCAACCGATAAAAAACCCGAGGTAAAAATTGACTGGAGGGTTTACACAAAGAATCCCAATAAACCTTTAATAAGAGATTTAATTATTGAAGGACTTAGCCTAGCAAGAACTCAAAAAGAGGAGTTTAGTTCTATTATTGAAAGCAATGATGGTGATATCAATGCCTTATTCAATAAATTAAGAGAATTTATTAATAGTTAACAAAAATTTAATCTTTTTTTTCCTTTGCAGGATGAATTGTTTTTTCCTGCTCCTATAATTCTTCCAGTCTTATTTCCCTCTCCTCTTCTTCTAATTTGATTTCTACTTCAATTTGAACCAGTTTTTCTTATTCAATTTTTGCTATTTTCTCTTTATAAAACCAAATTGAATTCATCGGTTGATTATTTGAAAAAATTGTATTGCAATAAAGTTGGTGGGCCCGCCAGGATTCGAACCTGGGACCAATACATTATGAGTGTACTGCTCTAACCAGCTGAGCTACAGGCCCTTTGCTAAGTATATCCACACTTTTTATCTCTTTCCAAAATAAAATCTACCTAAAAATTTTCAAACATATCTGGTATACAACTTCTCTCATAAGAAATTAAAGAAAACTAGATAGTGATATTTTGACCTTCTTTATTGCTTATGATAATTGAGAATTCATAATGGGCAACAATATAAAAAGTTTATTAATTGGTGACAGATTGGCTCACATATATCTTCCAAGTGAAATCATAATCAATCTGATCATTTCTTTTATTTTAGGAGTTGTTATTAGTCTTGTTTATAAAAGAACGCATAAAGGATTAAGTTATTCACAATCTTTTATGATTACAAATATATTTGTGGCTGTAATTGTCTGTATGGTCATCATGATTATAGGTAATAATTTAGCTAGAGCTTTTGCTCTGGTTGGAGCTTTATCCATTATAAGATTTAGGACGGTAGTTAAGGATACTAAAGATACAGCTTATATTTTTTGGTCGCTTGCAGCTGGCATGGCTTGTGGCACAGGAAGTTATTTTTTAGCAGTAGCTGGTACTGCAATTATAACAGGTATTGCTATTATTTTGCACCTTACTAATTTCGGATCAATACATAAAAGTGAATTTATACTACAGTTTAGAACTAAGGTCGACGAACAGCAAAAATTAGCGTACAACGAAGTAATCTCTGAGTTTACAAAAACATCGACATTGTTAAATGCTGAATCATCTGGTGATGGAAAATCAATTAAACTTAGCTTTGATATAGTTATGAAAGAAAGTAAATCACAAGATAAATTTATTTCAGATTTAGCAAAAATTGGTGGTGTTAGCGAAGTTGTTGTTGTTGCAGCAAAGAATGATGTTGATTATTAGTATTTAGACTGTGATTAATCAGGCAGTCTCCGATGATAAATAAAATTACCAATTATATATTAATAGCTTTTTTTCTTCTTTTTCTTTTTATATTAATTTCTTTAACATTTAATGCAGATTTGCGTCGGGCAACATTTCATAAAGCTACAGCCATTTTTAATTTTTATCAAATCCAATCCATAATGAAACACGTCCAAAGGAGAGATTTTTCTAATGCCTCGGATAGACTTCTTAAATATATAGAATTTTCGAAAAAAATATCAGAAGAAAAAAGCAGCATTCTTTCTAGTGTTTATGAAGCTGTAGAATTTGTTGCATCCAAAGCAACTACACAAGAGGAATTTAATCTATTAGAAAATGTTTTTTTTGAACTTATTAAATTGGATCCAAATATATATAATGCAAGAGTATGGTTGGCGAGAGCTATTAGCGATACTGACTATAAGAATGCCATAATGCACTTAGAAAAAGCAATAGAAATCTCCCCAGCGTCTGAAAAAGCATACCGAGAAATTATAAGAATTTCACAAAGCAATAGTGATACGAATCTTGCTCAAAAATTTTGTGATAAATATAAGAAAGCTCAACTTGGCGGAAGCAGGCCACTACATGTTGGTAATTATTTTGACTCAAGCAATATAAGAAAAATGGCTGTAGAGTTCTTTCCAGAAACTAAAAGTCAATTATTTTATTCTCATGCAGGTATAAAATTAAATAGTTTTGAAAATTATGAATTTGTGCCTACCACTCCAATAGATATTAGTGGAATTAACTTTTATTTTAGTCTTTTGCCAGGAATTCGCATTTACATAAAGGAAATGTCTGTTTTTACCTCAGAAAATATTTTAAAAATTCCAATTAAAGGTTTTACCGCAACAAGTAGATCGGCCTATATAGAAAATGACAGCAGTGAAAATTTATCATTTTTGTTGGTTAATGCTGAAGATGAAGTATTGCGCCTTCGTTACAATAATGTTCTCAAATCAGTGGAAAAAATTATAATTAAAATGAATTTTGTTAGAATGGATTTTGTTAACAACTTGCTTTGTGAAACAAATTAAATAATGAAAAAATTTATTAAATATATAATAATAGCAATTTTTCCCGTTTTATTTGTTCTTTTTATCGTTTTATCTATAAATGTGCTTGTTACTGATTGGCGATATGCTCATAAATCACTCAGCGTTTATCAAGATCCATTCGACTGGGCCTTATACAAACCTGAATTAGAAGTACAAAAATTTATCCGATCATTGGCTAATAATAATACAAAAGGTTTACCTGCCGTACATTTATATATTAGTGAAAGAGGTCAAAGACAACTTCTTGAAAATACTCCTATTTCTACAAAGAAATGGATAAGAGGTCATTTTCTTTTAGATGATGGAAATCTAAAAAAAATTGAAGTTCGCCATAGGGGAGACAATTCAAGAAATTGGATGTTTGAAAAAAAACATTGGCGAATTAAGACAAGAAAAAATGAAATTTTTGACAGAAAAAGGTATGTCGAATACTGGCCAGTTGATTTTGAAAAATTTTTTTCAGGAACTATCGCAAACAGAATGGGAATACTATCCCCTAAATTCAAATTAGTAGAGTTGTTTATAAATGATAAGAGTAATGGAATTTTTATTGAAACTGAGAAATTAAACGAAGGTTTTTTAAGAAGAAACAATTTAATGCCAGTAAATTTATATAAAGGAGAACAGATACTTACCGAAGGTATTATTGCTGTAGAATCTGATTTATTTAATAACTATCATATTTGGAAAAAACTTGCATACTTTAATCAATTAGACAAAAAAGATAAATCAGATTTGAGAGATTTTTTATCTTTATTACGAAATGCTGAGTTAAACAGTTTTTCATTTAGCGAGTTATTGGAAAGAACTGATATTAATATCTGGAGCTCTTTTGCTGCATATCAAATTTTAACACAAAATTATCACAATGATCATTCACATAACATGCGACTAGCATTTGATCCGTGGTCGGGAATTGTACATCCAATTATGAACGATCCTATTATAGGACTTGGTATTTTTAAAAACTATGTACTTCCATTTGAAACATCTTCGCATACTTTATTCTTGTTACTTAATAGAAGCAGTGTGTTTATTGATTCAAAGTATAATAAAATTATAGATTATATTAAAAACTCCAGGATTCTTACTGAAGAAGCAAATTCGATACGTATTTTGGAAAATAATATTAGCATTTCTGAGAAACGAGATATTGTTCTTTCAAGACAAAAATTTAAAAGTATTAACTGGAGGGAGAGTTTTAAAAAAAAAAAAATAATTGCAGAAAAAGGGAATATTTCAAGAAAAAAACTTGCCTTACATCTTGAGCGTCATCAAAAAAATATCATCGATAAATTGTATTCTCAGCCAAACGCAAGCTGGCATGAAAACTTCAATGGATTTAGTTTATCCATTGATGGAGAGATACCGATCTCAAATTTAATAATTAATTATAAGTTAAATGCACCTAAATGGATAGTTTTAGATAAAAATAACAATGGCATTGTTGATATAGATGAGAAAAAGTTTAGACCTAATAAAACCGCTGACATAACTATTCCTGTTAAACTATATTCAAATAGAATTTTAGTCTCGAACTCTACTTATAACATTTACAGAAGCTCTGAAGTCAAAACTGTTAATACTAAGTTTAATTTTATATCTGAAAATTCTTTGAAGCCCTATTTAATATCAGGTTCTAATCCATTTTCTCATAAAAAATTTGTAATTAAATCTCTTATTCCAAAAGCAGTTTTACCAAACAAATATAATGTACCCATATATAATGCCCAGTTTCAAAAAAATGACAATTATATAAAAGAGTTCTACGGAACTGTTAATGTCGATAAAGATTTAGTCCTTAAGAAAAAAATTATAATTCATCCGGGTACAAATTTTAAATTATCACCAAATGTTAGCATAATATTCAAAAATCAAGTCATTGCAAAGGGCACTCCAGAAAAACCTATAATTTTTGAGAAAAGAAACGAAGAAGAAAACTCGTGGGGAACAATAGCTCTTCAGGGCAAACAAACACGTGGTAGTAAATTTATTAATGTTGTAATTCAAGATGGTAGTGGGAGTTTAGTTAATCAAATTCTTTATACTTCTATGTTTTCACTTCATAATACAGATGACATTGTTATTAAAAAACTAAAAATGAAAAATAATTCAATATACGACGATATGATGCATATTATTTATTGCAGTAATATTACAATAGATGACCTTGTCCTAAAAAATATTCACTCCGATGCTATTGATATTGATATGTCAAAAAAAATTATAATCAAAAATGCAACTATAATAGAACCAGTTAATGACTCGATAGATTTAATGGAAACCGAGGCTTTAATCGAATCTTCTTATATGACAGGCGCTGGAGATAAAGCAATTTCAGCTGGAGAAAATTCAAATATTATTATTAACAATTCTATTTTTTATAAAAATAATATTGGCGTAGCATCTAAGGATAGATCAAATGTATATATTTTGTATTCCGATTTTAATAACAATAAGACTCAACTTAGTGCTTATGAAAAAAATTGGCAATATGGAGGAGGAGGCTCTGCAAAAATTTATAGATCTAAGATAACAGGAAAATTGAATTATTTCAATTCAACAAGCAAATCTAACATAACAATCGTTGACAGTTCAATTGTGGGTAATGTCAATAAAGAAAGTAAAAATTTGTTTTTTATGAATAATGTCGACTTTTCTAATTTAAATAAAACGTCTAGCAAAAAAGATATATTAATTGATCATCCGCTTTATTCATACATTTTATCTGTTAAAAATAAAAATGAACGAGGATCTGATATTGTAAAAAAACAATCTCTGAAGTTAAATTAATGAATATTAAACCAGAAAATAATGATAAGCATATTCAGTCTTTTTCTAGATACGAGTTTAAATACATTCTTAAAAAAAATTTATCTGACAGGATAGAAAATGAAAGCAAATATTTTATGCATTATGATAGCCATGCCAATAAAGATTTAGGTAATAGATATCTGGTTCGATCTTTGTATTTTGATAATAAATTTTCATCAAATTTTTTTGAAAAAGTTGATGGAATGAAAATGCGAAGAAAATATAGATTACGAACATATTCTGAAGTTTTTGATAAAAATGTTCCAATATTTCTCGAAATGAAAGGGCGAAACAACGAAAGAACTTATAAAAAAAGAACAATAATAAAACATGATCACTTAAATTTCTTTTTTGATCAATCAAAATACATATCATTGCTAAATATTTATTCTGAAAATAATATGGTAATAAAGAATTTTGTTTTCGATAGTATTAGAAAAAAAAATTTTCCAAGAGTTCTAGTTGATTATAAAAGGCGTCCTTATATAAATAAATTTGGTTTATATTTTAGATTAACATTTGATTCAAATATATTGGCAAATGAAACACAAAATTTATTCAAAAGTAACAATTTTTCATCTTGGCTAGAATGTAGAGCGGGATACACTATACTTGAAGTCAAATTTGAGCGGAGTATTCCTCCTTGGTTTCACAGAATAATTCAAAATTACGATTTGCGAAGACTTTCTATTTCAAAATTTGTTATTGGCATGGAGCAATGTGGTATAGCTCATGAAACCTCATATTAAAAAAAATTTTATAAATTAAATTTAAAGTTTTATTTATAAACTTTAATCAATGAATTAATTGTCAAGAAAACTCTTTAGCTGCTTTGATCTACTTGGATGTTTCAACTTTCTTAAAGCTTTGGCTTCTATTTGCCTTATTCTCTCTCTAGTAACTGAAAACTGCAAACCAACTTCTTCTAAAGTATGATCAGTATTCATGCCAACGCCAAATCTCATTCTTAATACTCTTTCTTCTCTGGGAGTTAAAGTTGCTAAAATTTTTGTTGTAGCTTCATTCAAATTGGATCTTATTGCTTGATCCAAAGGCATTAAAGCATTCTGATCTTCGATAAAATTTCCTAAATTACTATCTTCCTCATCACCCACTTGTTTTTCTAAAGAAACCGGCTCCTTAGATATTTTTAAAACTTTTCTAACTTTATCAAGTGGCATCCTTAATTTCTTTGCCAATTCTTCAGGTGTTGCTTCCCTTCCATATTCGCTTAATATCAATCTTTGTGTTCTAATAATTTTATTTATAGTTTCTATCATGTGAACCGGAATTCTAATTGTCCTGGCTTGATCAGCTATTGAACGCGTTATAGCTTGTCTGATCCACCAAGTTGCATAGGTTGAGAATTTGTATCCTCTTCTATATTCAAATTTATCTACTGCTTTCATTAAACCAATATTTCCTTCCTGGATCAGATCTAAGAATTGTAGTCCTCTATTAGTATATTTTTTTGCTATTGAAATAACTAATCTTAAATTGGCTTCAACCATTTCTTTTTTAGCTAGCCTGGATTCTCTCTCACCTTTTTGTATTCTGCTTACCAATTTTTTATAGTCTCCTACTGGAATGCCTAATTTATTACTTATTTCAATCAAACGGTCCCTAGTATATAAAAATTCCTTTTTATTTTTTACAAAGAAAGATTTCCATTTTTTATTTTCATTTAAAAAATTTTTTAAATTTGGATTTATTTCATTACCAATATAAAATTTAATAAATTCTTCTCTAGAAATATTACTTTCTTGCGCTAATCTGAGGAGCACACCTTCTAAAGATAAAATTTTTTTATTTTCTACATAGTGAGATTGCACTAGCTGTTCAAGTTCTGATGAAGCTAGCTGTAAGGAGTTTATTTTTTTAACTATTTTACTGATTATATTTTTATAACTTTTTTCTTTTGAGGTTGAAAATATTTTGCAATTTAATATCGAATCAAGCTTTTCTTTTTGGTATTTGATTAGTTTGTTATAGTTTTTCTTTAAATTAGAAATCGTTTTTAAAACTTTTGGTTTAATTTCATTTTCCATTGCAGCCAAAGAAAGATTAAATTCATCTTCTTCATTGGCTTCTTCGGATAATTCACCTTCATTTTCTTCTTTCTTTTTATCTTTATTTTTAACTGACAATTTTTTTCCAGTATTTGAAGCTGTTACATTTGATTCATTGCCGTTATCATAATCTACGTAACTTGTATCAATATCAATTATTTCTCTTACCAAAATTTCATTCTTTTCGAGTTTTTCATACCATGCAAAAATTTTTCTAGCTGTGATCGGACTTTGTGACAGTGCATTCAACATTACTTCTTGCCCAGCCTCAATACGTTTTGCTATAGCTATTTCTCCTTCCCTAGAAAGAAGTTCCACGCCACCCATTTCCCTAAGGTACATTCTAATGGGATCATCGCTTTTTTCTGATAATTTATTTTCGTCATTTGATGAAGATTCTTTCTTTTTTAAAACTTTATAGTCAGATTTATTTTCTACTAACGTAACACTGTTATCAAAAATATGAAAAATGGCTTGTTCCAAATTTTGTTGTGTCCTGCATCTTTTGCCCATCGACTTACTTAATTCATCATAAGTAATAAAGCCTCTATGCAAGCCTCTTGCCATTAGTCTTGCAAATGATTTTGTAATAATTCTTTCCATATTAAATTTGAATATTTAGACGTATATAATTATTAAATATTATAAATCTATTGCTAATTTAGCCATTATTAGCTTGCCTTTTTAAGTCTAATAATTCTTTGTAAGTCTCTTCGTTCATATTTTGGATCATTTTTTTCTCTAGATTATCTATTTTTTGATTTAGTTCAAATTTTTTTAGGTCATTATTAATTTCATCAAAAATTAATAATATCTCGTCATCATTCTTTTTTATTTCTGTAATAAATTTTACAGGTGCCAAAGCGCTAATATCATCAATCAAACTTAAATATTTTGTCTGTTTAAACTTTTCTTTTAAAGTATTTGTTTCGAAAGTTTTATTTGAAGACAAAAAATCGATTATTTTATTTAAAAAATCAACACAAATTTCAGTATAAAGTTTTAATTCTGATAGCAGCTCAATCCTTTTTTCAAAAAAATGTAAATTATTAATAATCAAATATAGTATTGAAAACTCTTTTAATTCAACCTCTCTATAATTTTTTTTCTTAAAAAATATTTCTTTTGTTGAATTTAGAGGTTTTGCTTCTCGATATAGCCTAGAATTTGTTTTTTGTTTTTTATTTGTTAAAGGCGTCAGTCGGCTCAACTTGTTTAAGAAAAATTCTTTTGTATATTTTCTAACGGTTTCATTTTTTACTTTGTTTGATTGATTTTTTAATACTTTATCTAATTGCGCAAGGGATGAAGGTTGATCTACATCAATATTGCCATAATAATGATTCCAAATTAAATCATAAATAGAAATTTTTTTGTTTGCGTAAGACAAAAAATAGTCTTTTCCGTTTTCTGTAATAAAATTGTCTGGATCTTTATTTTTTGGTAAGAAAAGAAAAGAAATTTTTAAATTGGGCTTTATAATACTTAATAACCTATCTGCGGCACGAACAGCTGCATTTGCTCCGCCCTGATCTCCATCAAAACATATAATAATATGATTAAAGAAGCGCCATGCCGTTTCAACCTGTCTTTCAGTTAATGCTGTTCCTAAATTTGCGACTGTATTAATAATTCCAAATTTTGTTAAAGTAATAACGTCCATGTATCCTTCTACTAAAAAAACTTCATCATGGCTTGCAGAAGAATGTTTAGATTTATCTAAATTGAATAACGAATTACCCTTTTTAAAAAAGAGAGTTTCAGGAGAATTAATATATTTTGCCAAATTTTGATTTGAAATAATTCTTCCTCCGAATGCAATAGTTGATCCTGTCAAACCATTGATTGGAAATATCAGTCTATCTCTAAATCTTTCAATATATTTTTTGTTTTTTTCATCAAAATAAAAAAGTCCTGAATTTAAAATATCTGATTCAGAAAAATCATTTTTTAATTTTTCAAAAAAAACAGAATCTCTAGAAACAAAACCAATTTTAAAATGATTAATTTCCTTATCCGTTAAACCTCTTTTAAGTAGATAGGATTCTAATTCTTTTGATTTAACATTTTTAAGTTCATTATGATAATGAGATTTATATTTCTCCAATATCTTTGAATATGTTTGCCATTTTTTTTCTCTCTCTTCATCTAATTTTGAAAATCTATAAATTGGAAGACCTGCTTCAGCTGCTAAAGTTTTAACCGCTTCTCCAAACTTCATCTTTGCTGTTTTCATTAAAAAATCAAAAATATTTCCATGCTCATGTGAACTAAAACAATGATAAAAACCCTTTTGATCATTTACTGTAAAAGAGGGAGTTTTTTCGTTAGTAAATGGAGAAATTCCAATAAACTCTTTACCTCTCTTTTTTAAATTGACTGACCGGCTAACCACTGTTGAAACTTTTAATCTACTTTTAATGTCTTCGAGATATTCCTTCGGATATTTCATTTAAACCTAAATTATTTCAATATTTGTTTAATCTGTTCTCCTGCTTTTGCAAAATCTAATTTATCTGAATATTTTTTCTTTAGTGCGCCCATAACTTTGCCAATATCCTTTGGTCCTTGGGCCTTTATTGATTGAATGGTTTCTTTGCAAACTTTAGTAATTTCTATTTCGTTTAATTGCTTTGGCAAAAAGGCACTGATTATTTCAACTTCTTCTTTTTCTGTTTCTAAAAGATCGATTCGATTATTCTTTTTATAAATTTCAATTGATTCATTTCTTTGTTTAATCATTTTTTTCAAGAGTTGTTTAATATCCTCATCTTTAATTTCTGTTCTATTTTCAAGGGTTCTGCTAGCAATATCTCTATCTTTTACGGCTGCTAAAATCAGTCGCAAAGTAGAAATTTCTAATTTGTTTCGCTCCTTAAGTGCTCCTTGCAATTTTGTTTCAATTTCGATTCTGAGAGACATGTTTATTCGAAGAGCTGAATCTACTTCAATAAAATAAAATCTTCAAAACAAAAAATTAAGTTACTTGACGCATCAAAATCAATTACTTATGTTGCGCAAAATCATCTTTTATTGTATTAACCTATAACTCATGAGTTGTATTTGTTGGAACTGAAAACAAATTCGGTCTATTTAAAAAAAGATAATCTTAAAAAGATTAATCCCACAGGAATTGTAGTTTTAGAAAATGGCAATTTTTTTAAAGGTCATGGATTTGGCTTTGAAGGCACAACAACAGGAGAGGTTTGTTTTAATACTTCTATAACAGGTTACCAAGAAATAATTTCCGATCCCTCTTATGCGGGACAAATAATTAATTTCACCTTTCCACATATTGGAAATGTTGGAACAAATTATGATGACCATGAATCTGATAAAATTTGGACCAGAGGGGTAATTTTTAATTCTGAAATTTCAAACCCATCAAACTATAGAGCCTTGGAACATTTAGATAACTGGTTGAAAAAAAATAAAATAGTAGGCATTACTGGTCTTGATACTAGAAGTTTAACAAACTTTATAAGAGACAAAGGTGCTCCGAAAGGAACCATTTCACACATTAAAAATGGAAAATTTAATATAAAAAAACTTATAAATTTATCAACTAAATGGTCAGGATTAAATAAACTTGATTTGGCAAAAGTAGTTAGTACTAAAAAAAAATATACTTGGCAAGGATTTAGGACTTGGAAAAAGGAAAAAGGTTTTGAAAAAAACAAAAAGAAAACACACAAAATTATTGCTATTGATTACGGAATTAAAAAAAATATTTTAAGACATTTTTCTAACTTTAATTGTGAAGTAATTGTTGTTCCTTGCAATCTTCAAGTTAAAGAAATTATTAAATTGAAACCTGATGGCATTTTTTTATCAAACGGCCCTGGTGATCCTGCGGCAACTGGAAATTATGCAATAGATATAATTCAAAAATTAATAAAAATAAATATTCCAATATTTGGAATATGTCTCGGACATCAATTATTAGCCTTGGCACTTAAAGCAAAAACAAAAAAAATGAAGCTGGGTCACAGAGGTGCAAATCATCCGGTAAAAAATCTAATTAATAATAAAGTTGAAATAACAAGCCAAAACCATGGATTTGAAATTATTAAAGAAAGTTTACCAAAAAATGTTGAGTTAACTCATAAATCTTTATTTGACAACTGTATAGAGGGAATAAAATTAAAAAATAGACCAGTTTTTTCGGTTCAGTATCATCCTGAGTCAAATCCAGGTCCGCAAGATAGCCACTACTTATTCAAACAATTTATTAATGAAGTAATAAAAAATGCCAAAAAGAAAAGATATTAAAAAGATTTTGGTAGTGGGAGCAGGTCCGATAATTATCGGCCAGGCTTGTGAATTTGATTACTCTGGTACTCAAGCTTGTAAGGCTTTGAAAGAAGAAGGTTACAAAGTAATTTTAATAAATTCAAATCCTGCAACAATTATGACTGATCCGGATGTTGCAGATAAAACTTACATTGAACCAATAACAATTGAAATTTTAGAAAAAATATTAATAGAAGAAAAACCAGATGCAATTTTACCAACTATGGGTGGCCAAACTGCATTGAATTTGGCAATTGAAGCTGAAAAAACAGGACTGCTAAGAAAATATAAAATTGAGCTAATTGGTGCAAATTCAAAAGCAATCTCTAACGCAGAAGATAGAAAAAAATTTAGAAAAAGCATGACTGATATTGGGTTAAATCTACCAAAATCAGAAATAATTAATAACATCAAACAATCTAAAAAATGTTTAAAAAAAATAGGATTACCTGCAATCATAAGGCCCGCTTTTACACTTGGTGGTCTCGGAGGCGGTATTGCAAAAAGTAAAAAACAATTTTTCAAAATTGTGAAAGAAGGTCTCGATACCTCACCCGCAAATCAAATCTTAGTAGAAGAATGCCTAGAAGGTTGGAAAGAATTTGAAATGGAGGTTGTAAGAGACAAAAAAGATAACTGTATCATTATATGTTCCATAGAAAATATAGATCCCATGG
>Ga0187833_10004019_pt1 | contig 14549 bp, 9 predicted proteins | sample ETNtaG_37_FD_167968 | JGI IMG/M metagenome (GOLD analysis project Ga0187833, IMG submission 167968) | Marine microbial and viral communities from oxygen minimum zone, Eastern Pacific Ocean - ETNP2014_SV_400_PacBio MetaG (Illumina Assembly) | ecosystem: Environmental > Aquatic > Marine > Hypoxic... | reverse complement strand
CCCGTTCATTACGAATGAACTGCTCTACCAACTGAGCTACGGTGGCAATAATTAATTAGGATTTATGTGCCCAATATATAGCATTGACATAAAATACATAAATTAAGATTAGGTACGTTTATTCATAGAATTATTTATTTACAAACTCTTATTACTCAATTATTATCACTCCATCCCCAACACTCTTTAACCAATATCCTTTCCCGGGATAGAGGGTCTCTATCTGATTATAGCTTTCCTGAAAACCATAAACTGTTCCGGAAATAATGAGGTTTTCTGGGTCAACAATATTTTCCAGGTGAGCAGTGGTAGAAATTCCGGTAATCAAATTCCATCCCTCAAACAATTGTATTTCGATTGAGTTCATTGATGTTCCTGTTATTTGAATGTTTATTTCCTCATCAAACATGAGCCAATAACCAGAACCGGAATTTAATGAAACGGCTGAATAATAGGTTCCATCATATCCAAATAATGTTTCTTCTACAGATCCCGGAAAAACTGTGTTTTGTGTAGGGGCAGATATATTCAGGGGCAGCCCCACCAGATTCCATCCTCCAAAATAGGCTATATTTAATGATACAGATCCAGAAAGATAGTCGGCTCCATATTTTTGGGCTCTCGGTATGATCCCTTCTGTCCCCGGATGTGTATAGTCCCACAAAATATCTCCATCTAAGGTCACCTCAAATATTCGCCTGTGCTGAGCAACGGTCACCAGTGTATTTCCGTTTTGAAGACGAAAAACTCCAGACTGCATCTGTGAATGGAATCCCTGGTTGTCATCAAAAATCCAAACTGGGGATTCCGGACCGAAAGCCTGGCCCGGGATAATATCATATAATCCTTCATTATTTAAAGGAGGACTCAACTCTTCTACTGAAGAAAATTGCCCTTGAAAACTGTTATTCCCATTCACATAGTAGAGGATATTTCCATATCCAGGAAGCCCCTGACGAACCCAGTTTACTCCATGAATAACAAATATTTGCTGATCTTCCTGTGTTCCCCTGTTGTACACCCTAGAATTTCCCCATCTGTACAAAAAATCTCCTCCTTTTCCACTATTCCCTCCGGTATGGTCCGCTGCTTCTTCTGTCGTCGTGCTATGATCAATAATATAAAACTCATTCATTCGGGGAGACGAAAAGATGATTTGATCCAATTCTTCATTATAGTCAACCGCATTCAGGTGCATCCAATCTCCATGAGGTTGACCTCCACCACCACCATCTGAACCAACAGTTGTATAGTTTATATTTATCAATTCTGGATGTTCTGCAATAACACCGTAATTTGGCAATTCCGTACCCGTATCCTGAATGAGATGGTCCCACACGTGCCACTCCCAAACAACAATTCCTCCATTGAGTCCATCCGGCTGCACCTCAAAAATAGCATCCGCCCAAAATTCGTTTAATGGGTTATTGATTTCCAGTCTGCCCATAGCATATGCTTCTTCCGCTGTTTTTTTCTCCCACGCAATGAGAAGGACATTCCCATTCGGCAACGGCTGGATATCATGATGATGCTGATAGGCTTCATTTGAAAGAACAAAATCCCACAGGACAGTACCATCCCAGGTTATATGTTGTAGTCTGCCGCCCACTCCCCCATTAATCATAGTAGGTTCCGAAACTCGACATGGGCGTAAAATGGAACTGTCAGGGAATAAATAGGGCATACTGGCAGGACCGCATTCGTTCTCCCATATATGCTCAGTTTCTCCTTCGGTATTCAATAAAAATGTATAAAAAGGATCACCAGGATTTTGAGTCGGGCCACCGGGAGAAAAGAGTGTGTACCCCTGCAGGAGGGAATCGGGTTGAGAAAATATGAGAGAGATGCAGAAAAGTAATAACCACATAAACCCGCGATGTAAGTTATAGGTTGCTTGTACGCTCTGAAATATAATTTTCATCCTCTAAAAATGACCTCCTCCCGGTTAAACCACCATCGAGTAAAAAATAGGCCAACAACAGCTAGAATAATCATAGATCCATACACCTCTAAAAGTAAAGCACTAGAAACTGTTTCTGCAATAATTTCCTTCGTAACGAGGGATATATTCACGATGGGTATCAACGCAGTTTTCCAGGTCAACTCAACACCGGGGATTAATCCAATGAGTGCCGGAAAAAGGATCAGGATATTAATAGGAGTAACAAGACTCTGGGCTTCCTTAAAAGATTTTGCGTAAAAGGAAATAGATAGGAGTACTGCAGAAAAGAAAATAGATACAGGAACAATCAGTGATAAAATCAATGCGATGGTTTTGATCTCAATAATACTCTTCATTGTTGTGATAATTTCTATAGGTAATTCTGTCATAAACTGTAAACCCACAAACAACCCAATGATTCCCGATATTGCTGACAAAAAACCTGAAAGGGAAATAACACCAAGTTTCCCCAGTAATATTTCCATCCTCCCAGCAGGAGATGTAAGCAAAGTTTCAATCGTACCTCTCTCCTTTTCACCTGCTCCTAAATCCAATGCAGGATACATGGCTCCCATAAAACAATATAGAATAAACATGTAAGGAAGCCACCCTCCAGCTAATTTCCCAATCATTTCTTTTTCAGAGGCAATATTCCTATGGTTGATTTTTACAGGTTCGAGTGTTTTGGAATGAAGCTTAAGCCTATCAAGTCTTTGATCTATTTTTGATTCTCTATATTTATTTATCACTGATTCCATGCGTTTTTTTGTGGCTTCCAAATCATCCGAAGAAATATACACCATAGTAATTTGGGCAGTCTCCATTGAATTAACCATTTCACTGAACCTATCTGGGATAATGAGTGCTCCATCTATGTCTTTCTTCCTTATTGATTGTTCAATTGAATCTATCTCTACATTGAAAGTCACATTAATAGAATCTGCCATCCCAAACATATCCATCAATTCTGGGCTGTTTTCTTCACCGATGATTGCAATGGTTATTCTTTCCGTCATTTTCTTTTCCATCATACTGACCATAATTTTAGGAATTCCGCCGATAATGAGTGGAATGATGAGAATAGGAAACACAATCATGAAAAAAAGTGTCCGCCTATCTCTCAATGTGTCTTTCAATTCTTTCCGAAAGATAATTCCAATTTTTTTCATGAAGACCCCACCGTCAATCGAATGAAATCTTCCTCCAGGGTGGAAGATTTCATTTGTCCTTTGAAAGACTCAAAAGTATCATTAAAAAATATTTCCCCTTTATGCAGAATTGCAATATCGTCACATAAGTTTTCCACTTCTGCCATTCGATGAGATGAAAAAATGACGGTTTTACCCTCTTCCCTACACCTCAAAATTAGTTTTACAATGGCACGGGATGACAAAACATCCAGCCCGGTTGTAGGTTCATCAAAAACTACAACAGATGGGTCATGGATGATGGTTCTAGCGATGGATACTTTCTGCTTCATCCCTGAACTAAGATTTGCGATTCTGCGATTTGCAAAATCATTCATATTTAAAAGAGAATATAGTTCCTTTCTTCTCTTGAAATATCTTGATGGTGAAATCCCATATAAATCTGCATAATACCTTATCATCTCTTCTGCAGTTAATCTGTCATAGAGCCCGGTATTATTTGATAAAAATCCCAGATTCTCTCGGATTTTTTCAGGATGTTTTGTACAATCCTCATTTTGAACATAGATGGTTCCGGATGTAGGTCGTAGCATTGTTGCAATCATCCTCAATATGGTAGTTTTCCCTGCTCCATTTGGACCGATGAGTCCAAATATTTTCCCTGGCACACATTTAAAACTAACATTATTTACAGCTGTCACTTTCCGGTGATGATAATTCCCTGACTCTTTTCTCTGTTTCCTGTTCAGGGTAAATTCTTTGGTAAGATGTTGTACTTCAATCATTTTTTGGAACCATTGTGCACGAAAATTATACAACAAACCTGTAATCAAGTGAGATATTTTTATCTTATCATTGCTTTCATTTCAGCCAAATCAAAAATAAATTATTACCAGACGTGAAACATAATGAAACCTTATTCAGCCCTCAACTGCCTCCCTTAGCTGAAAGGGTACGTCCTCAGTCTTTAGATAAATTTATTGGGCAAGATCACCTCACAGGGAAACAAAAGATTATCTCATTGCTCTGTGAGGGTAAACAATTATTCTCACTTATTTTCTGGGGCCCACCGGGAACAGGGAAAACCACCTTAGCTCGATTAATCATCCGTCATACAGATGCAGAACTTTATGAACTATCGGCTGTCTCCAGTGGTGTAAAAGACCTCAGAGAAATCATTAAAAAATCTGAATCCAATAACTCCATAGGCAGGAAAACTGTTCTGTTCATAGATGAAATTCATCGATTTAGCAAATCGCAACAGGATGCTCTTCTCCATGCAGTGGAAGATGGCACTCTTGTGATGTTTGGAGCGACAACAGAGAATCCCTCATTTGAGGTCATCAATCCACTATTATCTCGGTGTAAGGTTTTGGTTTTAAAACCGCTGAGTGATAACAATCTGGGAGCTATCTTATCCCACGCTTTTGAAAATGATATTCTTTTAGGCAATGGGAACTTGATATTTCCCGTAAAATATAAAAAAATACTGATCCAAGCGTCCGGAGGTGATGCCCGAAAGATGTTAAACACTGTCGATATTTCCTGTAAATTGATGAAGGGTGAAGGTAAAATTAGCAGGTCAGTATTAACAGAGGCGCTACAGACCCAGGTCCAACTATATGATAAAACCGGAGATTACCATTATGATATCGTCAGTGCTTTTATAAAATCCGTCCGGGGTAGTGATCCAGATGCTGCTGTCTATTGGCTAGCTGTCATGCTGGAAGGAGGAGAAAAACCGGAATTCATTGCACGAAGGCTGGTGATTCTTGCGTCAGAAGATGTCGGGAATGCGGATCCCAAAGGATTACCTCTTTCTGTTTCTGGTTTTCAAGCTGTTCATATGATAGGGATGCCTGAAGCTGCTATCATTCTTGCTCAAGTTACAACCTATCTTGCCGGAGCTGAAAAATCAAATGCATCCTACAAATCCATATTAAAAGCTCAAAAACAAGCAAGAGAAAAAAATCTCCCTGATGTCCCAATCCACCTGCGGAATGCCCCAACTGACCTGATGAAAAAAATGAATCACGGAAAAGATTATAAATATCCTCACTCTTACACAGAGAATTTTATCAGTGAGGATTATTTGCCAAAAGGAATAGACCCTGAGTTTTATCGTCCTAGCACTAGGGGATATGAATCTTTCATTTTAAAACGTCTGAAAAAATGTTGGCCGGAACGATATGAAAACAAATAATTTTCAGATTTTCCTCACTAAATATATTAATAAATTTATAGTGATTGCGCTGCCCGCACTGCTTTTTTCAGATGACAGATTGAGATTAATTCACGCTGATATTCTTGAAAACAGACCGGTAGAGGGGGGCTCTGTTCAGGAGCTCAAGGGTGACGTGCTTTTCAAAAAAGGCGAAATGGAGTTATCATGTAAGAAAGCTATATTTAATGAAAAAACCGGAATGGCTACTTTGACAGGAAGCACAAATGTAGTTAAAAACGATCTGCATCTTACCTGTGATTCACTATTGTTTTATTCTCAAGAAGATATATTAAAAAATTTCAATAACGTCCACATATGGGACAACGATTACAACCTTACAGCTGATTCTGTTATTTATTTGACCGAAATAGACAGCGGCTATGCCAATGGAAATGCCACACTGATTCAGCAGAAACAAACTATTAATGCTGATGCACTACATTACCACAAAAAACCTGAATCAGATGCTGTATCCTATGAGGCACTTGGCAATGTTATCATAGAGGAAGGGACACGAATTGCAACCTGCGGGCATGCAATATACAATAGGGATTTGGGGGAAACAGTGTTAAAGATAAATCCTGAAATTGATGATGGCGACAGGAATCTCAGTGGAACTAAAATTTCCCTTTATTATGAAAATGAACAACTGAAAACCCTTCTCATACCTGAAAAAGCACATATGGTATCACCTCAGTTTGGATGGCGAAAAACTGTAGGTGACAGCCTGACTCAAAGAGATTCTGTAAAAACAATTAACGATCTACAGGGAAAAACATTAAATGGATTTTTCATAGATGGTGAATTGGATTCCCTCCGTTTAGCAGGAATGGCAATGTCAGTCTATCATGTTTTTGAGGATTCAATTTATAAAGGAATAAATGAAGCCTCTGGTGATACAATCACTATGTTGTTTGACAAAGAAGACATGGAAGAAATCTTGATTTCCGGTGGAGCCCAAGGAACATTCATTCCTGATTCGACTAATGCGAACACTGAATCATCTATCATTTATTCTTCCAATAATATCCAATATCTCACAGGAGAAGAGCTGACCCACCTGAAAAAAAATGCATCCATAACACATGAAAGTACAAAATTGACGGCAGGTTATATGAAATTAAATATGAAATCAAATGTATTAAATGCCCTGCCAACCCTCCCTGATGACACAACCGACATTCCCATTAAACCCACTGTAGAAGAAAAGGGCAGAGAACCCATGAGAGGTGATGAAATCTTATATAATCTAAAAAGCAAAAAAGGTCGAATCACTATGGGAGATACCAAAATGGACGACGGTTATTATTATGGAGAAGAAATACGAAACCAAGAGGAGGGAACTTATTATATCCGGGAAAGCATTTATACAACCTGTGATTTAGTTATTCCTCATTTTCACTTTGCCAGTGATAAGATGAAAATGATCAATCAGGATAAAGTAGTTGCCCGTCCATTGATCCTCTATGTAGGAGGGATCCCCATCTTTGGAATTCCTTTTGCAATTTTTCCCCATCAACATGGAGGCAGGCACTCCGGTTGGATCATGCCAACTTATGGTGAGTCCACAACACGGGGACAATTTCTTGACGGATTAGGTTATTACTGGGCACCCAATCCATATTGGGACAGCAAAGCACTATTGAGTTTTGCCGATCGCCAGGGACTCACGTTCAAACTGTACAACCGTTATAATAGAAGGTATTCTTATAGCGGGAATTTGAAATTGGAAACGCTCTACTTTCTTTCATCGCAAAAAGATATAACCCAAATCAGTGATGATAACAGGACCAGTTTTGTATTAGACTGGAGGCACTCACAAACTTTGAGAAATGATCAAAGATTAAATGTAAATGCTAAATACTATAGCAATGGCGAGTATAACCGAAATACAGGTCTTGATCCGACCATCCGATTAAAACAACAGGCTGTGTCCAATGCCACCTACAGCAAACAATGGAAAAAATGGAAAAATTCCCTAAGTATGAACCTGTCTTCAACAAGAGACCTGATGGCAGATGAAAAAATCGACTCCTCCTCAGTTTTTTATCAGGAGCCGTACAAAGCAGGACAAAAATTAAATATCACCAATAATACCTTACCATCTCTGTCTTTTAGACATGGTCAAAGTCAATTATTTCTGGAGAAGTCAACTCTGAAAAGATGGTACAATAATATTTCCTGGAGCTATTCTTCCAGTTTCAATAATAAGATGCAGACATATTTTGAATCTGACTCTGTCCCAGATACAACTATATTTCAATGGATAATGGATGGAAATGAAGGGTACGTTAAATCTGAATCTGATCCTGTCGCCACACATAATTTTGGATTGAGCGCTCCACAAAAAATATTCAAATATATTTCCGTAAACCCAAGTCTATCTTTAAAACATGTTTGGGTAAACAAAACATTCAATGCCACATTGGATACAGCATCAAATTCACTTGTCACAACAGAAAAGCAGGGATTTGAGACACGAACTACAGGATCATTTCGAGTAAGTTTTAGAACTCAATTTTATGGAATGTTCCCAATTAAATTAGGTATCTTGAGAGGAGTACGTCATGTAGCTTCTCCTTCCATCGGTTATTCTTACACCCCTGATTTTTCAGAACCTCTGTTTGGTTACGATTTTGGTTATTTTGAAACATTTCAGGATTCCTCTGGGGATATTCTTCTTCATGACCGCTTTAAAGGTACCCGTGCTGGAAGCACTCCAAAATCAAAATCACAAAGTATGAGCCTCTCTCTGAACAATGTGTTCCAGGCAAAAGTGGGTGAAGATGAAGAAGAAAAGAAAATTGATCTGTTCAGCTGGAATATATCCACAAACTATAATTTCGTAGCAGATTCTATGAACCTGGCGAATCTCCGTTCGTCAGTTAGAACAAAACTCGGGAAAAAATTGAATCTTGATCTGTCTATGACTCATGATTTTTATCAATTGAGATGGCAAGATGATTATTACAAACGTATCAATGAGCTTAATAGATTGCCTCGACTAATTAATGCCCGTATTTCTACCGGATTTCGATTCTCTGGTAATTATTTGAATCCCGAGAAACAACGAGATGAAGAGACTGAAACAGACACCCTTGATATGGATGATTTGGACCTTGGCCTGTTTCAAGATAAAAAGGAATCTGTATTTAAATCAAACAATACAGGAGAACTCTGGTCCACATCACTAAATCTTAGCTATTCGCTTAACAAATCAAATCCTGATAAGGAAAAAGAAACCTTCTGGATCAATACCAACACAGATATTCAGGTCACCCCAAACTGGAAGGTTAAATATTCAGCACGATTTGACGTTCTTGAAAGGGAACTGGTTAGTCAGAGTTTTTCGGTCTATCGGGATTTACATTGCTGGGAATTATCATTGAACTGGACCCCCTCAGGTTTTGGACAGGGAGTATATTTAAAAATCAACGTAAAATCTCCCACGTTGAGAGACATAAAAATTGAACAAAAAAGTGGACTATATGGACGCAGGGCTTTTTAAATGATATGTCCGGAATGTAAATCGGAGTATCAAGACGGAATTGAAATTTGTGTAGATTGCGGTGTTAGCTTAGTTTTTAATTTACCTATTGATAAACCATTAAAGGAAATATCCTGGGTAAAATTAGGACCTGTTTCAGGAAATATTTTTGCAGATATGATTGCAGATGTCCTCTCTCAAAATAAAATTCCCCATTATTTAAAAGCTGATTTTCTTACATCCGCTCTTGGTATTCAAACGGGAAATATGATCGGCTCAAGGGTATTTGTGTTTGTGCCGGAAGAGTTCCAAGAAAAAACAAACAAAATTATTGAAGAGATATCTGGAAACTAAACCATGGAGAAAAACATCATACGAGCAATAAAAGGAACAAAAGATATCCTTCCAGATCAATCCAAAAAATGGCAGGATTTAGAATCATCATTCAGGAATTTTATTCAAGCATATGGATACCGTGAGATCAGAACTCCTGCATTTGAAAAGACAGAATTATTTGAACGTGGTGTGGGCGAAGGCACTGATATCGTCACCAAAGAAATGTACACATGGGAAGACCGAAACGGAAAATCACTGACGCTAAAACCTGAGCTCACTGCTCCAGTGGTCCGTGCATACATTCAGAACAATTTAGTTGGGGAATCACCACTCACAAAATTATATTATTTTGACTCACTATTCCGAAGGGAGAGACCCCAAAAAGGACGCCAGCGTCAATTTCATCAATTTGGGATTGAAGCTATAGGTTCACCCTATCCGGAATGTGATGCAGAAGTTGTTGCTTCAGCATATTTATTTTTATCAGGGCTTGGTTTATCAGAATTAACATTAAAATTAAACAGTATCGGTTCCAAAAAATCCAGAAAAAATTATTGTGATGCTTTAATTGAATTTCTAAATCCTTTTAAAAACCAATTATCTGAACTCAGTCAAAAACGACTTAGTGCTAATCCCGTGCGAATTCTGGATACAAAAATCTCACATGAAATAGAGATCCTGAAAGATGCACCGGTCATTTATGATTTTCTCTCTGAAGATGATAAAACCCATTTTATTGAGGTCATGGATTTACTGGATGGATTGAACATCCCTTATACCCGAGACAATCATTTAGTGCGGGGCCTTGATTACTATTGTCGAACAACATTTGAAATAACATCAGAGGTCCTTGGAGGACAGGATGCTCTTTGTGGCGGCGGAAGATATGATAATCTAGTAGAGTTATTGGGTGGAAAACCAACCCCCGCAATCGGGTTTGCAGCTGGTGTTGAACGTATCATGATTGCCTTGAACGAAAAAACACCTCAATCGGAAAATTTTGAGTGTGATATATATGTTATCACAATGCTCCGGGATTCAATTAAGACAGGAATGATTGTTGCCAATCAATTACGTCAATCTGGATTTCGAGTAGAAATGGATTCTCTCCGACGCAGTATGAAATCTCAACTGAGAGAAGCCAATAAAATGCGCGCGAAGTATACCGCAATCTTAGGTGAAGAAGAATTAAAAAACAAAAAAATAACCATTAAAGAAATGGGTACAGGTGACCAGAAAACAATTGAGATTGATTCCATCCTCTCATTTTTTCAAAAATAATATCATTAAATAAAAAATGTAATGAAAATATATTTTATTCTCCATTTAATAAATTAAATTCGCCGTCGTTATGTCAAAAAAATCATTAATTATAGTAGAATCTCCGTCAAAAATAAAATCTATCTCCAATATTTTAGGAGATAATTTTGACGTCATTTCATGTGTTGGCCATTTTAAAGATTTACCTGAAAAAGAATTAGCAGTAGATGTTGAGAATGACTTTGCCACAAAATTTGTAGTACATCCTGACAAAAAAGATTTTATAAAATCTTTAAAACAAAAAGCAAAATCTGCTGAAAAAATATATCTGGCCACCGATCCAGACCGAGAGGGTGAGGCCATTGCTTTTCATCTATCAGAGGAAGTACCAAATGCAAATATTGAAAGGGTCCAGTTTACAGAAATCACACGCTCCGGTATCGAGGAAGGAATGCAACATCCTCGGGAACTGGATTATGATCTGGTGGAAGCGCAAAAAGCCCGCAGGATAATAGACAGGCTTGTAGGATATAAAATTTCAGAATTATTACGAAGATCTATTCAGACAACACTCTCTAATCTAAAAAAATCGCTCTCAGCAGGGAGAGTTCAATCTGCTACAATAAAAATCTTAGTTGATAGGGAACGTCAACGAATGAAGTTCAAAGATGTGACTTATTTTGATCTAAAAGCCAACATGTTGACAAAAAATGATGAATCATTTTCCGTTGTTTTATTTTCATTATCTGATATGAAACTTGCTTCAGGAAAAGATTTTGATCCTGAAACAGGAACATTAAAAAATAATAAAGTAATGGTATTGTCTGAATCGCAGGCTAAGGCACTCACCGAAGAATTATCTTCAGGATCATGGGCAGTTATTGACAAGGAAGAGAAACCTCAAAATGCAAATCCTCCTCCACCTTTTATAACCAGTACTCTTCAGCAGGCAGCAGGGCAAAAATTGAGATTCTCTGCAAAAAGAACAATGATAAATGCACAGCAATTATATGAAAATGGATTTATTACATATATGAGAACAGATTCACTGCAGCTTTCATCGGAAGCGATCCAAGCGGCAAGAAATATGATAAAATCCAGTTTTGGAGACAAATATCTTCCTGAAAAACCAAATCACTATAAATCAAAGGTAAAAAATGCTCAGGAAGCTCATGAAGCAATTCGTCCTGCAGGTAAAACAATTAAATCAGCAGAGGAAGTGGAGCGTTCACTGGGAAAAGATGCAGCAAATTTGTACAAGTTGATTCGTATGCGCACTTTAGCCTGCCAGATGAAACCGGCGAAGATTCTACGAACAATTATCCTTATCCAAAATCAGAAAGCGGTTTTTCGGGCGGTAGGAAAAGTTATACAGTTCCCCGGGTACCGCCTGGCTTATATGGAAAACCAATCTCAGGCTGATAAACAAATTGATGATGGAGTGCTCCCTGCTATGGAAAAGGGAGAAGAGCTATCCTGTGAAAAACTAAATATTGAATCTCATACAACAAAACCACCACCTCGATATTCCGAACCATCTTTAATTAAGGAGATGGTGAATCGTGGAATAGGAAGACCTTCTACCTATGCTGCAATTATTGGCAATATACAGAGCAGAGATTATGTCAATTATGTCAAACAAAAATTGATCCCTTCTTTTGTTGCGGTGGCAGTCACTCAATTATTGGAAAATCATTTTGAGCCATTAGTAAATACAGATTTTACTGCAAACCTTGAAGATCGGTTAGACCAAATTTCACGTGGAGAACTAAATCTCATACCTTTTATGAAGGATTTTTATTTTGGAAGTAATGATGTAATGGGATTAGAAAAAATGCTTGAGGAAAAAATTGAAATCAGGGAAGCATGCTCCATGAAAACTCCTTCATTGAATGGTGAATCTCCTGTTGCACGGTTAGGCAGATTTGGTCCCTATTTGGATGCCGGAGAGACCCGCCGTTCCATCCCTCACGATTGCGCCCTAGGAGATCTGACAGAAAAAAAAGTACAGGAGATATTGAATACAACCATAGAATCTTTATCTGTTGAATTGGGAAAAGAACCGGAATCTGGTGAATTATTATACTTAAAAAAAGGGCAATATGGTCCCTATATAGAATCCTCTGAAACAAAAAAACGAAAGTCTCTACCCAGAGGTATGGAACCTGAAAATGTAGACCTGGAATTTGCAATTCAATTAATCGGATTGCCCAAAACCATTGGAACACATCCGGAAACAGGAGATGCTGTTACTTCCGATTATGGAAGATATGGACCATATATTCGCTGTGGAAAACTCACAGCTCCCTTAAAACCTCCACCAACTCCTCTGACTGTTACCCTTGATGAAGCAGTTGAAGCTCTGGCTTCCCGAAATAAGAAATCTACTGTACTGTCCACTCTGGGAAACCACCCTGAAACCGGTGAAGAGCTGGCTTTGAAAGACGGCCGTTACGGCCCCTACATTACAGATGGGAAGGTCAATGCGTCTATGCCCAGAACTCTTTCTCAGGAATCACTTACGCTAGAGGATGCAGTTGAACTCATCAACAAGAAGAGATTAGCGCCTAAACGAAAAAAGAAGAAACGGAAAAAATAACATTTCCCTATTTTATATGAAATCTCTGGCTTCGGTTCCTGAATTTGAAATATTACCTGAATCTATATTTATAAAAAAGATTAAAAAATAAATTCTATAGTATGGATCTAAAATCAATAGAAAATATCGTCTCACTGTGTAAACGGAGAGGATTTATTTTTCAGAGTTCTGAGATTTATGGTGGTCTAGGGTCAACCTGGGACTATGGCCCATTGGGCACAGAAATGAAAAAACGAATTAAAGATGACTGGTGGCAAAATATTGTCACTGCTAGGGCTAACGTAGTTGGTATGGATTCATCCATCTTGATGCATCCAAAGGTTTGGGAAGCCAGTGGCCATATATCAAATTTTAATGATCCAATGGTTGATTGTAAACAGTGCAAAAGCCGGTACAGAGCTGACCACATAGATATCAATAAGCCCTGTAAAAAATGTGGAAACAAGGATTGGACTGAACCCCGCCAATTTAATCTCATGTTTAAAACGTCAATCGGCCCCGTTGAGGATGACGCAAATATTGCTTTTTTACGTCCAGAAACTGCCCAAGGAATCTTTGTAAATTTTAATAATGTTCAAACAACAGCAAGACAGAAAATTCCATTTGGCATCGCCCAAATAGGAAAAGCATTCAGAAATGAAATCACCACAGGAAATTTCTTATTTAGAACCCGTGAGTTTGAACAGATGGAAATGGAATTCTTTGTTCATCCCGATGATACCTCGGAATGGCTGAAATACTGGAGCCAAGAACGGCTAAATTGGTTTGTTCAACTAGGAATTACAAAAAACAAGCTCAGGCTCAGGCCTCATGGGGATGATGAGCTGGCACATTATTCATCCGCCTGTAATGATATTGAATATGAATTCCCCTTTGGATGGTCAGAACTTGAGGGTATCGCTGACAGGGGAACCTATGATCTGGATCAGCATATTGAACACAGCAAAAAGAAACTAAATTACTTCGATCCAAAAACAAACAACCGTTATATCCCTGCCGTGGTGGAAGCTTCAGCTGGTGTGGACCGTGCATTTCTCACCTGTCTTGTGGATGCCTACACCGAAGAAGAAGTACGGGAAGAAAAAAGGGTTTTGCTGAAATTGAGCCCGAAAATCGCACCCATAACCTGTGCTGTCTTTCCATTGGTGAATAAAGATGGGCTTCCTGAAATTGCAGAAAAGGTCGTGAAAGATATGAGAAAATATTTTAGCGCATTTTTTGATCAGGGAGGTTCTATCGGCAAGCGGTATCGCAGGCAGGATGAAGCGGGCACTCCGTTCGGGGTCACCATTGACCATGAGACCACAAAAAATGGGACCGTCACCTTGAGAGACCGTGATTCCATGGAACAGGTGAGGATTTCAAAGAATGCGATCTGCGATTTAATTAAAGAAAAAATCAATATAGAGATAAACTAAAATGAACCGACATTTAAGTCTTCGCTCTGGGAATCCTGCTCTCAGTACATCCACTTTCAAACAATTGAGTTCCACAGCCTCTGAAACCATGACCATCATGGGGACCGTACACAAAACTGCACTATCTCTATTGCT
>Ga0187833_10004018_pt1 | contig 14551 bp, 13 predicted proteins | sample ETNtaG_37_FD_167968 | JGI IMG/M metagenome (GOLD analysis project Ga0187833, IMG submission 167968) | Marine microbial and viral communities from oxygen minimum zone, Eastern Pacific Ocean - ETNP2014_SV_400_PacBio MetaG (Illumina Assembly) | ecosystem: Environmental > Aquatic > Marine > Hypoxic... | reverse complement strand
AAAAGAATCTGGCGGAGAGAGTGGGATTCGAACCCACGGTACCTTTGACAGTACACACACTTTCCAAGCGTGCGCCTTAAACCGCTCGGCCATCTCTCCAAGTAATATTATTAATATTTCTATTTGATATTAAAATAATATATTATTTTTATCTTTAAAAAATATTAATAAATTTAAATATTTATAAACACACAAAAATTTATAATGAATAGATTTAATATAAAAAATCATATTCCATTAATTATTTCAACTATTGTAATGCTTTTAATTTCACTTATTTGGGATAAAATATCTCTTCCCTTTAATAATCCCGATGAAATCGTAGGAGAATATTCAAAACTTAGTCACCATCAATTTAATGATACACTTCGTTTTTTGTTATTTATACTTCTTCCAATCTTTTCATATTTAACTAGTTATATTTTGCTCTATAAAAATAAAATAAAAACTATAAAAGAAATAATTTATGAAAAAAATATTAAATACGTAAATAAAGAAAAAAACGGAGAAAAATATATTTTTTTATTAATTTTTTTTGTAATTATCTTATTTGATTTTTTTTCTCTAGATTTACCACAATACAAATTAGATGTATTTCATGAGGGGCAGCTTTTATCGGGAGCATTAAATTATAGTTTAAAAGATAAATTATGGATAGGTTCTTATCTAAATACCGGTTTATTTTATGATATATTAAACACCAAGATTGCTTGGTTTATTTTCAATAATGACAGCATTGGATCTTATAGACTGTTTCAATTAATTTTAAATTATATATTTTATTTTATTATAATATTATTTGGGTTTAGTGTTTCTAGAATATTCAACCTTAATAAAAATAAAGAAAATTTTTTTTTTATAATTTTAAGTTCATTTTTTTTATTTTTTTATATTATATCATACTCAAATTTTCCTAATTACAGAGATATATTCTCTATAATATTTTTAATCTGCTTGGTTAATGCACTATTGAAAGATGATAAGCAATTTTTAAACTATTTTGTAATTGGTACTTTAAGTATTTTATCTTTGCTCTGGAGCCTCGACAGGGGTTTATTTTTAAATGCAACACTAATACCTTTAATATTTATTCTGATATTAAAAAAAAAAGTATTCGAAATTTTGCTATTAATTTTTGGGATTATAGTAAGTTGGGTATTATTTTTCTTATTTGTTGGATTTGATGAATTTAATGCATTTTTAAATAATTCACTAAATATATTAAATTACAATGAGTTGTGGAATGGCCTAATACATCCACAACCTTTTTCCGATGAAAAAAATTCAACAAGAGCAACAAAAGCGTTAATTATTATTTTATTGAATGGAATAATAATAACAAAATATTTTTTTGATAGAACTAATAGTTTGTCGGTTAATACAAAAATTTTATTGCTAATTTTTTATATTTTAGGATTTTTTTACTATAAAATTGGACTTTCGAGATCTGATGGTGGTCATATAGTTATTGGATCTTCTATAAACTATATTTTATTTGTAATTATATTGCTCAATAGTTTGTTAAAAATTGATTATTCTAAATATAATTTAAATTTTGTTTTCAAAAAAAAATTTGTTATATCTTATATTTTTCTTATTATCTTTGTGTTTTATAACAACAATGAAACAAAAAGTAATACGTTCAAAAACTTTTTCACTTTTGGTTCAAGAATAAATAATTTTATTAGCATGAAAGACGATTTGTTTTTAGAAAATGATTATCTAAATTTTATTAATCAAATGAAATTAATAACATATGACAGCAAATGCATACAGAATTTTAATTATGACCCATCAATTTTTTATCTTTTAAAAAAAGAGAGTTGCACAAAATATTATTATACTTTTATTATGGCATCACAAAAAGATCAAAAAAATTTTATTTATGAGTTAGAAACTACAAAACCAGAAATATTATTGACTAATCTGTCACCATTAATATACGAGTTTCCTCCTGAATTAAGATTTCCTATTATAAATAATTTTTTGAAAGAAAATTATGATAATTTTAAAGTAATTAAAAATTATAAAATTTTGTTAATAAATAATTAAATGAAAAAAAAAAATTTTATTAAAATGTTAAATTGTCCGATTTGTTTTTCAAGAGAAATTTTAAACAAAGGTTATATAAGTTCAAAATTAGAAGAAATTAATAATTTTTTCATATTAAAAAAATGCACTAACTGTAATCATAGATTTTTATCACTCTTTCCAAAAATTTCATTTTTAAATAAACTTTATAAAAAAAATTCACGATATGTATTTGGTCATGATGAAAATGAAGAAAGTCAAAAAAATAAATTTAAAAAAAAAGGTTTTAAAAATGTTAAACCTTATAACGAGCACTGGATTTTTGATTATATTAATATGAATGAAAAAAGTGAATATTTGGAAATAGGACCTGGTTTGTGTAGAATGTATAAAACATTTTATAAAAAAAATTGGTCATGTAATGGAATTGATCTACAGCCTTTTATAAAAGTACCAGGTATAGTCAAGAATATAAAAAAAATTAAAAATAATATTAAAGATGTTGCTGTTGCATTTGATGTAATCGAACATACTAGTGAACCTATTAAATTTCTGAAAGATATTAATAAAAAAATGAAAAAAGGTGGAAAGTTATTTTTAACTTTTCCGAATTCAGACTCCTTTAAATCGAGGTTATTAAACAATAGGTGGAATATGGTAGTTCCATTAGCTCATATTAATTTTTTTTCAAAGAAATCATCAGCAATTGCTTTGAAAAAAGCCGGCTTTAAAATGTTACATATAAAAAATTTTTCTTTAGTAACACCAAGAAGATTAATCAGAAATTTTTTTAAATTACCATTTAAATTAATTCTAGATTTTTTGAAATTAGATATAAATAAAATATATTTTAGATTAAATGAATTTTTTATAAATATTCTAGACCTATTTAATGGAGACCAAATGTTAGTTATTGCAAAAAAAAAGTCTAATTAGTCTCAAATTTTAGTTTTTTAAGTACTTCGTTTTAAATCTTGAAATATTTTTTTTTTGTCTATCGATAAATCGCAAAAATAAATTTTTTTGTTTATCTCGTTTAGCTATAATTGGAAAATTTATAAGGTGATCAAGCGTTCTGTATCCTTTTTCATTTAATGCCCATTCAGATTCATAAGCAGATAGAAAATCACAATTTTCTAGTTTTACAAGTATTGATAACACACTTTGGGAATGTCTGTGACTGATGAAGCCAGGTCTTGGTTTTTTAATAAATTTATTTTTATCATCATCTATAAGATCAAATCTATTGCGTGTAATATCATAATGTTTATTCATTATACTTTTAGAGATTAGACATTTTTTCACAAAAAAAGATCCTCCCCATATTTGGGGGGTTTGTGTTATATTTTCTTTATCTTGAACATTAAAAAACTTAAACAAATCCTCTTTGGTATATTGATATTCCAAATAACTAGGGAAAGTGAAATTTTTATATTTTTCGATATTTAGATTTTTATATTCAAAACCTAAAAAACCTTTTTTATCATTTGAAACAATATTAATATAGTCATGTAATCTTTTTTTTCCATTAATGTTGAAGTGGCAACCCACATCGCACCAATGATAAATATCACCATTATTAATTTTAGACAAAACTACTTTGTGTATATAAGTCTGCCAGACCCAATAACCGTATCCTTTTTTTTTTCCAGCTTTTAATAATTTGTTTACGTATACTTTAAAATCTTCATTTAAATTATTAAAGGTAAATAAATTTATTTCATCGTATATTCCCATTTGTTCAGCTTGATGTTTGAATCTCTCAGCTGATCTTTTTAGGTCAGGGCTATAAAAAGTTGCTAAATGTACTTTCATCCAATTAAAGAAATTTTATCGAAATAGTATGCTTATTTTTTCTTATAAATTTTGCTGGATTTCCAATTACAACCTCATTTTTTTTTACATTTTTTGTTACTACTGAGCCTGCGCCTATAAAAGCTCCTTCTTCAATTGTAATGTTAGGTAATATCGTTGCATTCAAACCTATCATGACAAAATCTTTTACAACAACATTTCCTCCTAAAACAGCTCCCGGCATAACATGAACTCCGGAGCCCAGTATACAATCATGTTCAACTAATGATGAAGTATTTAAAATTGTATAGTCACCTATTGTACTATTTTCATTTAAAATTGAATTTGGGAAAATTTGGACACCCGTACCAATATTTTTTACATCTGAAATAGTTGAATGTTTGCTTATTATACTCAAAGGAGTTAATTTTTTTTCTAATTTTTTTGATATCATATACCTTGCCTTACCATATTCATTGCCAATACAAGTAACAAAGAAATTTGATTTTTTTAGAAATTTAAATAAATCTATTTTTTTATTAGAAAATTTTGCTTTGGTGTTAAAAGTTGGTTTTGATAGGCCTGGATCGAAAAGAAAAGATACTTTTAAATTCTTATTTATATTTATAAGCTGTTTTTTTTGTATGAGGTTATATATTATTCCAGCTTTATATTTTGCTCCCCAAAAAAAAATGTTATTTTTCATAAAATAATAGTATACCAGAAATCAACAATTTTGATATTTATTAAATGAAACAAGTTCTTGTATTAGGTTCTGAAGGATATTTGGGTTCAGTTTTAGTTCCTCATTTAAATAAATTAAATTATAAAATTGTTGGTGTTGATATATGTCTTTTTGAAAAAAATAACAAGAATTCTAAAAATGTTAAAATAATTAAAAAAGACTATTCTAAATTAAAAAGAAATTTTTTTAAAAAATTTGATTATATAATTGACTTGATAAATATATCAAACGATCCAGCGTCTGAAATTGATCAAAATTTTACAAAAAAAATAAACTATCACGATAAAACTTTAATGCATAAAAAAATTCAAAATCTGAAAAATATCAAACTATATATTTATATGTCATCTTGTTCTGTTTATGGATTTAATAAAAAAATTATAAATGAGAAAACTCTTCCTAGACCAATATCATTATATTCAAAATTATGTTTAAAATATGAAAAATACTTAAAAAAACACTCAATGATAGATTATACAATTTTAAGACTTGGGACTTTATATGGTTGGTCTAAAAGAATGAGATACGATATTGCAATAAACAAAATAATAAGAGACATGGTTTTTAATAAAAAAGTAGAAGTACTCGGTGGCGGGCAATTAAGATTTTTTTGTTACAATAAATTTGCATGTAAAATAATTGAAAAAGTTTTAAAAGAAAAAGTGAAATTTATAAATAAAGTTTTAAATATTGGTATATTTAATACAAATATTATTAATCTAACAAAAAAAATAATAAATATTACTAAATTGAAAAATATTAATTTAGTACATGAAAAGTATAATATTGACAACAGATCTTACGAAGTATCTTTAACTTCTGTTAAAAAAATTTTTAAAAATTTTAATTTTGAGAAATATGTTAAAAATTCAATTATAGATACATTTAAAGCGATTAAAAAAGATAGAAGTCCATTTAATAGGAAAAAAGTAACATTAAATATTTATAAAGATTATTTAAATAAATAAAATGATACCGTTTTATAAACATAATCTAAAAAAAAAAGATTACCTGAAAAATATTATTAATAGTTCATATCTTACTTCAGGGCCTGTTTGCGAAAGAGTAGAAAGTCTACTTTGTAAAAAATTTAATAAAAAATTTTCTTTTTTAACAAACTCTTGGACTAACGGTTTAATAAGCATTTTATTATCAATTAAATTAAAACCAACAGATGAAGTAATCATACCAGCTTGCACATTTGTTGCCTGTGCAAACGTCGTAGAAATGGTCGGGGCTAAAGTAGTTTTAGCTGATATTGATGAAAAGACTAAATTACTAGATATAGACGATTGTTTAAATAAAATAACAAAACATACAAAAGTAATTATGCCAGTTCATTTATATGGTAATTTATTTAATACAAAAAACCTAAAAAATAAAATTAGAAAAAATATTTTAATCATTGAGGACTGTGCTCATTCTTTTTGTGGTGAATACAATAATAAATTAATAGGTACCTATGCAGATTTTGCTGTTTTTTCTTTTTATGCAACAAAAAGCATTACCTGTGGCGAAGGTGGAGCAATAATTACAAATCATAAAAAATACGCAGAAATTATAAGATCAGTGTCTAATAATGGTATGACCAAACCAGCATTTAAAAGGTTTATAAACAACAAGTATATTCCTTGGGATGTATATAATTATGGTTTCAAGGCAAATTTAAGCGACATCAATGCTAGTATTTTAGAAGATCAAATAATTACCTATTCAGACACTGCAAAAATTAAAAAAAAGATATTTGAAAAATATAAGTTTCATTTAAATAAAATAAAAGAAATTTTCTTTCCTCAGGAAAATAAAAATAAAAACAGAGATTATTATTTATTTCCTATTGGAGTCAACAAAAAATATAGAAATAAACTTATAGAATATTTGCTTAAAAATAAAACTTTTGTAACAGTTAACTTTAGGTCAATAAATGAATTAAATTATTATAAAAAAAAATATAATAAAACTAAATGTCCTAAAAGCGAAAAATGGGGTAAAGAAACACTTAGTCTCCCATTTCATGTAAAATTAAATGATAAAGAAATTAAAAAAGTTAGCGAACAAATAAAAAAATTTTTTAAAAAAAATAATTAATTTATAAAGTCAATTAATGTCCAAGGCCAGTTTGTAGATTTAGAATATTTTTTAAACCAAAATGACAAATATCTTTCAGCTAAATATGCATACAGCCTTTGCGTATCATAACCCTGTAAATTTTCAAACCCAAAAATTTTTTCACACCTAAAAAGCCATGTAAATAAATCTGTGAACCATTTGTCCACAGTTAAAGGCTTCGCAATAAACATTATGTGGGGATGAAATGCATAAGAAGTATTGACATAATTTTTAAATTCTTCTCTATCATTATCATTCATGACTTCAATTGCTTTTTTTAAATTTCCATGACCATGATGCATATCAAAATGAAAATTAATTGATTGTTTTTTTTCATTAAAAAAAATTTCTGGATTTGATATTAATGATCTAAAACCTCTTTTAAGCATTTTGATTTTTTTTACTTTATTGACAAAAATAGGAGTACAAATTATCGACTCAAAATTATTCCATTCTTCAGGTACATCAACTAAAATATGATTTCTAAAATTCTTTTTATCAATTTTTATATTTATTGAATTTTTTTTTATCCAATACCTTCTTTTTTGACAAAAACCTATCCAGCTTTTATCATTTATATCTAATTTATTTTTCCAAAACCAATACTGAAATGTTAATTCAGAGTAATATTGTTCTTTAGAAAAAATATTATCTTTGGTATTACAGAGAATATAGTTTTTTGGTGGTTTTCCATTTCCAACCCAGCCAATATTGTAATTAGAACCATCTAAAAAATTTAAGATTTTATTTGTAACGCAGTATATTTTTAAATTTTTCATATTTTCAATTGATAAAAATTTAATTTGTTTTCCAGAAAAAGATATTAAATATATTAAGTTTAATTAATCAACAATCCATTCTTTATAAGCGCTAATATTATCTAATATATGCTTAGGGAAAGAACTATCTAATTTTTTAGCTTTATAAACTTCATTTCTTCCTATTATGTCTTCTCCACTGTTTATTCTTTTTTTAATCTCATCAAGTTTTAGGTATTTTTCATCAATTTTTTCTTTGAAGTTATATGGATCATTTGTTTCACAAAGATTTTTATATTTATATAAAAGTTGTTCAGCATTTTTAAGATTGCAAAAATGCCATCCACCATTCTCAATTATATTATTCAATCGTAATTTATCTAATCTCCAAAAAGATCTTTTTTTAAACTTTAAATCTCTTAACCATTGTGGAGATTTTAAAAATTTTTTCACACAAATTCTACTGCCAAACCAAAATGGATTTTTTTGACTTTGTAAATTAATTTTATAATAAAAATGTTTTTGTTTAAAAACTGCATACTTCATATCGGCTTTAAAGTCATTTATTACTTCAGGATTAGGTATTTCATCAAGGTCAGATATAATAATTAAATCATCTTTAGAAGAATTTTTTAAACCTTGAGAAATACAATTTCTCTGAAAATTTTCCCTTAAATAAGGGTTATCACCATCTGGCATTTCAGTTACAGGAATGTAAATTATTTTTTTTTTAAATTTTAAAAACTTATTAATATCAAATTTAAGTTTTTTATGATTATTTTGCCAAGTTTTATTTCCTTCAATAATTACAAAATAATCAACAATATCATTTAAAATATTTAATCTTATATCCAGTAAAATATCTTCATCCCAATATGAAAAACAATCATAAATCATTTATTTCTCTTTATTAATTTTTAAAACACCAATAAATGCTTCCTGAGGTATTTCTACCCTTCCAAATTGTTTTGATCTAGCTTTTCCTTTTTTTTGTTTTTCAAGTAATTTTCTTTTTCTATCAGTTGCTCCTCCGCCATGTATCTTGGTAAGAACATCTTTTTTAAATCCTTTAATAGTCTCTCTTGCTATAATCTTACCACCAATAGCAGCTTGAACAGGAATCATAAAATTATGTCTTGGAATTAAATCTTTTAATTTTTCACAAACTTCTCTTCCAGTTGATTGAGCAAAATCTTTATGTATCATCATTGCAAGTGCATCGACAGATTCAGCGTTGACTAAAATTCCTAATTTAACTAAGTCACCTTCTCGATGCTCAATAATTTCATAATCAAAACTTGCGTATCCACTAGTCATAGATTTTAACCTATCGTTAAAGTCGAAGACAACTTCGTTTAAAGGTAATTCATAATTAAGAACTGCTCTATTTCCAGAATAGCTTAAATTTGTTTGCATACCTCTTTTATCTTGACAAATTTTTATGATAGATCCAAGATATTGATCAGGGGTAATTATTGTAGCCTTAATCCAAGGCTCTTCTATAAATTTAATGTGCGTTGGATCGGGTAGACTGGATGGATTTTGCAAATCAATAATATCACCATTATTTAAATGGATTTTATAAACAACCCCAGGTGTTGTTGTTAATAAATTTATATCAAATTCCCTTTCTAATCTTTCTGTTATGATTTCTAGATGTAATAAACCTAAAAAACCACACCTAAATCCAAGGCCTAAAGCTGATGAAGATTCTGCTTCAAATGAAAAACTAGCATCGTTTAATTGAAGCTTGCCTAAACCGTCTTTTAATTTTTGATATTCAGAACTATCAACTGGAAATAGTCCACAAAAAACAACAGGTTTGCTAGGTTTAAATCCTGGTAGTGCCTCTAGCAGTGGTTTGTTAGCATCACATATAGTGTCACCAACTTTTGTTTCTGATAATTTTTTAATTCCTGCAATGATAAATCCTATTTCACCTGATTTTAGTTCCTGAACATCTTTAGGTTTTGGTGTAAAAATTCCAACTTTTTCAACTATATATTCTTGATTATTTGATATCATTTTAATTTTCATATTTTTATAAATTTTTCCATCAATAACTCTTACTAAAATCACAACTCCTAAGTAAGAATCATACCAGCTGTCAACTAATAAACATTTTAAAACTTCATTGATTAAACCTTTGGGGGGCGGAAGTATTTTTATAATTTGTTCTAAAATTTTATCAACACCTTCGCCAGTTTTTCCAGAACATGAAACTGCATTTTCAGTATCAATAACAATAACATCTTCAATCTGTTTTTTAGTTCTTTCAACATCTGATGCAGGCAAATCTATTTTATTTAACACAACAACTATCTCATGATATATATCTAGTGCCTGGTACACGTTAGCTAGTGTTTGGGCTTCTACACCTTGTGAACTATCTACAATTAATATTGAACCCTCGCACGCATATAAAGATCTACTTACCTCATAACTAAAATCTACATGTCCCGGTGTATCAATTATGTTTAAAATATATTTTTTTCCATTTTTTGATATATAATTTAGCCTAACTGTCTGTGCTTTGATTGTTATTCCTCTTTCTCTTTCAATTTCCATTGAGTCTAAAACTTGATCTTTCATCTCACGATCAGATAATCCTCCACACTTTTGAATTATTCTATCTGCTATAGTAGATTTTCCATGATCAATATGTGCAATAATAGCAAAATTTCTAATATGATCGATGGTTGACATTACGATCTTAGAGTTGCGCCTGTAATTTCTTGAACTTCTGATATAATTTTATTGCTCACTTTTTCTATATCATTGTCGCTTAAAGTTTTGTCTTTAGGTTCAAGAGTTACATTGAAAGCAATAGATTTCTTTCCTGGAGCAATATTATCTCCTTGATAAACATCAAAAATTTTTACATTCTTAATTAATTCTTTATCAATTTTCTTAACTAAATTAATAATTTCCCCAGAACTATATTTTTCTTCAATAACGAAAGCAAAATCTCTAACTACTTTTTGATAATCAGAAACAATAAATTGTGGTTTTGCTTCTCTAATTTTTTTTTTTAACACGGGTATATTGTCTAAAATGATTTCGAAACCTAAAACATTGTCAGTTCTGAGGTCCAATTTTTTAATAATAAATGGATGAATTTCTCCAAAGAATGCTAGCTCTGGACCGCTAAATGAACCCAATGATAGCAAGCCCGATCTACCTGGATGATACCATTTTTTTGTTTTATTACTCACAATTATTTTATCACTATTAATGCCAACTTCATTTAGAGTTCTTAGAGCATCATTTTTTATGTCATAAACATCAAAATTTCGTTCTTTTTCTATCCAATTTTTTCTAGAATATTTTCCTGTTTTAATTGCACCAATCATTGTTGATTGTTCTCCAGGTTTACTACCTTTAAAAACTGGACCTATTTCAAACAACATTAAATCTTCAAAATTTCTATGAATATTTTTTTTTGCACTAATCATTAAATTAGAATAAAGAGACGATCTTAGAACATCTAAATCACTTGAAATTGGATTGGATAATTTAATTTCATTTTTTAATTCTGAGAAAAGATTATCTATTTTTGAGTCTGTAAATGACCATGTAACTGCTTCTGTATAACCTTTTGATGCCACAGATCTTTGAGCAAAATGAAAAAGTTTTTGTTTATTGTTTAAGGTATCTTTAATATTTTCTTTTTCAGGATTTATTAAAGGTACTTTATCATAACCTTTAATTCTTGTTAACTCCTCTATAAGATCAATATCTTCTTTTATATCTGGTCTCCAAGTAGGTGGCAAAACTTTCATTTTTTTTCCGCTTATTCTTAAAGAACATCCTAACGAAGATAAAATTTTTTTAATTTCTGCCCTTGTAATTGAAAACCCAATGACTTTTGAAAACTTTTCTGTTTCAAAATCGATTATTTTTCTTTCATCTCTTATCTTTCCTACAATTAAAAACTTGCTTACTTCACCGCCGCAGATATTTTGTATCATGCGCATACCAAATTCTAAACCTAGTTTTATAGAATCGGGATCTATGCCTCTTTCAAACCTATATTTTGCATCAGTATCAATATTTAGTATTTTAGAGGTTTTTCTAATTGATGATGGAAAAAAATATGCAGATTCTAATAAAATATTTCTTGTAGAAATTTCCGTTCCAGATCTAGTTCCGCCAATAATTCCTCCAAGACCTAAAACTCCCGACTTGTCACTTATTGCACACATATTGTTTTGAAGTGTATATTTTTTATTGTCTAAAGCTTCAAAAGATTCTCCTTTTGTTGAATTTCTAACAATAATTTCTTGATTAATCTTATCAGCGTCATAAGCGTGTAAAGGTCGATTTAAATCAAACATTATATAATTGGTAGTGTCAACGATTGCTGAAACTGGTTTCAAACCTAAAGATATAATTCTTTTTTTAAGCCAATCTGGACTTTCTTTATTTTGAACATTTTTAATGTAAACACTTCCAAAAATACCACATCCCTGTCCTTTTTCTTTTTTTATTGAAACTTTAATTGGGTTATTAAATTTTTGATTTATTTTAATAGAAGGTTGTTTTTTTAAATGACCTAAACCTGAAGATGCCAAGTCCCTAGCAATACCTCTAACACCCAAACAATCAGATCTATTTGGTGTAATGGCAATATCCATGGTTTTTTCTCCAATATTATTAAAATATTTTTCACCAATATTTTTTTCTTTTTTATCTAATTCAATAATTCCTTCTTTATCTAAAGATTCATCAAGTTCGTAACCTGAACAAAGCATTCCGTGAGATTCTATTCCCCTTATTTTTGCTACTTTCAATTTTATATTAGTTTTTGGAATTATTGCTCCTGGAGAAGCGTAGACCGCAAAGAGCCCATCCCTAGCATTTTGAGCTCCACAGACGACCTTGATTAAATTTCCTGAACCTATATCAACGTCACAAAGTTTTAATTTATCTGCATTAGGATGTTTTTGAGATTTTACAATTTTACAAACAATAAAATTATTTAAATTAACATTTGATGATTTTATATTTTCAACCTCCAGTCCAATTTCTGTTAAACGCTCTGCTATTTGATTTAAGTTTGCTTTAGTATCTAGATGATTTTTTAACCATGATAATGAAGTTATCATCTGCTTAAACCTCTATAATTTGTTGGAATATCTAATGGATCAAACCCATAAAATTCTAACCATCTAATGTCACTTTCGAAAAAAGCTCTGAGGTCATTTATTCCATATTTCAACATAGCCAATCGATCAATACCTACGCCGAAAGCATACCCTTGGTATTGTTTTGGATTTACTTTTACATTTTTTAAAACATTGGGGTGTACCATTCCACAACCAAGAATTTCTAACCATTTATCACCTTCGCCGATCTTAATTTTACCATCTTGTATTTTATATCCAATATCTACTTCTGCCGATGGTTCAGTAAAAGGGAAATGGCTAGGCCTAAATCTAATCTTTACTTTATTAACTTCAAAAAATTTCTTAACAAAATAATATAAGCAGCCTTTAAGGTGGCCCATGCTTATATTTTTTTCTATATGCAATCCTTCTAATTGATGAAACATAGGTGAATGCGTTTGATCACTATCGTGTCTATAAGTTCTTCCAGGAGCAATTATTTTAAAGGGCGGTTTACCTTTCAACATTGTTCTAATTTGAACAGGCGATGTATGTGTTCGTAAAAGTAAATCTTTAGAATAATCAAGATAAAAAGTATCATGCATATCTCGTGCTGGATGATTTTCTGGGGTATTAAGTGCAGAAAAATTATAATATTCACTCTCTACATCTGGCCCTTCTTCAACAGAAAAACCTATTTCAGAAAAAATAGAAGTAACTTCATCAATTACCTGTGATACAGGATGAATTTTTCCAGCAAAGTAGGTTCTTCCTGGTAAAGTTATGTCTATGTTATCATCTTTAAGTTTTTTGTTTATTTCTTGATTTTGAATTTCTTCAGTTTTTTTTGAAATTAATTCCTGTAGTTCATTTTTTAATATATTTAGTTCTGTAGCATAATCTTTTCTTTCCTCTTCTGTAATCGATCCTAGTTGCTTAAATTTTATTGATATTATTCCATTCTTCCCAAACAATTCTGTTTTAATTTCATTGAGTTTATTTTGATCTAAAAACTCATTTAATTTAGAAAGATATTGCTCTTTTATTTTTTTAATCTCTGACATAATTCCAGATTATTTCTTAACTGAAGAAAAACAATAGTGAAGATTAATTAAGTGCTGTTTGGGCTTTTTTAACTATAGTTTTAAATGCCTCAGGATTATCATAGGCTATTTCTGCTAGGATTTTTCTATCCAATTTAATTCCAGATTTATTTAATCCATTAATGAATTTTGAATAAGTCAAACCTTCTGTTCTAACTCCAGCATTGATTCTTTGTATCCACAATGCTTTAAAATCTCTTTTTTTGTTTCTTCTATCTCTGTAAGCATATTGCATAGCTTTTTCAGCAGCTTGCTTAGCAGCTCTAATTGTATTTTTTCTTCTGCCCCACTGTCCTTTAACAGCTTTAAGAACTTTTTTATGTTTAGCTCGACTTGTAACTCCTCTTTTTACCCTAGCCATTTCAACCTCTTAAATTATAAGGCATGTAGGATTTAACTATTTTACTGTCTTGTTTGGACATAATCGTCGTACCTCTTTGTTTTCTAATTTGTGAATTCGTTCTTTTGATCATGCCATGTCTTTTTCCAGCTTGAGCCATTACCACTTTGCCTTTAGCTGTAATTTTAAATCTTTTTTTTGCTGAACTTTTGGTTTTTAATTTTGGCATAATTGCTGGGAGTTATACAAATAATAATATTAATTTACAACCACAATTACCACCTATAGAGGCTGGATAACCATGATCATTTGTTTTCCATCAAACTTTGGTTGGAGTTCTACTTTGCCAATTTCTTGCATATCTTGTTTAATTTTCTCCATTAATTCACCTCCGAGATGAGAGTGTTGAAGTTCTCTTCCTTTAAACCTAATAGTAAACTTTACTTTATCTCCTTTTGATAAAAATTTTTGAGCATTTTTAATTTTAAAAGTGTAGTCATGAACTTCTGTTACAGGTCTAAGTTTAATTTCTTTTAATTCTATTTTTTTTTGTTTTTTTTTTC
>Ga0187833_10004016_pt1 | contig 14552 bp, 15 predicted proteins | sample ETNtaG_37_FD_167968 | JGI IMG/M metagenome (GOLD analysis project Ga0187833, IMG submission 167968) | Marine microbial and viral communities from oxygen minimum zone, Eastern Pacific Ocean - ETNP2014_SV_400_PacBio MetaG (Illumina Assembly) | ecosystem: Environmental > Aquatic > Marine > Hypoxic... | reverse complement strand
ATCCAATTATCGGTGTCAATAATGCTTTCACTAAGTACCTATTTGATAACCGATATGGAACAGGACAGAGCACTATGGATGGTGTTCTTAGAGCAACAAGTCTCTTAATAGCTGGAAAGAAGGTCGTAGTTTGTGGCTACGGATGGGTCGGAAGAGGCATAGCAATGCGTGCTAGTGGATTAGGTGGGTTAGTAACAGTTACCGAGGTGGATCCATTTAGAGCACTAGAAGCGAGAATGGATGGATACGAAGTTATGCCGATTGGAGAGGCTGCAAAAATTGGGGATCTCTTCATAACTGCGACTGGTCAGTTCCACATTATCCGGGGTGAGCACTTTTCTGTTATGAAAGATGGTGTGATTCTTGCAAATGCTGGTCATTTTGATGTAGAGATAGATGTAACTGCACTTGAAAGTACTAAAAAGAAGAAAAATATAGTCAGGAAACATGTGAATGAATATTTAATGAATGATGGAAGAAAAATATATCTTGTTGCAGAAGGTAGATTAGCGAATTTAGTTGCTGCAGAAGGGCATCCACCTGAGGTGATGTCATTATCTTTTTCCAATCAACTTCTATCAGCTGTCTACTTAGTAGAACATAGCAAAGAAATGGAGAATAAACTGAATGATGTTCCAAGAGAGATAGATAGGCAAGTAGCTATCAATACTCTTGAAGCCCTAAATATCAATATAGATAGGCCAACTAAAGAACAACAAAAGTACGGCGAATCATGGATAATCTGATAAATAATCGCAGATAATATCGATTATAAAAATAATCATTAATCAGATTCATACAGTTCCCAGAACGTACAATGAAAGAAATCGAATAAACCCCTTTTTTTAGGTGGTAAAGTTCTTATTCCACACATAGAGAGATATTCATTCAGTGGTCATCAATACCAAAGACAAGAAGGTAGTTGTAACAAGTGCCTTACCATATGCAAACGGGGAATTACATTTAGGGCATATAGTTTCTACTTACTTGCCTTCAGATATTTTTACCAGATACTGCAAGCTCAGGGGTTATGATGTCGTTCACATTTGTGCTACTGACGATTTTGGTACACCAATTCTGATTCGAGCAGAACAAGAAAAGAAAACCCCTGAAAATTATGTGGATTATTGGAATAAGAAGGATCTAAAAGATTTTTCTGATCTTGGTATAAAATTTGATCTTTTCTACAAGACCAGTTCAAAGGAAAACGTAGATCTTACTCAAGACTTTTTCATTAAACTTAAGAAAAATGGTCATTTGGAAAAAAGAACAATAAAACAATCCTATTGTGATAATGATAAAAAATTTTTACCAGATAGATATGTGATAGGTGTTTGTCCATACTGTGGTTCTCAAGACCAGTATTCTGATGGCTGCGAAAAATGTGGACAAACATTCCAACCTGGTGAAATAAAAGAGGCTAAATGTGCGATTTGTGGAACTCCACCTATTCAGAGAAAAAGCGAGCACTTCTTCTTCAAACTCTCTCAATTCTCAGATAGTCTCAAAGAATGGTTAGAAAATAACAAGAACCTTCAGGATGAAGTGAAAAATTATGTGTTAAGTTGGATTAAGGATGGATTAAGGGATTGGGATATCACTAGAGATTTACATTGGGGTATACCTATTCCTGTCTCAGAAGCTGAAGGCAAAGTATTTTACGGCTGGTTTGACAATCATCTTTGTTATATCTCTTCTACAATAAGTTATTTCACAAGAAATGATATAAATGGTAAAGAATTCTGGAATTCTGCAGAAATTTACCATTTTATAGGTAAAGACATAGTTTACCATCACTACCTATTCCTACCTGCAATGAGAATGGGAGTAAATATGGAGTATAAACTTCCTGACCATATACCAACTCGTGGGCACCTTATGCTTCATGGAAATAAATTCTCTAAAAGTAGAGGTTGGTATGTAGGTTTAAGGAAATACCTCGACAACTTCCCAGCTGACTACCTAAGGTATTACTTGGCAACAATAACACCTTTTAGTCAATCTGATGTAAATTTTGATTGGAATGATTTTCAAGCACGAATTAATAATGAATTAGTAGCAAATATTGGAAATTTTATCCATAGAACACTAAACTTCATTTCATCACGACATCAAGGAGAAGTTCCTACCCCAGAAGAGTATGATAAGATGGACCTTGAATTTGAAACTGAATTGCTCAACATAACAGGAAAAGTGAATAAGTATCTTGAAAAAAATGAATTTGATAGAGCTCTAAAAAATATTATTGATTTCTCAGCGAACTGTAATCGTTACTTTCAGCATCGGGAACCATGGAAAGGAGGAAAAGGAAGTAAAACATGTCTTTATCTAAGCGTTAATGCAGTCAAAACCCTTGCAATACTTCTAGATCCATATCTTAGCTTCTCAATAGAACCGCTTTGGAGACAACTAAACATAAAGGTAACTCGCAAATGGAATTTGGCATCAACTATTGATATTGCACCAGGTCATAACATAGGTAAACCAAAAATTTTATTTAGGAAACTTGAAAATTCAGAGATACAAAAGCAAAAGGATAAACTGGCCAAAGCTAATCCTAGAGTAAAGCTTTCTGAGAAGGAGTTATTAACAAGAAATTCTACTAAGAAGAAAACAATGACAGAAGCATCCTTTGATGACTTTACAAGACTTGACTTCAGGATAGGAAGAGTGGTAAAGGCAAATTATCTTGAAGGTTCTGAAAAATTACTGAAAGTCCAAGTTAATATCGGTAAGGAAAAGTGTCAAGCTATAGCAGGGCTTGCCGAGCATTATTCTCCAGAAGATTTGATTAATCAATTGGTAGCTGTAATTGTGAACCTACAACCCAGAAAGATATTTGGAGAAGTTTCAGAAGTAATGCTTCTAGCTGCGGTAGATGGAAGTAAAGTATCTTTACTTAATCCTGATAAAGAAGTTTCAGAAGGAAGTAAAGTAACTTAATAGAGATAGGAAATGTATTTAAATAAGAATTTTAGGTCTATTACCTAGAAGCCGGTGTAAGCTGGTTTATTACCTGTATATTTATAGGTGAAATGAAGTATGTCAGATTTTCAACAAACAAAATCTATGATAAATCACGGGACAACTACAGTAGGAATAGTATACACTGACGGTGTCGTATTAGCTGCTGATACTCGAGCTATTGCTGGAGGTTACTATATAGCTCATAAAGCTGTAAAAAAAATACAGAAAATAGCTGATCATTTAGGTGTAACGATAGCTGGTGGAGTAGCTGATGCTCAAACTGTAGTTGATACGTTAAGGTATTACGCTAACATATTCAAGCTTGAAAAGAAGAAACCAATCCCCGTGAAGTCAACGGCTCAACTAGCTTCAAATATATTCTTCTCAGCCCGTTTCTATCCATACATGGCTGACGTTATCGTAGGAGGAGTCGATGATGATGGTGGAGCCATATATAATATCGATCTATTCGGCTCTCTAACAAAGGATAGTTTTCATTCAACAGGTAGTGGTTCACCTGTCGCATTCGGTATACTTGAAGCCGAATTCAAAGATAATTTAACTGCTGATGAGGCAATATCTATTGCTACAAGGGCAATAAATGCAGCCATATCAAGGAATGCTGGGACTGGAGATGGTTTTGATATTGTGGTAATTACAAAGGACAGGTACAGAATACTTTCAAAGGAAGAGAAAGGTGCAGCGCTGAAGAATGTTAGTGATATTCCTATTTGACTGAGCGGAAGTCTGTTCCTACATATAATCTAATGAGTACAATTCTTTCAAGCATGCCGAAAGAGGCTGAGATAACTAGAGTAGAGTATGAAGGCCCAAGAATAGCTCTCTACACTAGAAAACCGAAGTTTCTACAACAAAACAGCTATATAATATCAGATATTGTAAATAATGTTAAAAAACGCGTAGTCGTAAGAACCGAAAAGACAATACGTAAACCTGAAGAAGAAGCAAAATCCATAATCGATAATGCAGTACCATCTGAAGCAGACGTCAAGAGAATGTTCTTTGATCATGCTTTAGGAGAAGTAGTAATCGAAGCATTGTCACCCAAAATATTAACTGGTGACAAAGATTTCAACATCATAGATCTCACAGAAAAGTCAGGTTGGAAGATTAGGGTAAGGAAAACACCGAGTATACCTTCTTCAAGCATACAAAACATATACTATGCACTACAATCAGGTGCCGAAGACAGACAAAAATTTCTTAGAAATATCGGAGAAGAAATATTTCGACCTCGGATAATACCAAAAAATGATATTACAATCTATTCTCTCGGTGGTTTTAAACAGGTGGGCCGTTCATGTATCTTGATAACTACATCTGAAAGTAAGATACTTCTAGATTGTGGAATACATCAAGGTGTAAAAGAAACATGGAATGCGTACCCCCGCCTTGATTGGGTGGATCTAGACCTAAATCAGCTTGATGCGGTTATTATCAGTCATGCTCATCTTGATCATACAGGTTTCCTCCCAATGCTTTACAAGTATGGATATAAGGGCCCAACTTACTGTTCAGACCCAACTCTAGCACTCATGACACTGCTTCAAAATGACTTCGTGAAGGTTGCTTCTAAAGAAGGGCGTAACATATTATACGATCTTGGAGATGTCAGAGAGGTAATAAGACATACAATAACACTTCCCTATGGTCTAGTTACAGATGTATCGCCAGATACTAAACTAGTAATGAACAATGCAGGACATATTCTAGGTTCAGCGACATTACATCTCCATATAGGTGAAGGTGTTCATAACATTGTATATACCGGTGACTTCAAGTACGGTAGAACTCTCCTTCTAGATAGTGCAGTGTGGAATTATCCACGTGTTGAGACCCTAATAATGGAAAGCACTTATGGTGCCAAGGAAGATATAATGCCAAGTCGAATCCAAGTTGAAGAGAACTTTGTTAATACAATAAACAATATCATAAAGGAAGATGGTAAAGTAGTAATTCCGGTTCCGGCTGTAGGTAGATCTCAAGAAATGATGTTTGTCTTGGACAAGTATATGAGAGAGAAGAAGATGGTGGAAGCACCGATATTTATAGAAGGTATGATATCTGAAGCCACAGCCATCCATATTGCTTATCCTGAATATCTAGCAAAGGATCTAAGGATGAAAATCCTTGTGGATGATGAAAACCCATTCCTTTCTGAATACTTCACTATCATTGATCATCCAAATAATCGTGAGGAAGCTTTGCAACAAGGACCAGCAATAATAATGGCGACTTCAGGAATGCTTGAAGGTGGACCTGTAATAGATTACTTCTCTAAACTTGCTTCATCTGAGAAGAATGGAATTATCTTTGTTTCTTATCAGATTCCAGGAACTTTGGGGAGACGGGTCTTAGATGGTAGTAAACAAGTTAGTATTCTAGATGATAGAGGCAAAATAAAGATAATGGATGTGAATTGTGGTGTTTCCAGGATTGAAGGGTTCAGTGGTCATAGCGACTATAATCAACTAATGAGATATGTTGGGAAACTAAGATCTAAACTTAAAAATGTAATAATTAATCACGGTGAACGACGTAAAATTGAAAATATGGCTAACATGATTTCAAGGATCTATAGAATACCTACACAGCAACCATCAGTTCAAGAGGCTATTAAGGTTCATTAATCCAAAGCTAGACTAGACCACGCCAAATCTTTACGCCTGGAGGTGTGATGGCCACCCGCTCTTCACCTAGACGTGCTATGTCACCACCTATAGAGGTAGAAAAGTCGTATAGATCTTCAATGGCTTCTTTCAAATCTTCTACATTCTTCTGGGCGAGTGGAGTTACTCTTAATATGATTATCATTTTATTTGAAACATCATCTTTTATTTTAGGGATCTCCTCTATAGTTCTAAGAGGGAAAGCCTTCAAATAAATCATTTCGTCTTTGGTTCTATTTCCCTTTTTGGTAATGACTTGAGTCAATTGATATCTAATTGTAGATTCAGTTCAATTGGTTAATGTAATTTAGTGTAAATAAAATTCGACAATTTATCTAAAAACCCTTCTCTGAATTTCTGGATTGTCTCATCTTACTTTCTTGAAAGCTTCCCAAAACTTATCTCCAATATAATGCATATTCTTCATAACAACTCCCTTATTCATATCCTGAATGTCTAAAGAGTTAGCAAGTGCAAATCCAACCGCCAACATCTTACCATGTTGAGCATCCTCTGCACCGATAATATCATCAATTTTGAACGGTCCTTCAACACGTACAACACCAGGTCGCATTATATTCGCTCCATTGCAAATAAATCTCACAGCGCCTTTATCAATAACGATTTTTCCTGAAATTTCAAGAAACTTCTTCATAGTTAGGAAGGGAATTATGTAATTACTGATTTTCACTGCTGTGAATTCTTTTCCAATAAGAAGAGATTCTCCATTGTCTACCTCTACTGTACGAATATTCTTGCTAGTGAACTGCGGATTTTTGAACCATTTTTTGTTAATAATGTCCACAACTTGGTTCCCGTTTTTCTTTGAGAGTATATATGATTTCACAGTAAAAAACCTAAGTAATTATGATTGAAAATACTGATAATTAACTAAAAAAAGAGTCATTCTAATATTATTATAATTAATCTGAAAATCTTATTTATGCATTACGATTACTACTTAAATAATAAATAAAAATATTATGCATAAATGTAGAATTTTCAATATAACTGGAAAATAATAAACATATAAATTAACTTAAATAATTGGTCTGCAGGGCTCTAGTCAAGGATAACGTGAATAGTCTTGTCTGTAGATATGGCCATACGAGTATTGGATGAGAGCATAGGTAAGGTAGTGTTAATAAAACTCAAAGGAGACAAGATAATAAGAGGCGTACTGCAAGGATTTGATCAGCACATGAATATTCTACTAGAAGAATCAGAGGAAGTGACTGAAGAAAGCTCTCATAAATTAGGAACAATAGTGTTGAGAGGCGATAATGTAATTCTTATTTCACCCCCACCAGGATAGATGTTTAACAAAAGAATAATAGCTAATAGAGTAGAAACATGATGACAAGAGGAACATCTTCATTTGGTAAAAAGAGTAAAGGGAAAACCCATATACGATGCAGAAGATGTGGAGGACATTCTTATCATGCCACTAAAAAGAGATGCGCATATTGTGGTTTTGGTGCGGATACTAAAATAAGACAATATAATTGGGCTCGGAGAAGATAATTCAAATATCTATTTAATAGTTAGATAGAATAAGGATAAAAATCAGAATCGGTTAGTAAAGATTTAACTAGATGTTTTATAGAAAGATATTTTCATTAGGGTGTTTTCATGGACCCATTTACAATTGTCCTCGGCGGAGGCGTAGGCACAGCCGTAGGAGCATTGACTATCTATCTCATAATGAGTAGAAGGGGAGAATCGAAGCAACAAAATGAACCGAAGCTATTAGGTACTGATTTTAAAAGACGTATCAATAGATCAGAGATGGAAAAAGCGCGTAGAAATCTGAATACAGTCCTTCTTGAGAAAGATCTTATTAGTGGTGCTCTTACTAGAGTCTACGAAGCTGAAGCTGATGGAAAGATTAGTCGTACAGAACGAGAGGAATTGGCAGTCAGGTATAAGAAGAGGTTAGGAGAGGTTGAAGAGAAACTTGGGGATACTGAAATAACCATTGAAGTAGGTGAATTAGAGCGTCTTAGAGATGAACTTATGAATCTCTTCGAGAAAAAGATGCATCAAATTGATAATAGACTTCAAGATGCAGGTGTTAAGCTGAATAAACTGAAAGGGCAAATTGAACCTGTAAAAACACTTGAAGATATTGAAAAGAAACCTCGTGTTAAAACTAGAACACCAAAAATTGAGGAGATAGAAGTTGACGATAAGGTAAAGGCTCTGAGAGAAGAAGTTCTTGAATCTTTAGCTAGACTGGAGCAGATGGATATTGAAGTCTAAACAGGAAAAACTTCAGAGAGCTATGGAAGATATGGCAGTACAGGTAGTAGAAAGTATATCAGATGATAAGATAATAGGATTAGGAAGCGGCTCTGCTGTTGCGTTTTTTGTGAGAAAGTTGGGTAAACGTGTTGCTGATAAAGAGTTGACCTTTAATGTGATTCCCTCATCTCTACAGATTCAATTAGTAGCAGAGCAATCAGGATTGAATGTTTTTCATCATAATATGATACCGAAAATAGATATTACTGTTGATGGAGCAGATCAAATTGATGAAGAATTTAATATGATTAAAGGTGGGGGTGGTGCACTTTATCGTGAACGGATTTTGTTAAGGGCAGCAAAAAAGAGTATCATCTTAGCTGATGAAAATAAATATGTCAAACAATTGAGCCGATCTATCCCCGTAGAAACCTCATTCTTTGCTAGATCCTTTGTTTCAAATGAATTAGGGAAGATAGGAGGTAATGCAAAGTTGAGACTTATAGAAAAAGGCTACCCATTCACCACTGAGAACGGTAACATTATCTTTGACACCGACTTTGGGGTGATAGGAAAACCAAAAGTTACTCAAGATGAAATTAATGATATTGCTGGAATTCTAGATACAGGGATTTTTATTAATGAAGGAGATGTATTTTATAGAGCTAATAGAGATAATTCAGTGCAAGTATTTGAAGTGTAGTAAATGTGGTCATGAGTGGGTCTACTGGGGGAATAGGAAAAGATATGCACGATGTCCTGAGTGTCATTTCATGGTTAAAATTCAGAGCCCTGCCGAGTAGATAATGGGTTTATTCGAACATATCCCCCTTTATTTAGATAATCGTGATTTGACAACTTTTAGAAGTATATATCCGAATATATTCATCGCTATAAATGAGCCAATAAAAACGCCTAATAAACTGATTTCTATCGGAATTTCAATTAGAATTGACAAATAAGTTCCAACAATAATAGTTATAATCAAGTTCTCAACTAATATAGCAATTATCCAAGATCCATGAAATGTTTTACAGCCTATCTTCCAAGCAGTAAATGCTGCCAAGAAATTAGCAATTGTGCCTCCCAAGATGTCTATTACTCCGAAGGGGCTCGTAAAATTGGCTAAAATGGTCCCAAGGGTTACACCTATTACAGCTGGAAATCCAAAGATAATGGATAAGGGTAAAAGAGCGTCTGCTAACCTTATTTGAAAGATCTCAAAACTTATGGGTGCCAGAAGAAGAACTGTTACAGCATAAAGAGCTGCAAAAAGTCCTGATAGTGCTATATCTCTATTATTTATTCTAATTTTACCTCCCAATCGGGGTTTCTATAGCGGAACAATGGGAGGAGCCCACTACCCGCTAGCAACAATTATCTTAACTAGTATATTTAAATGAATAGATTCAAACTATTCCTAGCTAGTGAATTATCTCGTCTGCACATATTTCTTCAATTTGGATTGTAGCATGATGTATTCCAAACTTTTCTTTGAGCATATCTTTAGTATGTCTTAGAATGGTAGTTCCATGATTTAGATTTTCAATAACTAGGTGAACACTAAGAGAGAATATACCTGAGGAAATAGACCAAATATGGAGATCGTGAGCATCTTTGACTCCACTTACTTGTTTCAACTCATTCTTCACTTGAAGTATTCCGACCTCAAGAGGACATGATTCTAAAAGAATATTTGAAGATTCTTTTAGTAATCTCCATATGCTTGGAATTAACATTATTCCGATAAAGAGACTTACTAACGAGTCAATAATATAGAGATTTGTAAAGAGCATGATAATACCAGCAATTATTGCGCCAACCGATCCTAATGCATCTACTATTACATGGATAAACGCACTTCGAATATTCAGGCTTCTTTTTGAGGCACGATTGAGAATTTTTACACTGATCATGTTTATCATAAGGCCACCTACCGCCACACCCAACATCTCTAAGCTCTGAACTTCTTGAGGATTGAACATGCGTTGATAGGCACTAAACAGTATGTAGATATCTATCGCAATTAGTACAATGCCATTCACCATAGCAGCTAGGATTTCAAGACGACGGTATCCATATGGGCGCTCTGCTGTAGGGGGTCGACATGCGAGAGTTACAGCCACTAAACTTATCGCCAAGCCGCCTACATCTGAAACCATGTGCCCAGCATCTGATAATAAGGCTAAACTATTTGTTAATACACCACCTATCACTTCGATGACCATGTAAGCAGCAGTTAGCACTAGAACAAGACCGAGAACTTTCCTATCTCCTCTAGTCACTAAATGTGTATCTACATGAGACAAGAAACTCAATATTTCAGAAACAAACTTTCCTTATTAAGTCTACTAATATAGCATATTAGCCAAGTAAAACATAGATATTCTATCCTTAAATAGAAAAAATATGTGTTAGTTAAACAATTTTAATAAAAACATAGGAAAGTAAGTTGATAAATTTTGGAGGAAGACATTTAATGCATCTATATCACTACTAAAGTGCAGAACTTGCAAAAGAAGTGGAACAAACATAAGTTACAAAGATCTCTTCCTTACATCAAATCCATCCGTATCAAACCTCAAGAAAGATAAGAAAAACACTATAGATGTTCTTGGAGTACCTTTCGACTCAACATCAACGTTCCGATCTGGTTCGAGATTTGGTCCAAATGCTATCCGTGAAGCATTACTAAATATTGAAGTGTATTCAAGTCAACTTGATGTAGATATTGAAGATCTCTCCATAAGGGATCTAGGTAATCTTAGCCAAACAAGTAATGCAAAACATATGTCAGGCGTTGTAGAAAAAGTTGTATCAGAAATAATCGCTGAGGACCATACACCAGCAGTTTTGGGTGGTGAGCATACTATATCATACGCAACTTTCAAAGCCGTTCCAAAAGACTCTGCACTTATCATATTCGATGCTCATGCAGATCTACGTGATGAATTTGCAGATATAAAATTCAGTCACACTACATGGTTACGAAGATTAATTGAGGATAGAAGTGACATGAATGTTATACATATTGGGTTAAGGGCAGCCACTCGTGAAGAAATGTCGTACCTAACCAAAGAAAAAATAAAAACAATATCAACAAAGACAATTCTAACTACAAGTAAATCTGAAAAGATATTAGAAGATAGCCTAAAAGATTTCAAGAGCGTCTATGTTTCAATAGATATGGATGTACTTGATCCCGCTTATGCTCCAGGCGTAGGAAATCCAGAAGCATCAGGTATATCTACATCCAAGCTACTAGAGTTCTTATATGTGTTGAAAGGAAAAAAAATATGTGGTTTCGATTTAGTTGAAGTCACGCCACTCTACGATAATGGCATCTCAGCCATCGTAGCTGCCAAGATTATGGTAGAGCTTACCTGTCTTTCGCATTTAGGGAAAAAGAAATAGGAAATGATTTAGCTAGGGAATTGAGGACGTCTTGATAGATTTAAAGGGAGGGGTAAATATTGAAAAGGTTTACCTTCAGTCTTACTTTTAACTTCTTCATTCAATTCTTGCAGAGTCATATTTCTTATTTTACCAGATTCCCTGTCACGTATTTGAAGATTATCTGATGTTATTTCTTTCTCACCTATAACTGCTATATAGGAAATCCATTCTCGTTCAGCAAATCTTATTCGTTTGGAAACAGTTTCGTCTCTATCGTCGATATCAGTACGAATATGGCTCTCTTTGAGCTTGTTTGCGAGATCTTCAGAATAAGTTTGATAGTCATTATTAAGAGGAATTAATCTTACTTGGGTTGGTGAAAGCCAAAGTGGTAAATTAGGTGGCTTTCCAAGCATATGAACCTTGTAAGCTTTTTCCAATAATGCATAAATTAGGCGTTCTATTGCTCCACTAGGTGAATTGTGAAGTATTATTGGATTATGTCTTTTGTCATCTTTACCAATATATGTTATTCCATATCTTTCTGCATTTTCAACATCTATCTGATCGGTAGATAGTGCTGAAGCTTTACCAAGATTATCTACAAAATTGAATTCCCATTTAAAAATAAAGTAAAAGAATCGTTCTTCCCAAATTTCAACTAGGCTAGGTCTGCCGTAATTAAGTATTATTGATTTTAGAAACTCCTTGTTTTCATCATAGAATTTTTTTGTAAAGCGTAATGCAAGATGGTAATCTTCTTTAGTTAATCCGATTCCTTCTAATACATCAATAGATAATTTAAATCGTTTCAATACTTCTACTTCTGCTTGATCGAGGTTTTTACATAATGCATGACAATCCGGCATAGTGAAAGCACGCAGTCTTCGGAGACCAGATACCTCTCCACTTTTCTCTCGCCTAAAGCTATACCTTGTCATCTCATAGATTTTAAAGGGAAGTTGCTTGTAAGATATTTGGAGATCTTTTGCCATTAGAAATTGTCCGAAACAAGCACTGAAACGTAGGAATAGGTCCTTATCTTCTGATTTTACAACATATTGTCGGGCTGGAAATCGGTCAAGGTAGCTTGCAAGACTTGGATGCTCAAAGTCATACATAATAGGAGTTTCAACTTCAACACCTCCATATTCTCTAACCTTATGGCTTACAAATTGCTCCAAAAGACTCTTAATTAGACGCCCTTTTGGGTAAAATCGTATATTACCTGAATCTGAACCAGGCTCATAATCAGCAATCATTAATCGTTTCATCAATGTAACGTGTGGAGGAGTCTGTTGTGCACTTCGAGCTTTTGATACTTCATAGTCTTTGAATTTTTCAAGTTCTGATTTCCTAGTGAATTGATATTTATCTATGGGAATTAGCTGACCTTCTTCTGAAAAAATATACCAATCAGATTTTAATTTCTCCTCTGCCTTTATTGCCTTTGAGATAGATTCTTTGCCTTCTTTATCTTCTGTCTTTATGTTCTTTGATTGTTCAGCTAAAGGATGACCTTTCACCTTAATGTTGAATGCCTTCGTCCATCCGAAAGGAGCTCGATAGACTTCTAGACCTGCATCTATGGAAATCTTCTCCATTTCTTTCAGTATCTTGAGGGCTTCTTGGGGAGATGCTAGATTGGTGCTTAAATGAGCATATGGATAGATAATAATTCGTTTTGCACCTATTATTTTTAATGATTCTGTAAGTTCAATTATAGCTTTACTTGCTGTTTTGTTGTTATCTCCTTTCTCTACACAAGTAAAAATAACGACTATATCTTCGAGCCTTATTGTACTAAGATTAGTCGATTCGGCAATAGTTATTTCTTTTTGCGTGGGCTTATACTCGATGAAATCAGAGTGTAGTTGAAGAATTCTCATCTGACATACTGGAAGGGATAAGTCAAATTAAAGCTTTCCAACTTGAATAAGGACTTTATACTAAATATATTCAAGCTGATAATATATTAAATGATTCTAAAGGTTTTTTATCTAATAAGGAAAACATATCATGAAAATACATGAGCCTTGACGAAATCGTTTGTTGTGATGCAAAAGATTTATCTTTTATTAAAAGAAAATCTATTGCATTAACTGTAACTTCTCCACCATATCATAATGCTATTAATTATTCTAAACATATTGAAAAGAAGTGGTATAGAGGGAATTTGAATAAATCACTTGATAATTATCTGGATGAAATGGTAACTATCTTCATAGAAGTTTACAATGTTACTAAAGAAGGAGGTTTTTGCTGCATAATTATAGGAAACGAAGTAAGAAATGGAACTTTAATTCCATTACCACATCTTCTAACTGATCGACTTATGAAAAAATGGAGTTTTCACGAGGAAATTATCTGGAGCAAGGTTACAGGAGGATTAGATAGGTTCGGGAGCACAGTTCAACATCCTTATCCTTCTTATTATAGGGCTAACATAATGCATGAACATATCCTAGTTCTAAGGAAAGGTAAACTTAAGCATCAAAAAGATGAGAATAGTAAATTAGTAATAGATGAAGTTATGAAGAAGGATACTAGTAATAGTATCTGGAATATTCCTCCTATTCCACCAAAATTCATAGATCATCCCTGTCCATTTCCAGAAGAGATACCATTTAGACTCATCCAGCTTTACAGTAACTTAGGAGATATTGTTTTGGACCCATTCAATGGAAGTGGACAAACAACGAAGGTCGCAAAACACCTTAAACGTCATTACATAGGATTAGATTTGCAACATGAATATATTGCTCTCGCAAAAAGAAGGCTAAATGAAAAATTACATCTCCGTGAACAAATAGTTGCGAAATGGGAAAAAATAGCTAAGTCTTTACAATAAATATTAGAATTCTGGAAAAATATACTCAACCTTTCCAACGGATCCGTTCAACATCATCTTCCTGTTTAGAACTCTTCTTTAATTCTTTATAATGATTTTTACATAGATATACACGTCGTTCACTAACTACTTCTATACCACTTCCTACAAGCTTATTCTTACTCAGTGATTTTACAGCAGATTCACTGCATCCTTTAGCAGAACAATTTATCCCCTTTGATACTTTACCCAAGAAGGCATCCACTTTATGTTACACACCCAGTGTATATATAACCTCCTTCTCACTATAATGAAGAAGAAAGGTTGCTCAACAAAATACGAGAAACCATAGTCCCTATGATAGACAGAATAGGTTCTATCTTCGCAAAGACAGGAATATCTCCTAATGGGTGGAGTATAGTGGG
>Ga0187833_10004012_pt1 | contig 14557 bp, 10 predicted proteins | sample ETNtaG_37_FD_167968 | JGI IMG/M metagenome (GOLD analysis project Ga0187833, IMG submission 167968) | Marine microbial and viral communities from oxygen minimum zone, Eastern Pacific Ocean - ETNP2014_SV_400_PacBio MetaG (Illumina Assembly) | ecosystem: Environmental > Aquatic > Marine > Hypoxic... | reverse complement strand
CTGCTCTATACGCTAACTCTTCATAGCCAATATTATCATGAACAATTATCTCCTTACCATTTGTCTTTATTATCATTGAAACTGTTTTTATTTTTGATTTTTTCCTGTATTTAACATCTGGTATTACCTCATCAATATTTATATGCTCTACCAATGTTGGTAGTAAATCAAATGGTAATTTTTTCTGTGCAAAAAGCTTTAAATTTTCAGGAGTTATACTGCTAAAAAACTTTAGAGTTTCTATCCAAGCTGATTTTGACTTGGATATTCTTTTTTCCATTAGCAAAGGCTTTAGGGCTCCATGTGTCTTATGATTAAAATGTAGACTACGCGGGTAGCTATATGCAAAGCCATTTTTTGATATGTAGGCAAGATCATCTGACAGGAATTCATACCCTTTAGAAACAAGATTTAGAGTAGCTATCGTTTTTCCTGTTCCTCCTAATGCAAAAAAAACATGCGAATTATTCCCTTTTCCAAAACACGCTCCATGAATTAATGTGCAGTTCTTAAAACCTGCTTTGTATCTCATAAAGTTCTCTATTATCTGGTGTTGTAAATAATTTGGGTTATCACAGTTTGTAATTACTTTTGTCGGTTTTTTTTCAATAATATCATAGAATTTGAATACAAAATCCTTTTTTTTACCTATTATTTTAGCAGGAATCCTTTTTATTAATGTGTTCTTATCTTTGCTTATATAGACATCTTTTACCTCATAGAAGTCTTTACTAAATTCTATATTTTTTATCTCGATGACCAGATCGCTATTCTTGTTACTCTCATCCTTAAAGAGATGAAGCTCCCCGTCAAACCAGTCTTTTATCTCTTTATTATTAGTTTTTATAGTGAACTTGAAAATATCGTGAAAATTGTATGAGAATTCCATATTACTTCAACTTCTCCATTTTTTGTTATATTTTTGATAATAGGCTAAAGCCTGCCTAACAGCTTCCTTATATGTAACTTTTGGTATCCAGCCTAATTCTTTTCTGGCCTTTGTTGAATCCCAATTCCGGTAATGGTAGGCAAACCTTGCAGTTTCTGTTGAAATAAAAGATCCCTTAATTAATCTTTGCATAATTGCCCCAAGCAAATACATTGGATAATAAGTTACAAGAGGAAGCTCAAATCTGATTCTGGGTTTATTTAAGATATTTGCAATTGTATTATACATCTCCTTGAATGACATATATTCATTAGCCAGGATGTATCTCTCTCCTTTCTTTCCTTTTTTCATAGCTAAAACCATTCCATCCACAATATCACTTACTGAAACAAGGGTTGTTCCTCCCGGAAAGGCAAACTTTATTCTTCCTCTTTTAATGCTCCCTATCAGGCCTAGCGGTTCGACCTCTCCTGCTCCAAATACACTGCCCGGATTCACAATAGTTGCATCCAATCCCCGGGCAACATATTTTTTAACGATATCTTCTCCTAACTTTTTTGACTGTCCATAAAAATTATCTTTAAAAATCAAGTTGTTTTTCTCTGTTAATTTTATTTTTGGGCTGTTTGTGAATCCCAATACAGCACATGAGCTTGTATTCATCACTTTTTTAACCTTGTTTTTTAAACAGGCTTTCATTACATTTTCAGTTCCTTTGATATTGACATCAAACAGCTCTTTTTTATGTTCCAGACCACCTAAACTGCATGCTGCCAGATGGTAAACATAATCACTACCCCTCATAGCCTTCAGTAATGCATTGTAATTCCCGATATCCCCTACAATTTTTTTTATTTTAAGCCCTTCAAGAAATGGATGATCAGGAATTTTAGAAAAAGAAATGATTTTATCTTTGCCATTGTACAGCTTCTTTACAAGGTTGGATCCAATAAATCCTGTAGCTCCGGTAATAAATATTTTTTTAGGCATTTTAAATTAATTTACCTCAATAGATTCAAACTTTGATAAGGTATGTTATTTATAAATTTAATCATTTAATAATTGAATTTTTGTGATATGATTCTTCGAGTAATTTGGATTTGCCTTTCGAATTTTTAATTAAGGGTAATTAATTGCTTAAATTTTAGATAGAAAACTTTAAATACAAAATATTATGCCCAAATAATAAGTATTGCCAATCGATGTAGAAAATGTCTAAAAAGAAAAAAACTGTATTAATTACGGGGGGTTCTGGATTTTTAGGTATAAACCTATGCAGATATTTATATTCCAAAGGATATAAAATCAAAGTTATTGATTTGGTTAAATTTGATTATGAGGATATGGTTAATAAAATTGATTTTTTACAAGGGGATATTAGAAATAGTAATGAACTTAAAAAAATAATGTATGATGTGGATTATGTTGTACATTGTGCGGCAGCACTACCTTTGTATTCTAAACAAGAAATTTTCTCAACCGATATTATAGGAACTAGAAAAGTTTTGGAAATTGCATATTTATTAAAAATCAAAAGAGTAGTACATATATCCTCGACTGCAGTTTATGGCATTCCTGACCATCATCCATTGTTTGAAGATGACAAATTGAGTGGCGTTGGTCCATATGGTAAAGCTAAGATTTTCGCTGAAAGGGTATGTAAAGAGTATAGAAAAAAGGGAATATGTATAACTATATTAAGACCAAAATCTTTCGTTGGTCCAGAAAGATTAGGTATTATGGGCATTTATTATGATTGGATTAAGAGAGGAAAAAATATTCCAATAATAGGTAATGGTAAGAATAGATACCAGTTGCTTGACGTTGAGGATTTATGTGAAGCAATACACCTATGTTTGATAAAACCAAAGAATAAAGCGAATCGTACATTTAATATTGGTGCAAAAAAATTTGATACTATGAAAAATGATTTTGGTGCAGTTCTAAAGTATAGGGGAGGTAATCAGCATGTAATTACATTTCCAGCAAAACCGCTGATCATTACTCTCAGAATTTTAGAATTTTTACATTTATCTCCACTATATAAGTGGATATATGAGACTGCATCGCAAGATTCATTTGTATCGGTAGAAAAAGCTGAGAAGTTTTTAGGTTTTACACCAAAATATTCCAATAAAGAAGCATTGATTAAAAATTATCAATGGTATTTGAATCATTATAAGGAGTTTAAGGACCAGTCAGGAATATCCCATAGAGTACCTTGGAAACAAGGGATACTAAAATTTATAAGTTATTTTTTTTAATTAAAAATCAATTGATTTAAATGAAAAATATATTGAATACCGCACTATATAATTTTTTTGAACAAATCACACACTTAGGGGGATTAATATTTTATATTGTCATCTTGGGACTATGTCTTTTTCTAAATTTAATTCAACTTTTCATTAATTTACTTATAAGTTTATTTATGATTATGCTTATTGCATCATTTATTAAATTTCTTTATTTTAAAGAACGACCAAAAAAACTTCAAAAAGATAATTTTTTACAAAGACTGAATGCATCAAGTTTTCCTTCAATACATACAATGAGAATGATCTCATTAGTTTTTTGGTTTTCTGAATTTTTCAAAAATGTATATATAACAATATATTTTTCAATAATTGCATTATTTGTAATTTATTCTAGATTATACTTAAAGAAGCATTATTTCATTGATATTATAGGTGGCTTTATCATTGCAACAGTTGCTAATATGTTAATTTGGTGGTTACTATGAATACCTCAGATATTTTCAATTTATTAAGAGTAAATCAGTGGTACAAAAATTTAGTTATATTTGTCCCAATAATTTTTGCAAGAGAATTATTTGATATTAGTGGAATTTTGAAAACATTTATTGGATTTACATCCCTCTGTTTTATTTCGTCATCGTATTATATCATAAATGATATTTTTGATAGAAAACATGATAGGCTTCACCCTGAAAAAAAGAATAGACCAATTTCAGCTTCAAAATTATCGGTGTATTCGGCACTCATAATTTCGTTACTACTGATTATATTATCATTACTTCTTGCTCTTGCATTATCAAATTTATTTGCTTATTCTGTATCTTTCCTATTTATTTCAAGCCTTTTGTATACATTATGGATTAAAAATGAGGTATTTCTTGATATAATAGTGATAGCAACGAATTTTGTTATTAGAACTATATCTGGAACTCTGGTCATTTTGGAAAATGGAAAGCCCTGGTTAAGGATTTCACCCTGGCTCATTATGGGAATCTTTTTTCTTTCTCTATTTTTATCATCTGGCAAAAGAAAGGCAGATTTTGACTTATTAAAAACAAAAGCATCTAAATTTAAATTTGTACTCGGACAGTATAATAGAGATTTAACTAGGATGCTAATGATTGTGTCAACCACTTTACTTATAATATCTTACAGTCTGTACAGTTTTTTAAGTATATATCCACTATTATTATTAACACTACCGGTAGCTATTTATACAATTCTTCGATATTTTTATCTTGTAGAGAAAAACTCCCCTATTGCGAGGCATCCAGAAATGTTCTATAAGGATAGGAAACTTATACTGGGTATTGTATTTTTATTTCTTTTTGTATTAGTTATAATATACTCAACAAATATATAAAATGTCTGATAAATTAATTCCTATATATTAAAAACCCATCATTTTCATATATAACATTTAAATTAATATTTTTCGGTTTCTCAATAACAATATACTCAGCATGGTATTTAGTTGTTATTACTTGGAGATCTTCTTCATTTAAGGAATCATAACCAATCCTACAATAGTCTAAGCAATTCCAACTCTCACACTCTAAACCATTACATATGTCACTTATTGTACTATACCACACATTACCATACTCCGGGTCAAAGTTTAGGAATGTTCCATCCAGAAACTGTGCAACCACAGCTCTTTCAGACAAAAACCTAAAATCTGACATATAAGGCGGTACAATTAATATAGCATCTTTAGGCACATTATCCCTTACCCATATCTGCACATCAAGCCAGTTATCTTGAGGGATTTTAGGAAAATGTATATTAAAATTGTAATATCCTTTAGGGTTTATAATGACGTTCAAAAGTCTTGCTGGGCTCAATGGATCATATGGCTCATCCATCCTCCCAGTAATTGCTATTGTCCTTGCACCATTATTATAACCTTCATATAATGCATTCTTTACTGAAACTACACTAACTGAAATAAAAAGTAAAATAATTATTATAAAAATCGTAATCAATCTTAATTGTCTCTTTTGGTCAAACTCTTTTCTAAAATACATAAATATCCAGAATAATGTTATAGTTAGGATAAGCACTAAAGAAGCTAAGTGCCCTATCTTGAATAGGCTCAAATATGGAATGGCAAATAAAGAAGTAATTACTGAGATAAATAAGACGAAAATAAATATATAAAAAATAGATGCAGAAAATTTCTTATCTTTTATTTTGATATATAACAGAAATATCAAAAATAAAAGAATTATCTTAAAATTAGAAAGTAGTAACCCAGTAAAAAATCCGATTGCAGCTATTTTTGATTCGGTTTTTTCTTGATATAAGACAAACAAATAGTTGCTTATATAAATCAATGCAAAAAGCATTAGAAATATCGATACCCTAAACATTTGTAAACTTAAGAAGATAGATACTGGAAAAATTTCTATAAATACAAAACCTATTATCATTATAATCAAAATAGCCTTGATAAACGTAATCACTTTGCCATGCTTTTTTATCTTAGGTTTATACCTCAATGCTATTCCGAATAGGGTCATGTAGGTAAGGAATGGTAACCATTTGCCTATCCCCCAAGATAAAGGGAATAGATGGTGTGATGACACCAGTTTTAGCAAATCAAACCATAATGGGTATACATAAAATAATAATGTTGATTCTATTGAGAATTTCCATATCAGCAGTGGAGAAGCAAAAAGTAGAAATATTGCTAAAGATGATGCCACTTGTATTTTTTCAATTTTATTAAATTTAAATAAAAAATATAACAGGTACATAAACAAAAGATGTATTGAACTCATTCCATGAAAATTAAAGGCTATCCCCAATAACCCCAGAGATATAATATATCTTTCCTTAAGGAAAAAGTAGATAGAAAATATAAGAAAAGGGAACGTAAAATTACTTGTTTCTACTACGAAGCGCCCTAATATGCCCGTACCCAAAGAAGGGTTAGGAATAATCAAAAATAGAATGGCAAGGTAAGCAATAATTTTATTATCAAAAAAATATCTGGATATCAAGTATACCCCGAAATATGAAAAAAATAGAATTAGAAGGTACAATATGAAAAAAAGAAGATTAATATCTATAAATTTTGCTATAGGGGATAATACTTTAAAAAAATAAGTCAAATAACTTTCGCTTAAATGAGAAAATAATATATCATTCTGAAAGAGACTTGAATCTGTATGCATATTTAGAAAAGGGACAATAGCATGATGAGGGCCAGATATACCAAAATGATATCCATTAATGAGTACAGAGAATAATACCAATGTCAATATGATTATATATTCACTTTTTAATTTAAAATTTGGGGTATTCATATTAACTGCTTTTTCTTTTATTTAGAAAATTAAATGCCAATATAAGCAATACTGCAACAAAGGTTATTATTGAAATTAATTTTCCGATTTTATAGCCCTCTGGTTCGTATCTAAAAATCAACTCATGGTTCCCTTTTTCAAGATATACACTTCTTAATATATAATTAGCTCTGTAAATTTCAGTTTTCTTACCGTTATCATATGCCTCCCAACCCTTATCAAACGTATCACTCAAAACTAAATAATTTGAATTTCCCACATCAACATTAATTATCACCTCATTTGGAGAATAAAGTTTTATTTCAGCTTCTTTAAAGGAACCATCGTTAGTTAATGGTTTCTTAGGGTCCTTTTCTAGAATTAAAAAATTTTTCATATTTAAATTTGTACTGGACAAAATATCCAAGGCCTCTTCCGCATTATTAACAATTACTGCATTAGGTACAGTATAAGCTCTCGGAAAGACATTAAGATTTTCATACAAAAATGCTTTTTGCTCTGAAATCAGCTCAAAATCTTCATCGTCTATTCTAGTATCATAGATAAAATTAATGCCATTATTAATATAGGTAAAGGTCTTAATATCTATAAGAAGTTTATATTGTTTATTTTCTAAGAGTTTGTCAGTAATAATATATTTAACATTCAACATATCGTACATTAACGGAATTTGAATATCTTTTAATTGTATTAATGCGGCAGGTTCCAGTTCAATGCCACTAGCTAAAGAAACGTATTTTTGATAATCCACGGGTACCATCGGATCAAAACCATTTACTTTATAGATATTATGTATTATAGCAGTTTGTTGAGGAACTAACAATAGTGTTGTATCGAGTATTCGGTAGTTATCTAAATCGTTTTTTATAGAATCTATTATTTGGTTACTCAAAAAAACATCTTTCGGATCTTTAGTATCTATATATTTTATGCTGTATAATCCTAAGTCCAGGAATATCAATAAGATTATTGCATATTTAATGTACTGAAGATTATTTTTTAATTTACTTTTATAAAAATATACTATAATAAAAGTACTTAAAATAAGAAATAATGCAAATAGAGCAAACCCGTTCAATATTTCGCCATAAGCTAAATTAATTTTATCTAAATAATAATTGTATGAATTGAGATTCAAACTCTCTGGATCAAATCGATTATCAAGCAAAAATTTACCAATGCCTAATATTTGAGATTTCATTATGAATAATAGTAAGGTAAATATTAATATTGTTGCAGACAGTATTAACATAACCTGGGGTATTTTATTTATCAATCTTTTTTTCATTCTTTTACTATCTCTACTAAAAAGAAAATCTATTCCAAAACCAGCAAGTACTATAACTGCGAAATTATAAAAAAACAGCATTCTGCTTGGTACCCTAAAAAGATCAAATCCTGGGATGTGATAAAAAAAGTAAAGTAGCAAACCAGATTTTCCCAATGCAAAGAGCAAGGAGAATAACGCAAGCATCAGGAAAAAAAGTACATGTTTATTCTTCAATCTGAATAATGAAAAAAAGGCAAAAATTAATGGTAAAATTCCGATGTAAAGGCCCCTATTCCAAAAACCATAAGTCCCCCAATAAGTATTATTAAGGTATGAGCCGAAAAAATCAGGTATTAATATTGTTATAAAATCCAAAGGTTCATAAGACAAAGAACTTACAAAATCAAGATCGGTGCCCCCATATCGTATGTTATTTTTAGAGAATGAAAGTGAGGGTAAAAGTTGTATTGAGGATAAGAGAATTGCAAAGACAAAGATGAGGGCAAAATATATAGCAATAGTTGTTACAAATTTTTTGTTTTTTTGTTCCTTGGATAATATTGCTAGTCTAAATACAAAGTACAATGACATCACAAGGGAAGTGTATAGGAAAAGTTGTGGATGTGAACCCAGAAATTCCAGTGCTAATGCCAAAGAAATGAGAACAACTGAGGTTAAAGTTCGCTTTTCAAAAAAGTGTTCCATCAGGAGAAATATTAAAGGTATAAGCATAATTGTTGTAGCTTTATTAGGGTGCCCAGCCCATATAAAAAATACAGATTTGACGCTAAATAAGTATACGAATGATCCTATGAAAGATCCAAATTTTGATAGTTTAATCTTTCTTAAGAACATAAACATAAAAACGGAACCTAGGAAAAAATGTATCAATAATATAAAACCGAAGAATCCGCTTATATTTTCTGGTTTGATGAGAAACAATATCCAATTAAACGGGTAAAAGATATTCGAGATGAGGTTTCCTGAAATGGGGTAACCGCTAAAAGTATAAGGATTCCATAATGCAAGTTTATTATATTGGCTATACGTATCAGAAATTAGATAACTCCAATAATAATCTTGGTCAATAATATCTGAACTTGGGGAATAAATTATATGAGTAGGATTTAATATCACTTTGTAAAATAATATCAGTGAAAATACCAATAATATTAAAATGGGGTGTTTTTCAATAAATTTAAATGATTTCAACATTTTCATCATTAATTCAGTCATATTATTAATATAGTTTATTCAAACTCAAATTAGGATTTTTGAGATTGTCCTGTTCAATGTATATCTTATGCCAGATGTCAAATGAAATCAAGCTCCATATTTGTCTTCCATAGTAAAGTTTTGATTTATTGTAATTTCTCATGATTTTTTTAATGGGTTCATAATTAAAATAGTAACCATGACCTATATTTGTTTTGGAAAGGACCATTTCCGCAAGTTCTTTAAGATTTTCCTTATACCAATTACCAAGGGGCACCACAAAAGGATGTTTTTTTCGGTTAAGAATCTCTTTCGGTATAAGATTTTTTACAGCCTTCCTTAAGATATATTTCTGTATATTCCCATTAAACTTGTAATTTGGTGGAATCTCAAATGAAAACTCCACCAGATTATGATCTAGAAAAGGAACTCTTCCTTCTAAGCTATGTGCCATAGTCATTTTATCTGTCTTATGAAGTAAATGATAAGGCAGCCTCCTCTTTAGATCCAGATATATGAGCTTATTCAGTATGTTTTCCTTATTCGCATTAGCAAAAAATGGTTTTATTTGCTCGATATAATCGGCATTTTCCCTTTCAAAATCCATTAATTTTTTGGAATAAAGTTCCTCTTTTTCTTCTCTACTGAAAAAGGAGGATAATGTCAAATATGATTTTTCCCTGTTGCCTGTAGATTCCATAAATTCCTCAAATCTTTCTTTTCCTTTTTCCCCCAGAGACGAGGTAAAATGGAAATAGTGGTCTAAAATTCTATTTGGAGTATTTCTTATAATTCCAGGAATTATTTTTTTCCTCATTATTCCCGGAATTGATTTCATATATTTCTCGGATAAAGTTAAAAATCTAAATTCATCATAACCCCCAAACAGTTCGTCTGCTCCTTCTCCAGTCAATACAACCTTAACTTTTTTTCTTGTATATTCTGATAGAAGATATTGGGCTATTAAAGTTGGATCCGAATCTATATCATCTAAATGCCATATAACCTCCGGCAATAATTTCATAGTGTCTGATTTAACGACAAGCTCATGATGATCAGTACCGTAGTAATCTGCAAGCATATTTGAGTACCTTGATTCGTTAAATGGTTCCTCTGCTTCAAAGCTTACACTAAAAGTTTTTATGTCAGTATCCACTAAAGTTTTCATCATAGCAACTATGATACTAGAATCTAAACCACCGGAAAGGTGAGCTCCAAGGGGCACATCGCTTATGAGTCTTCTTTTAACAGATTGCTTCAAATTCTTCAAAACTAGTTTTTCATAATAAGCAATTGGTTTTTTAGAAATTCTATTTATATTTACATCCCAGTATCTGTTTATTTGGATTTTGTTTTTTTTATATACCAAAAAGTGTCCTGGCTTCAATTTCTTAATACCTTCAAAAATTGTTTGTTCAGTAGGCGTATATCTAAAAGTCAGGTAATCAATTAGTCCTTTTTTATTTACTTCTCTTTTTAGATCCTTATACTGTAAAAGCGATTTAATTTCAGAAGCAAATAGGAATCTGTTGCCAATTTTAGTATAATATAAAGGCTTTATTCCCAATCTATCGACTGCAACAAATATCTTTTTTTGTTTAGAATCCCAGATAGTAAATGCAAACATACCATTAAAGTACTGTAAGCATTTTTCACCATACTCCTCATATGCATGAACAATAACTTCCGTATCGGTATCAGAATTAAACCTATGTCCTCTTTCTTCCAGTTTTGATTTTATTTCCTTAAAATTGTAGATTTCTCCATTATAAACAATGCATATGGACTCATCCTCATTATAAATAGGTTGTTTGCCTTTTTTGCTTAAATCTATTATACTAAGCCTTCTGTGACCTAAACTAATATTTTTTTCAACATGATAGCCAGAATCGTCAGGACCTCTGTGGGACAGAATGCCGGTCATAGATTTAACCAACGACTTATCATCCCAATTGATGCCACAAATACCGCACATGACTTAGAGTATAAGGTTTTTATTTATAAATGTTCTTTGGTTGTATATTCTTAAGTAAGTTTTCGGCCGCATCAAATCCTGTTTTTATGACATTATTGATATTCCTGCTATGAGGGTATATTTTAAAGCTTCCAGCGAAATAAAAATTATTTAGATTCTCAATTTTTTCCATATTTTCTTGGTATCCTTTAAGGAATATTGGTGTTGCATATCTTTCTCTCGACAGTTTGAACCATAATACATCATCATTTTTCATATGCGGAAACATTTTAAATAGTCCAGAGAGATAGATTTTTTTAATTTGATCTTCTTTCATTGTCCAGAGTTTGTGTTCTGGAGTAACATAGTTAAATAAGTATGCTATGTTGTTTTTATTATAATATTTACTGGGGGTAAAATTAGTATGTTCTATTGCGCCGTGGAAAGGCAAATCTGCAGATGAAATGTTTATCCAATAATAATCACTGAGTTTTTTTCTTAAACCTAATGTTGCACATACAACGGCCTGATATTTTATTTTATCTATATGTTCCATTGATTTTTTTGGAAATTTCTTCGCTACCCTAGAAAATATTTCCAAAGGTAGTGTATTGATTACATATTTTGCTTCTATTTTCATAATTTTTTTGTTTTTTTTTATTTTTATTTTATAATTATGTTTAGTATGTATAATTTCAATTATTTCAGAATTTTTCAACAATAAAGACTTATTTTTTATTCGGTCATACAAAGATTTTATAATTTCATTATAGCCTCCAACCATATAACCAAGTTTTTCAGAGGCCATGTATTTGCTCCTTGATTTGATTCGTGCTTTTAACCTTCCTAAAACAAATGCAGCCGAAGCATCATCAATAGACATAGCAAACTTTATTTTAAGCATAGGCTCAAAAATCTTTTTGTATATTTCGTTACCAAATGTTTTAATAATCCATTTTTTCGCGCTTACTTTATCAAGGTTTTTATGACTATTATCTACCCCTATCCAGAATAAAGTAATACCTAATCTAATCCTGTCTATAAAGCTTAAAGGCTTAAACATCAGTAGATCTAAGGGGCCGGTAAATCCATACAGTTTATTTTTGTAATAAAACCCCATTTTTGTCTTTTTCCATATTATTTTATTTTTTATCCTTAACTCATTTGCCAAATTGAATATTATGTTGTCTGTTGGAAATAGATGATGATAAAATCTTTCAATATAGAAATTATTTATTTTATAACTTGATGCTAATCCTCCTAAATCATTGCTCTTTTCAATCATTATCGGAGATATACCTTTTTTGACTAAAGCATAAGCTGCACCCAATCCAGCTACACCTCCTCCAAGAATTGCAACTTCAATTTTCATTTAAGATTTTGACAATATTTTCTCAATTTCGTATTTTTGTTGGTTTGTTTGAGAATAATTCATCCTGACGTTCATTTCTGCCAAAAATCCAAATATTATGAACAATATTCCCACTATTATAAGAAATACAGCGAAAAGTAGCAAAGGTGCAACTACAACTGGTTCATTATTTAGAAAAAGGATAATAAGAGTTACGACTTTAATTATTCCTATTATTAATCCAATTATTATTGGTATTATTCCAAGATAACCAAAAAAGTGCAAAGGTCTTGTTGAGAACTCCGACCAAAACTTAATATAAAGAAGATCCAGAAATCCGTGGACAAGCCTGGACATGCCATACTTTGTCCTTCCATATTTTCTGCTCCGGTGGTTTACCTTTACCTCGCTTATCTTAAATCCTTTTAAGTTTATCAATGCCGGAATGTACCTGTGCATCTCTCCAAATAGGTTCAGATTTTTTATTGATTCTCTTTTATAGGCTTTTAAAGTGCATCCGCTGTCATGTATTTTTAATCCCGTTAGTTTTTTATGCATCCAATTAGCCAGCTTAGAAGACAGTCTTTTTGAAAAAGGGTCATTCCTGTTAAACCTCCATCCGGAAACTAGATCATAACCCTCATTTAGTTTATCCAGAAGTTTTAGTATGTCTCTCGGGTCATTTTGCAGGTCAGCATCCATAACAATTATCACTTCCCCTTTTGAATTGAAAAATCCTGCACATATAGCTGCGCTTTGCCCAAAGTTCCTGCGGAATTTAATTATTTTAACGTGCTCGCTGCTATTATATATCTCCTGAAGTTTTTCATAGCCTTTATCTGTGCTTCCATCATCTACAAATATTATTTCATATTCTTTATTAAGCTTTTGAAGAACTTTTTTAATTTCTTTGTACAGGATATTGATGTTGCTGTCCTCATTATATAAAGGTACAACAACAGACAGTTTCGTTTTAGTCATTTTTCTTGGATTTGATAAACCATTCTGCAAACAATTTTATGCCTTCCTCAATATCTACCTTGGGGGAATAATTCAAAAGCTTCTTTGCTTTTGATATATCGGCGTATGTAATGGGGACATCACCCATCTGCATCTCGACCTGTTTTATTTTTGCCTTTTTGCCCAAGCAATTCTCAATAATAGATATAAACTTTGTTAGTTCAATTGGCTTTGAATTGCCTAAGTTAATTATCTCAAATCCAAAGTTTTTTTCTTTAGCTGCTACAATTCCATCAATAATGTCTTTTATATAAGTGTAGTCTCTTTTTGAGGTTCCATCACCATACATCTCTATTTCCTCTCCATTAAAAATCTTTTCAGTAAATTTATAGGGGGCCATATCTGGCCTGCCTCTTGGGCCATATACTGTAAAAAGCCTCAATACAGTTATATTCATATCGTAGTTATTGTGATAAGCCCGGCATAATATCTCAGCAGATTTTTTCGTAGCTGCATACACAGATACTGGATTGTCAGTAGGCATAGTTTCTGAAAAAGGTACTTCGGTATTTGCACCATAAACAGAAGAAGAAGAAGAAGAAATAAAATTTTTTATTCCAAAGTCTTTCGCGAGTTTTAAAATGTTTAAAGTTCCTTTTATATTGGTTTCTTGGTATATCCAAGGATCTTCAAAAGATGGCCTTACTCCGGCTCTTGCCGCCAGATGTATTATTTTGTCTATTTTATTTTTATTAAAAATATCTTTGACTTTATCAAAGTCTGTTATGCTTGCCCTATAAAGCCTAAAATTTGGATTTCTAACAATGTCTTTTATATTATTCTCCTTCAACCCAGGATTATAGAAATCATTAAAATTATCTATACAAATGACTTTTTCATTACTATTTATAAGCCTTTCACATACATGACTGCCAATAAATCCAGCGCCGCCAGTAACTAATATATGCCCGCCCATAAAACCTATGGAAAGAAATTTATTTTATAAACCTTCCTATTAGGATTAATTTTTATTGTATAAAAGGTATTTCATACTTTTATGCTTGAAAATCCTGAGAAAAACCTTTTTGGTTTTCTGGGACACCAGAAATCTGCCTTGCAAATTTCTTAGTGAAGTTAAATTTTTTCATTGTAGCTTTTAATTGCATCATTATATACTCTAACCGTCCTCTGTGAGTTGTGCTTCCAAAGCATATTTTTAACAACCCTAGCCCTTCCATTTTTACCGAATTTTTTCCTAAGTCCGGGATTTTTGAGCAATAAACTTATTTTTTTTTGAAATTCATTAATGTTTGTTGAGTCAATCAAGAATCCTGTTACTCCATCAATAA
>Ga0187833_10004010_pt1 | contig 14565 bp, 13 predicted proteins | sample ETNtaG_37_FD_167968 | JGI IMG/M metagenome (GOLD analysis project Ga0187833, IMG submission 167968) | Marine microbial and viral communities from oxygen minimum zone, Eastern Pacific Ocean - ETNP2014_SV_400_PacBio MetaG (Illumina Assembly) | ecosystem: Environmental > Aquatic > Marine > Hypoxic... | reverse complement strand
CTATTTTCTCTAAAGAGAAATATTGATCAAGAGTCCAAATAGAAATACGATATTCTTTAAAAATGATAAACAGTACAATAAATATTGAGATGAAGAGTAATTTTTTATAAGTTATTTTCCCTGAAACTAAACGAAAGAAAAATAATACCGTTATTATAATCAAAAAATTTTGCACTTTAAAGAATATCAATGGCGAAGCTAGAACAATGCCAATAATTTGTTGATTCCTTATCACAATCATATAAATTGAAGTTATCATTACTAGTAATACCAATGTTTCTCTTAATGCTACAGACGAATAAAGCATCAGACTAGGATATAACAAATAAAAATAATCAACGGTGTTATTTGAAATTTTCCTTTTTTTCAAGAACACAAAAATAGATAAATATAATATGAAATTTATCATTGAAATCGATTGGACCGAATTGATAAACGGCAAAGGAATTAATGCAAAAACAGCTCCTGGAACGCTTTGAGTGAAAGCTAAATTTGATAAACTTAATGTTTCTCTAAAATCCTGAGTAGCTTGCAAATATCTAAACTGATCGGGCATGTAAGTTGGTGGAAATAAGACATCATTTAATAGAAAAATCGCAATTAAGTGCCCCAAAATGAGAGAGGTTTTTAACACCTCCAGACGAAGATAGTAGACTACCACGAAACAGATAATCAGAACAAATTGAAGATTTACTATATCATAAAAAAAGGACATTATTAATTACTCATTGCCACTTAATTGTAACCTTCTCATCTTCATATATAATCTCAAATCTATTGCAATTGTTCTAATAACATTAGATTTATTTCTTATACATTCCCATAAAAGCTCCCACCACGTACCACGGTGCCTTCACCAAATCTAAAGAAAGACCTAGTAGGCCAACCTTTATCCACCTAAACGGAAAAAGGTAACTTGGTTTAACTTTGCGCTTGAAAGGCAGGAATAAACCGCGATAAAATATTGAGGCAAGTAGTATCCCGCCAACATACATTTTAGTAATGTGTGGTACATATAGAACAGCATCTTCAATCCACTCGGCTATAACTGCGTTCCATTTGTAAACCGCCAGTGTAATAAAGACAATCAACATCAGTTTCAGTACGCGGGAAAACAAGGTAGAGGAAATATTTCGAAAGAAAAGGTAGTGAATCAACTGATAAATCAGGAAAAGGCACATTAATGCCATAAGGTATATCTTTGTAACATGAGGAATAAAAAAAGGATTTGTATCCCACCCACTAATCAAATAGTTCCATTTTGGCAAGATGATAGCAGAGAAAATAAGTAACAACGTCAAGTAAGCATCCTTCACATTGCGAAGGATACTCAACCGCGCAGTGTGGTAAGCAGAAGTTAGGTATTTCTTCACCGTACTGGAAAAGTTGTCGGGAAGACCATGGTAGGTAACGAGAGGCTCATCAGGCTTGTGAATGTTAAGGTTGTTCTTAATCAATCGCTCACGCCATTCGATATCTTCACCCATCCTTACATATTCCAGAAACCCAGAGGAATCGGTGAAGACTTTTTTCTTGATAAGTGTGCCGGGGACGGTGTGATGACCGATCGCTCCATAAGTCGCCGCCCGGAGAGTTTTCTGAAAAGGCGTTTCGGCATAAAACTGTGTTACACCAAAGACTACATCGGCATGATAGGACATAACAAGATGTTGGTATCGTTCAAGCCAGTCCACATCAGGGATAGTTTTTGAATCTAAAAAGGCTATCCAATCACTCTTTGCCAGTCCAACACCAATATTACGAGCCTTACCAGGATATGTATTCTGTTCGCAGTGATAAAGTATGGGAAAAACACCATCGAAATTGCTGATCAGCTCACAAACAGCATTATCGGTACTGGAATCAACAATAACTACTTCGTGTGGAGCCAGGGATTGATTGTTAATGCTAGAAAGAACACGGGAAAGAGGTATGCTATGATTTCGAATGGGAATGATAATACTGATGTTGAAATATAAAGATTTTATCACTTAATTATTGAATAGATATTATAGTAAAATTAAATGTTATACTATATGTCTATTGGGAGATTCCTATTATAAATATTCCAAACAATCGGTAAATTCCTGAATGCAATTCGTATTTTTTCTCTTAAAATAATTGGATGGTAGTTAATTCTCTCTATTTTAATTTCCTCAAATTTATCCAACAAAGCTTGCTTATTCTTTAATTTATGTAATATGCCTTTTTTGTTACCTTCTTCATATTCATAATACCATATATTAGAATCATCCGAAATAGTAGAAAGCTTGTTGAGAATATTGTGGTTGGGATAAAACGATGGGTCCATAACAATTCTGTAACAAACCGGCCAAGTTAATATATCGCGGGTTCCAAAAAACTGTAAGTGAGTATCAAAAGACCAAGTACAAAATGTTACTTCTTCATTATTATAATTACTATTTAAAAAATAAGGCATATTAGCAATTAAGATTGGTTCATCTTGTAAATTTTCATTATTTAATTTAACGGAAATATCATTCATGATGTATTCTCTTGTCTCCCATGATTTAATAGAATTATCTAATTGAACAATAATTGATGAAACCCAAAGTATTGAAATAGTTATGGGAAAAATAAACCAACGGGTGTATAGTAATTTACCAAAAGAAAAACTGATTAAAACAGAATACAGTATAAAGGATGGAAGCATCATTCTATTATAGAACCCAAATGTAGATGAGGGATAATGCGAAATAAAGAATATACTGGAAGATGATAATAAGGAAATAACAACTAAGCCAATTAATAGTTTACCATTATGATAAATTCTTGGTTTTGCAATAGAACCAGTCTTTAAAAAAATAAGTAAAACAAATACAAAGAATGAAGCAATAAAGACATTCCATTTCATCATATGGGGGATGACCTGTAATAGCATAATGGGCACTTCAATAAGAATTGTCCAGTAAAAATATAATGATTGTAGTAAAGATTTCATATTTATAGGGGATAACCCATAAATATTGTAATCGGGAAAATAAAATTTCACTAAATAAACTTTGAAAAAAAAGAATAATAAAGAGATAATTAAAACAGGAACCGTATATTTAAATATAAGAAATAATAAAGAATTGTTTTGATATAATTTATTAGGATTATTTTTATCGATAACGGGCAAAAATGAAGTTATCAATAATAAAGGCAATATGTAAGACAGAGACAACAATGATAAAATTAGCAAGAACCATCCAGAGAAATAATAAATAAAATTTTTGCCAAATTTATGGTAGAGCAAACAAAGTAAAGATAACGACCAAAAAAGAATTGGAATTATATATTGAGTAAATAAATAGGGATTAGAAAATATAGAAGTAGCAAAAACAGGGAATGAAGCAAGAAGAAAAAAAATATATACAGAAGTGTTATCGAAATAATTTTTTAAAATTATTGACATTGTTAAGACTGACAAAAGCCAAGTAAAAATACCAGAAATTATATATAGGGAAGAATAATCTTTAAATAAGTAATGGGTCAAAATTAAGAAGATTGATGATAAAGGCCGAGCGGCAGCATCACTAAATAACATATCATTTACCCAATCCGTGAAATCAGGGTTATTTAAGGATCGTTTTACAAAAACTAAATCATCTCCGCTTCCAAAACCCCCATAAATTATAAAAGGTAAATATGAGGTTAATATTATGAGAATCAATATAAAATTACGAAATCTAATCATCTTATTTGTGGTAATAATACATGTTTGTGCATTTAATAAATTATTTTGAGGTAAGTGATATTAAATACCAAAGCATCAAACAAACTGCTATAGTATTTCATTTCTTTTTTGAAAAATATATATTTACGTCTAATAAATTAACTCTTACTGTCAAATTATTTACAAAATTAAAGTTTAACAAATAATTAAATGCAAAAGCTAGCTTAGGTGCAAATACAATGAATTTATTCAATAAATATTTTAAACTAATTAGTCTTGTATCAGTTTTAACTTTGAATAAGTGCAAATTATATTTATATAAAAAATATTTTAATGTAGAATTGGAAAAATAATATTTATGCATTGGAATTATCCAATAATATTTTCTTTTCATAATTCTAGGTATTACTGAAGCAATATTAAATGTTGATAAAATTAGAACGCCATTTGATTTCAAACTTTTTTCTATCAATTTTAATATGTTGAAAGGGTCATCCAAGTGTTCTATTACATCTGTCATAATAATTACATCATACTTATATCCATTTTTTAAAAATTTATCCAAAGATTGTACTATAACGTTTAAATTATAACGTTCTATTGAATATTTAGCAGCATGTTTTGACAGTTCTAAACCAGTATAAATTTTTACATGTGGTTTAATTATGTTTCCTAATACTCCATAATATGACCCGATTTCTAAAACCTCACTATTTTTATTTAAGTGTTGTCTAATTTTCTTAAATAGCAACTTTAATGTTTTTGTTTTGAACGGAATTTGACTTATATAAGTTTCATCTATTACGTTGATGTAGCTATCTTCAAAATCAGTATTTACAAGGCTTGAAAAAATTAACTTACATTTTTTACATTTTAATAGTGTTGGTTTCCAATGTTTTATATTTTCATTGCTGTGACTGGTACACTCGACATTAACTTTAATTTCATGAGAATTGTGATGTGCTTGATATAAGATCTCACTTTCATTATTCTCAGGACAAGGACAACTGTAAGTCATATCATGAAATTAATTTAATCTTATCGACTAATAGTTTTATTGATGCAATTACACCAATGGAGCTATACATAGTAATTAGAGGAATAACGTAAACCCAATATCGGCTATCATAGTGTGCCAGTGTGAGACCAATTATTTTAAGCTGTACTACCACTATAGATATCATTAACCATGTAAGCAGCTCATGTTTTTTTATAATTACCCCTGTAAGCGCAAGCAGGTATATAATAGGATAACCCAAATTGATGATTGCATTGTGCAGGGTAGAATAGTCGGGTCTACTAAAAATTATCGAAGTAAATATCCTATGCAAGAAAAGGTTTATGCTATCAAATGGATGTTTCACACAATATAATAGATAAGAAATATAACCGGGCTCTGCGTTCATTTCGGAAATAGGCATTTTTATATAAGTTTCAGGGTATGCAAATATCACCACACCATTTATTAAAAGGTGATAATATAGATCCTTTACTGGCCAAAGTCCATAAGCTGCAGGAAGGGCTGCTTGTTGAACCGTTGCTTGTTGAGCAGGATTATATTGAGTGATACCTGTGAAAGAAGGACCCCAGAGTGCCAGAGCTGACAACATAATTAAAAGAACCAAGAAATATTTGACTGATTTAAAGCTACCCTTATTCATTAAATCAATGATGAGAAGCACTACAAATAGCGGTAACATAAACCAGCCATTTGGCCGTATTACGGCCACATATACCCAAAGGATTGCAACCAATGTTAGCTTAAAAATTGAGTTAGGGTTCATTTGTATTCTGTAAAAAGCCCAGCAAGACAATATGAGCCCTGCTGTATAAACTGAATCTGTCATTACGATAAACGTCCATTGAACCACATCAGGATTTGCAACGTACAAACTCGCGGCTAAAATACCAGTAGCCCTCCCATAAAGTCGCCGGCCAAGATCGTATAAAGCCACGGTTGCCAAAGCATTAATAATAACCTGGGAAGTTATTACACCAATATTCCCAAATTTAAGCCCATAATTCAAAGCTACAATAATTTCATAACCGATAGTACGCTTCGAACGAATGTCAATTAGAGGTAGACCTGTCAATAACCTTTTTGCTCCCTCAATATATGCTTGAGAATCACCTGAAATTTTTATTCCCAACTTCAAATACATCAGAACATATGTACAGAAAAAAAGAAGAATGGGAATCCACAATGCATGTTTCTGTAAACAATCATACGTTTTTGTGGTGAAACGCTGATTAGCTTGTTGCAGCATTAATTATTAATATTATTGTTGGTTAACCCCGAACTAAAACTTATTTCAGTATACCCTAATCCATTTCTCCTAGGATAAATCAGTATATTAAGAAAAAATATTAATAGGCGCATTATGATACTAATTTCCCGTACAAACTCTCGTAATTTCTAGCAACTCTATCGATCGTAAAACTTTCAATGATCTTCTGTCTAGCTTTTGTACCCAACTCGGAAGCAAGATTTGAATTTCGTAGCATTCGAATCATTGCTTCACCAAGCTCTTCCACACTTCCAGGTGCGAACAATAATCCATCGACACCATCCTGAATAATCCAGTCCGTTATCCCATCAAGTCGTGAGACGATAACAGGCAGACCGCACGCCATGGCTTCCAGCAAGGAATTTGGTAGTCCTTCCCTTAATGATGGTAAAACAAACGCATCCACGGCTCTGTATACGTTTTCTATCGCCTGTGTCCTTTCAATGAAAAAAATGCGCTGATCAACATAAGGATCCGCCAGTTTTTGAATATCAATTACCAGCTCAGCATCAACCTCGTAATAGTCTGGGTTAGTAGAGCCAACAAAGATAATTCCCGTATCAGGTGATGACTTAGCCACATACTGTTTCCAAGCTTCCAGCAAAATGTCAGGGCATTTTTCACGCGAAAAGTGACCTACGAACAGGATCAGTTTCATTTTTGTTGGCAATCCCAACTGATTCTGTAATGTCTCTCTTTCTTCAGCTTCAACAGGCCGGAATCGATCTATGTCAACGCCGTTAGGAATTTCTATATATCGATATAATGGCAATTCAGATTTATGGTATAGTTCAGCAAACTTTGAATTCACACCCACGTAAACATCTGCTTTGGTAAAAAAGTAGTTAAATGTAAAACCCCGCTTCCTGCAAGAAATTGGATCATCATGTCCAACCGACGTCATTTTTATGACAACTTTTTTATGAAATATCTTTGAAAGTACCATGATGAAGACAGATTTATAGGAGAACCCGTGCATATGAACGATCCGCAATCCTTTTCTTTGGAAGAAAAAAATAGTAGCGAACTTCAAAATGGCTTTGAAATACCCTCCCACACTTCTCTTACGCAACAGGATCCTGAAGACCTCGACACCATCTACTTGGGATCGGGGTGGAAGATCGGTGTCCCGAGTAGTGGTCAACACCGTGAAACTGAACTTTTCACTTAATTTATTCATCAACTGACGGCATTGATTGGCAGCACCACTTACCTCCGGATGGTAAACACCCACAACCATAAGAACACTATCTCTCTTAAGGGAAAGATTATCAACAATCGGATTGTTTATTTTATATTTTCTATTTGTGATTGACGAAATATCTATTACCGTAGTATTATATTAATAACTAAAGTTCATATCATCGTAATCACGATGACAACCCGCACGTAACAGCTTATCGTAGCTTATTGTTATTGATTAAAGTAATTAACCATAAAATAATTCAAAGCTAGTATTATGATAAACTTGTGATAGAAAGCCGAAATTATATAATAGATTAGTATCGTTTATTTCTTATTGTTATTCTGTCATTACTCATCCCAATCTTATGCGTCAATAATTGAACTGGGATCAGCAATATTTGGTTCAGTAATCACAAAATTCCCGTAATTAAATTTTGTGGTAAAATATATGTACAAAAGGTATAACAGGCTATGTATTGCATCTTTTATTCTCATCTTTGAATGTCCAGAAACCCTAGCTGGCAGATTAACAGGAATTTCTACAATTTGATAATCATTTATATGTAATACATAAAGACTTTCAAAAAAGAATGAATAACCTTTTGAATGAATACTGTCAAGAAAATAACGAGAAATTTTGTCAAGTCGATATAAGCGAAAGGCTCCAGTAGCGTCATAGGGCATACGTAATAGAAAGCGCGTTGCCATATGGCCCATATGCGTTAGAACCTTTCTTATAATATCCCATTCCTTCAAACCGTCTTTCTTTATAAACCGTGAACCTATCACAATATCTGCCTGGTCAACTATTTGTATAAATTCTTTAATTTTCCCAGGTGAATGTGAAAAATCACAATCCATAGTTAGCAATAAGCGATAACCATGTTTATATGCCAAATTAATTCCATTTATATGTGCACTACCTATCCCTAACTTTCCATCCCTATGCAACACCGAAATATTTGGATGTTTTTCAACCAGTTGTTCAAGCTTATTACCTGTTCCATCTGGTGAATTGTCATCGATAAATAGAATATCTGCTGGTAGTTTAAGTGCCAAGATTTGTGATAATATTTTCTCCACATTACTTATTTCGTTGTAGGTAGGAATTAGGATAAGCAATTCATTCTTCATTTATTGACTCAGTTTCTGCCTTTGCCATTTCTGTTATCATTGTCTTGAAACTTATGGTAGGGCTCCAACCAGTTTCTTTTCTTAAACGAGACGAGTCTCCTATCCTTGTTAAATTTTCTCTGGTCAATATATTATTATCAGTTTTTACATGCTTTTTATAATCAAGTCCAAAATAACCGAAGGCAAGTTTTGAAAACTCCTTAACAGAATGTGATTCCCCTGTTGCTATTATAAAATCATTAGGTTCATCTAACTTAAGGATTCGATGCATAGCATCAACATAATCCGGTGCATAACCCCAATCAACTTGTGCATATAAATTACCTAGTTTAAGATAACCTTTGCCTTCGCGAGCTATCCGCGCAGCAGCAACAATAATCTTACGGGAAACAAAGTTTTTAGCTCTAAGAGATGACTCATGATTATATAGAATACCAATACTCGCATAAACATTTTTTTTCTTTCGATAATATTGACACACCATCATTCCTGCTGTCTTGGATATCCCATAAACACTCTCCGGTTTTAGTTCTGTATCCTCGGTTTGTAAGGCATCCGATGGAGCAAAAACCAGACAGGATGATGAATAGAAAAAACGGCTCTCGGGAGAATGGAAAGTAATTGCATCAAGAAAATTAACTGTGGCAATAACATGAATATCAATACTCCTACGAAATAATTCCCTATCGGTATTAATATCTTCCTCGGAAGAGTGGTGAAAAGCCGCAAGGAAATAAATCTCTTTTGGTTTTGTTCTGGAAATTAATTCACTTACTTTCTTTGGATTAGTGATGTCCATAGTATTCTTTGTAATCTCCACAATCGAATAGTCGATAGACTTGAGTTTCTTTTTAAGAAGTTGTCCATCTTGACCATCACTTCCAACAATGATGGCAACTGGTTTCACGGCTTGACTATTATCATTTGGAAAATTATACGTTGCTCTATTTTGGTGTTATTATTTCTAAAGAAGGAAGTGGAAATACCAAGTTGCGTCCTTTGAAGTTTAGGTTTTTTAGAAAAAAGTCTTTGAAATGCCATGGCAGAACAATCAGATAATTGGGATTGGTTGCAAGTACCTTTTCTTCCGATTCAATAGGAATCCATGTCCCAGGCGTTAAGGCCCCATACTTATCCTTATTAACATCACCAATCACCTCAATATCATCTGGACCAAATCCACAGTATTGCAGTATCACGTTGCCTTTCGTTGAGGCTCCAAGCCCGCAGATCCTTTTTCCTTCCCGCTTCGCCTGTTTGACAAAATGCTGAAGCGATTGCCTGTACTCTTTAGCCCGGCGCGAAAATTGCTTGTAGGGTTCAAGGCTTGAGAACTCTTTGCCGTCTTCTGATGCAATCAACCGATCGGCAACATTATTGGCATCTTTATGATTTGAACCCTGATGCGCCACAACAATGGAGAAACTTCCACCGTTCACAGCATTGAGTTCCACATCCACTACCTCAAGCCCTGCTTTATCCATAAGCCAGACAATCTGCATGAGACCATAATATTCCAAATGCTCATGGCATATAGTATCGTAAGCTGTCCACTCCAGCATCAGGGGCATGTAACTCTGTTCAAGTACCCAGATTCCTTCATATGGGTCAAGAATCCCAGCAACTTGGCAAGCAAAATCAATGGGATCTTCTAGATCATAAAACATCGATAAAGAAGTGACAACTTTGGCTTTTTTTTGGGGATATGAACTGGTAATCAGATCTGAAGAGAAAAATTCCGAAATAAGATCAATGTGTTTTTCATAGTAACATTTGAACTTTTTTCCCGTCGGATCGATTCCCACCAAATGAAGATGTTTAGGATAAGCTGCCAATGTTGTTCCATCGTTGCTCCCGATATCGATAACAAGATCACCTTTGTTCAGATTACTTCTCTTAATAATATCATCCACTTTGCTATGAAGATGCCGAACCATGCTTGCATTCAAGCCTGAACGATAGCCGTAATTATCACCGTATAACTCATTCAAGTCATAGCTGTGCTCCAACTGCAACAGGCCACAACTATTTTCTCCACCGTGGCACTTTATCAGTCTCAATGGGCCCTTGGTGAGAGTTTCAGTTGCAATGTTCTTCGGAAAAATACCAGTCAAATATTGCTCTCCAACATCTATAACTGGTATAAGTTCAGTGTTACTGCATATGCGACATTTTTTTATCTCTTTATACATCTCTCATTCACTGATAAAGTAATGACAGGAAAAAATCTTAACGAAATAGACCGTTGCTTTTTTGGTGCATAATTGACAAATCGTTTGAAATCCCTAACCTACCTTTATAACGAACGACCCATAAATCCTGGCTCTAATTAAAGCAATGATACCAAAAAGCAGTAATAATCTTTTGTTTCTAATCCAAATTACCTCAAGATTAACCTTATAATTCAAAGCACTTATCAATTGACTGCACTGATTGGCTACGCCGCTCATTTTCAGGAGATAAATGCCCGTAGCCATAAGGACACTGATTCGCTTAAGAAAAAGATTATCAAGATCTATGAACGGGGATTATAGCCAAGAGAAAAGAACCGAATATTTCAGAACACATCCGAGTGTATTATGTCTCTAAGGTCTAGAGAAAGCCGGAAACGGTGATTGATAATTTGGATCAAAATGTCTTTTCACTTTAAGCACCGTTTTTCCAAAAGAATAACCGAAAAGACTCAAAAGCAAAAAGGGGTTCAATTTAACTGCCTCTTTGAAACAGACCCTTGCTTCCATCCACTTGTATAATCCCAAGGATAAGACAAAAGCTTTAAAGAGCTCAATACTCATTGCGTTTCTGGACAGAGTGGGAATTCCAGTTCCGGCTCTCCTTTGGTAGGCCTTATACTTTGCAAGGCTATAAGACAGGTGCCCAATTCGTTTCTTCAATGGATCATTTGATTGAGAATTAGGACAAATCCTGTGCTTATATAATATCCTGTCCACAAACAAAACCGGTGCAACTTCTTCCATCTTAAATACTATATCCCAATCTTCAGCATATAAGATTTTTTCGTCAAATCCTTCCGTTCTATTAAAGAACTCTCTCTTGAAAGTCCTAAAAGCACACGTGTGGCTATCTTTTAGATTAGATGACCCTCTCGGGATAGTCTTGCTGAATCCTAAGCTTATCGGCTTCAGATCTTTATCACAAAACATGAACTGAGAGTGAATTAAGCCACAACCAGAATTCTTTCTATGTGCATCAAACATTATCTCTATTGCATCCGAAAACAACACATCATCACTATCCAGAATGCCAAATACATTTGCATTTGACATCGATATTAGTTTCTCTAAGGTAGCTATGTAACCAATGTTTTGTTTGTTACGTGTAAAACGAATCCTTTTATTATCCAAAAATTCCATTATGATCTGTACAGATATATCCTCGGAAAAATCATCCACAATAATCAACTCCCAATCCTTGAATTTCTGATCAATAACTGACTGGATAGCTTCACGGATAAAGTCTGCATTATTATAATTTGCCATTAACAGAGAAAATAGAGGTTTAGGATTGGACGTCGGATTAGTTTCCTTACTGTTCAAATTTTCGAAAGTACCGCGTTTTCTTCGCCAAGATTTATCTTGGGCAATTTTGACACAAAGATTTTGTAACTGCCGATTTTTTGCTGAAACATTGCCGCTCTGATTCCTCCAACAGTATAGGAGGTCAGGGAGATTGGCTAATTTAAATTTCTCGGACAACCTCATAAATAGGTCGTAGTCCTGAGCAGCATCCAACGATTCATCATACAAATCCACTTCAAACAAACATCTCTTTCTCATCAATACAGAGCCATGGGCAATACAATTGTTTCGTTTAAGGGTATCATGAATTGAGTCATTTGAAAGAGGCTTATGTAACGATCCTTTAATCCTTGATTTCTTATCAATAATGTTGATACAACATCCCACGACGGCATGCCCAAGTTTATTGCTTAGAAACTGGACCTCTTTTTCCAGACGTTCCGGGTGAGATACATCATCAGCATCCTGTCGAGCGATGTACTCTCCCCGCGCTCGATGAATACCTGTGTTGAGAGATTGGGAAAGCCCCATGTTCTCTATATTGTCAACAAGAGTGATTCTTGGATCATCATAAGAAAGTATGATCTCCCGGCTTGCATCCGTTGATCCGTCATTAATTATTAAGAATTCAAACTTGGTAAATGTCTGGTTCAAAATGCTTTCGATAGATTCACGAAGATACTTTTCTCCATTGTAGACTGGCATCAGAACCGTGATCTCAGGAGACATCTTTTACCACCTCCGCCCAGATCTCACTCCAACGGATCTCCTGATGGGCTACTGTTAATCCAGCCTCTTCTATCTCCTGAGCCCAACTTTCGATTGTGTATTCAGTCTCATGAGTAGAATCTAGTCGCCATTCAACGCCCAATTCCTTTTTCAGCGGTACTCGCCAATCCCTTTCGAACAGAGGTACACGAATCAGCATTCTTTTGGGATTGACCTTATTCCACACCTTAGATAAGAATATTGAACGGTCAGGCAGATGTTCCAACACGTTGGAAAGGATCACAATATCAAAATGATTTACGGTAAGGGTGCCATCCTCCAATACATCGGCCACAATATAGTTTATGTTTTGACGGCCGTATTTTTCACAAGCAACTGCAATATTCCCGGAGCTCAAATCAATTCCCAAAACCTCAACGTTCTCCACTTTCTCAGCAACATCATAAGCTAGTGCACCATTTCCACATCCTATATCCAGCACTTTTTCACCGGGATTAATATGTTCTACAAAAAAATCGTGGTATTTCGTATGTCGGTGTTTTGTGTGTAATCCAGTATCCAATAGAACAGCAAGGGTCCCTTGTAAAGGATACAGGTTTCTGTCAAGTTCAAAAAGGAATTTCAACCCTTCCTTGGGATTAAGAGCCCTGGCCTTTCGTTCAGCGGTGTAATAAATAAGTTTTCCCAAAACACGATGAGGAAAGAGTGAGGGAATCAGTGTAAAGATTCCAAGAACCTTTCTCCCAATCTTTTTGCATATATCGATCACTCTTATGTTATTGCAACATCTTTAATTATTTGCAACTCTTTTTCAACTATATCCTCCAAAGCATAATTTTGTAATACAAACTTTCGTGCATTATCGCCGAACCTTTGGGCCAAGGCAGGATCTTTAAGTAATTTTCGTATTGCTTTACCAATGCTTTCCACGTCTGTGCCGCACAACCACCCGTTTTCGCCATGTCGGATGATTTCACGAATCCCAGGTGAATCCGCCCCTATGACTGGCATACCGCATGACATGGCCTCAATAAGGGTTTTAGGGTGCCCTTCGTAGTGTGACGGAAGAATGAAAATACGTGAACGGTTCATCATTGCTGGAAGCTTACTGTTGGGGATGTTTCTCTGCCAACTGACTTTCCCATTCAAATCTCCAAATTGAGATTGAAGTTCGTCGCGTAATTCACCGTTCCCTATGATGATAGCTTTAATATCAAGATCACTCAAAGCCGTCAAGAGAGCTGAAACGTTTTTCTGAGGTGAGAGCCTTCCAACAAAAAGAATGTCAAATTCTTTAAGCATATCAGTATTGAGTGTAAATCGATCTGTTTCAACGTAGTTGGGAACTACTGATGTTTTTGCTTTTGAATCTGGTATCCGCTCTAAAATGTTTTCTCTCATTTCATTTGTGGTTACAATAATTCGGTCGGCGGATCTGAAAAGATTGTTTTCAAGCTGTTTAACCTTTTCGACAGACCCGTTTTCATAATTAACAAATTCAGACCACATATAGCCCATGCGGCAGATGAGCGGTTTTCTCCAAAATTGAGCACAACGTAAAACAACATCAGCTCCATTCATTTGATTAGTTTTTATCAGATCGCAAGTCTTGAGTGCCTTCGCATGGATAATATGTAAGAATCGTCGATAAATGCTGTCAGGAAGACCCCAACGGTTACAAAGGATTTTAATCCCAGGTAGACATTCTCTGTAATACAGGTCGTCGGAATTCCCATAAGTAACAAAACTGACAGAAACACCCCTGTCTCGTAATCTTTTATAGAGAGCCACTTCCCGATCAAACATGCCAATCTCGTTCCAAGCTTTGAGGGATATTCCCCGGGCAAAAAAAAGAATAAGATGCATGTTCACATAGAATTAAGGAAAGAAAAAAGAGAGAAACTATTTCTGGTCTTTTTCATTCTTTAACACCAACAGTGCACAGTGTGAAGCAAACGGTTTAAAAAGAGCATCCAAATAAGGTTTAATCCCTTAAAGAATTTTACCTTCA
>Ga0187833_10004008_pt1 | contig 14566 bp, 18 predicted proteins | sample ETNtaG_37_FD_167968 | JGI IMG/M metagenome (GOLD analysis project Ga0187833, IMG submission 167968) | Marine microbial and viral communities from oxygen minimum zone, Eastern Pacific Ocean - ETNP2014_SV_400_PacBio MetaG (Illumina Assembly) | ecosystem: Environmental > Aquatic > Marine > Hypoxic... | reverse complement strand
ACCAGTTTTTGTAGGGCTTTTACCACTTCTTATTATAAAAATACAGCTTATATTTGCAGGAGCAAATGCTTTTGCCAATTTCATAGAATAAAAGAATTACTTAAGCGAATATAAAAAGTTAATGGTGACTTATAATCATAAAAACCCCAGCAACACTCAAAGAGCGTCGCCAGGGAAAAGAGGTGATAGTTTTAACTACCGTACAGTAGAACTAGTATTTAAAGCTTTCGGTTTATGAGTACTATAGAGTAGTATAATATAGTATTCTGTATAAACGCTATTATTCAGGCTATATTTATAAACTAAGATTAATTCTATAGCCTAGATGCCAAAAGCCAGAAAAGAAAAATTCAAAGAAGGTAAAGAACGCTTCAAGACAAAGCATGATGTCTTTGACGAATTTACAAACAGGACTATATTCAAATTAATGACAGAAGGCCATTTTAAAGGCTTAGAAAGCCCTATAAACATAGGCAAGGAAAGCAATGTCTTTTCTGCTCTGACAGAAGAAGGCAAAAGGGTAATAGTAAAGATTTACCGCTTAGAAACTTGCGATTTTAACTTAATGTACGATTATATAAAATATGATCCAAGATACTTAAATCTCAAAGACAAAAAGAGAAAAGTAATATTTGCATGGGTACAGCGAGAATATAGAAACTTAATGAATTCAAGAGAAGCCCAGGTTTCTGTACCTTTACCAATAACTTTCTCAAATAATGTTCTGGTTTTAGAGTTTGTAGGAAAAAACGATAAAATAGCTCAAATGCTAAAAGATGATATTCCTAAAAACAAAAAGCAGTTTTTTGATAAGGTCATAGATAATATAAGAAAAATGTACAAAGCCGGAATAGTCCATGCTGATTTGTCTGCATTCAATATACTGAATTTTAATGAAACTCCTGTATTCATTGACATGTCTCAAGCAACATTATTAAGGCATCCAAGAGCAGAAGAGTTTTTAGCAAGAGATATCAAAAATATATGCGCTTTTTTCAATAAGATTGGACTAAAGGTTAAGGAAGAGGAAACATTGAAAAAAATAAAACAATAATTAAAAAATGACTGCATACTCACTATCGTTCATAGCTTCCATTTCGAAAATCTATAAAACAAAAGTATGTTCAAAATGAAAGTACCAAAAACCCATCCAAGATATACTTCCTTAACTATTAGAAATAAACTAGTTGAGGGTGTAAAAAAAGGCATTACTTCTAAACATGGTTTAATAGCTCATGGACGTGGAGAGGCTTTTGATTATTTAATCGGTGAAAAAACAAATATAAAGGCAAAGAAAGCCATAGAAAGAGCAGCAAAATTATTGTTAAAAGCAAAACATCCTGTTATTTCTGTAAATGGTAATTCCGCAGCATTAGTTCCAAAAGAACTAGTGCAGTTATCAAAATTAATACCTGCAAAATTAGAAGTTAATATCTTTCATTCCTCTAAAAAAAGAGAACTGAAAATAAAAAAAGAATTGATTAGGAACGGTGCTAAAGAAGTTCTACTGCCTCAAAAAAACTGCAAAATAAAACATTTAGACAGCAATAGAAAGTATGTCAATAAAGAAGGAATCTATAAAGCAGATGTTGTTTTTGTTCCATTAGAAGACGGAGACAGGACAGAGGCATTGATTAAAAACAAGAAAAAAGTCATTGTTATTGATTTAAATCCAATGTCGAGGTCAGCACAAAAAGCTACAATAACGATTGTTGATAATATTGTAAGAGCAGTTCCGTTGTTGATTGAAAAAGTTAAACAGTATAAGAATTAATTTAATACATACTTCAAAACCTCCCTTAAATCCTTTTTCTCAATAACTACATCAGCAACTTTCTTTAATTTATCATGCTGGCAGTTGAATGCTATACCTAAGCCAGCTTCCTGGATTACCTTTACATCATTCAGATAATCTCCAACAAAAACACACTCTTTAAGATTTATATTTTCCCTTTCAGCAATCTGCCTTAATGCTTCTGCTTTCTTGGCCATGTCAAATTCTGTAGCTTCAACTTTTGTAATATTGCCTTTTTCATCAAAATAAATTTTGCTCAAAAAGACATCATCAAAGAATTCATTGTAATTTGGTATGAACTTTTCCAGAACAACATTTATTGTGCCTGAAATTACAGCAAGCTTTAAACCATTCTTCTTAAGTTCCTGCAGAGTTTCCATAGCACCATCCATTAATTTTAAGGGTTTTAATGCTTTTAAAAAATCATCTTTCTTTGCATTCTTCTCCTTCCATAGGTTTATGTCATGCTGCGCCCATTCCAGATAGCTTATTTTTTTGCTTAAGAATTTATTTCTTGCATCTTCTCTTCTATGCTCATCAGTCTGGAAATAGTCATGGAACACCTGCCATGAGAATTTTGGATCATTTGGCGGAAAATCTACCAATGTACCATCAACATCAAAGCAGACTAGTTTGTATTTTGGCATTTTATCTAAATAGCATAAGACTAATTATTAAAAATCTTGTTATAACACCCAGATACTTAGTTCATAATATTTAAATAGTGCTGTATTTTTCTTCTAAACTCAGTTTAAAGGCAAATATGTGTGGAATAATCGGTTATATTGGAAAAAGCAAAGCAGCTCCAATACTTATAGAAGGCTTAAAAAGACTTGAATATCGTGGTTATGATTCTGCTGGAATTTCTACAATTAATGAAAACAACATCCTGGTTGAAAAGGATATAGGCAAGATAGAAGAAATACAAAAAAAAAGGAAAAAAGAAGAAAAAATAAATTTTGAAAAAATAGAAGGCAATGTTGGTTTATCTCATTGCCGCTGGGCAACTCATGGTTCAGTTACAAAAGAAAACGCACATCCTCATACAGACTGCAAAAACAATATTTCTATTGTTCATAATGGAATTATTGAGAATTTTTCTGAGATAAAAGAAAAACTAATCAAAAAAGGACATAAATTCATTTCTTTGACTGACACAGAAGTTATTGCCCATCTAATAGAAGATAATTATGAGGGAAATATAGAAGAAGCAACAAGAAAAGCGTTAAAACAAATAGAAGGAAGCTATGCTTTAGGTGTTATTTGCTCAAAAGAGCCTGATAAATTAATAGCAGCAAGAAACGAAAGTCCTTTGATTATTGGTTTAGGCAAAGATGAAAATTTTATTGCTTCTGATGTTCCTGCAATTCTAAAATATACAAACAAGGTTATTTACTTAGAAAATAATGAGATGGCAATTTTAACAAAAAATAATGTTTCTATAACAGATATTGACGGAAATAAAATTGACAAAAAAATAAATGAAATTGACTGGGACGCAGAACAAGCGGAAAAATCAGGATACGACCATTTCATGCTGAAAGAGATTCATGAACAGCCAATGGCTATAACAGAGACATTAAACGGAAGAATAAGGAATGGAAATGTAAACATTAAGGAAGAATTGGATTTAAGCGAAGAAAAACTAAAAAAAATAGACCGGATAATAATTGTTGCTTGCGGAACTTCATGGCATGCAGCTCTGGTTGGGGAATTTATGTTAGAGGAATTAGCTAAAATACCTGTCGAAGTGGAGTATGCTTCTGAATTTCGTTACAGAAACCCAATAGTAAATGAAAACACCTTGGTAATTGCCATTTCGCAATCAGGAGAAACTGCTGATACCTTAGCTGCTATAAGAGAAGCTAAAAAAAGAAATGCAAAAGTGCTTTCAATTGTTAATGTAAAAGGCTCTTCGATATCAAGAGAATCAGATTCTGTTTTGTATACATTTGCAGGCCCTGAAATAGGTGTTGCTTCCACAAAGGCGTTTACTTCCCAATTGATTGTTTTATACTTATTTACATTGTTTATGGCAGATTTAAAGAAATCTTTAGATGATGAAAAAATAAAAGGGCTTCTGGAAAGATTAAGAAAATTGCCATTGCAGATGGAAGCTTTGCTTGATGACAAAGAAATAAGAAAAATAGCTGATATCTACAAAGACAAGCAGAATGCATTGTTTTTAGGCCGAGGAGTAAACTTCCCAATAGCTTTAGAAGGCGCATTAAAGCTAAAAGAAGTAAGTTATCTGCATGCAGAAGGCTACCCATCAGCAGAGATGAAGCATGGTCCTATTGCATTGATTGACAAGAACATGCCTGTTGTTTTCATGGCAACAAAAGATGATTATACTTATAAGAAAGTTCTGGGAAATATCCAGGAAGTAAAAGCAAGAAATGGAATCGCAATTGCAGTTGTAACAGAAGGCGATAAAGAAGTTGAAAAAATAGCAGATTATATCATCCCAATTCCAAAAACATTGTATATTTTGAGTTCTATTCTTGCAGTAGTTCCATTGCAGTTATTAGCTTATTATGTTGCTACCGATAGAAAGCTGGATCCGGATAAGCCTAGAAATCTTTCTAAAAGTGTAACAGTCGAATAAAAATTTATTCCTTAACAGAATTCTTGCCCTCAACCTTTCTATAAACTAAGAAAATACCAATAAGATATGCAACATAGAATAAAATTTCCAGTAAAGAAGGGTTTCCATTATATCCGAAAAGCCCTTTAAAGAAACCTCCAACTGCGCCTTTTTCATGCAATGCAGGATAAACATTTTCAACAGCAACAGCAGGATTTACATCCCATACTTCTTTTACAACATAAGGTATGACTGCTGCTTCCTGCAGTCCATGAACTCCATGAGCAACCAAACCTGCAGCAAATAAAATTAATAATATTCCGCTTATGACAAAGAATTCCTTAAGATAAATTTTCTTTGCGCCGATAAAAAACAAGTAGCCTATAACAATCGCTGCTGCTACGCCTAATATGCCACCTAAAAAGCTTACTCCCGAAGTGAAGTTTAATGCATGCAGAAATATAATTGTTTCAACACCTTCCCTCAGTACAGCAACAACTATAAGTAAAAATATTCCATAGCCGTATTTTTTGTTAAAACCTTCTTTTTTAAGCTGAACCGAAACCTTATTTTCCAGCTCTTTGACAACCTGTTTTTGCTTCATCATCCATAATATCATAGTTGTCAATAAACCCGCTGCAACAAGCATGGTTATGCCCTCAAAGATTTCCTCTGTTTTTCCTTCAAAACCTCCTGCCAAAGAAGTAAAAATAACTGCAGCCAATATGCTTAAAACAATACCAACAGCAATCCCATAATAAACTGCTTTCTTGTATCTGTGATTATCTGTTTTTATAAGGTAAGCAAGAACTATTCCAACAACTAAAGCTACTTCTAATGTTTCCCTCGATGTTATTAAAAAGCTAGATAAAACCATTTTTTAAATATTAAAACACAAATTAACTATTGTTAAGGCAGGCTATATTTAAATGTTTTTGTTGATTAATAATTAAACAAAATAAAAAGAAATCAACCCCTAACAGTAAACTTCCTGTCTAGCCTCAAGATATCACTTGGAATCTTTATCTTAAAGACATCAAGAACCTTGTCCAATACTACGTTAAGAGCAACATAAGACAATGCTATTCCTGCTGCAAACAATAATCTTTCATAGAATGTTATTGGCAGCAAAGTTACATACATTGCCTTTGTCATTGGTACTGTCCATATCCATAATGCGCCACCTATAGCATGGGCAGTGAATGTTGCACCTAAGCTTCTTAATGGAACACTTAATGAATATTTAGCTGGCAATAACCTTGCAATTATTGGTATTGTCCAGAACAAGCTGTAAAACCAAGCTTGCCTGCCAACAGGATGAAGTAAAAATATTCCAATTGCAATTGCAGGGAAGATTACATTTAAGTTTCTTTTTTTGCTTCCAAAATAATATGCTGCAAACAGCATTGGAGCAAGTCTCATAACATTAATCCACGTTACTTCTTTTCCAACAACAACAAAATCAATTAGCTGTGCAATCAAAATAGCTATAACTCCAAAAACAGAGCCAAGAAAGGCTCCGGAAATAGGACCAAAGAACTGGAATAATGTGAAGAACTGGTTTTCAGCACCCACTAAAGGAGCAAAATTTATGTTCTTTCCGACAAGAACCAAAACAGCAAATATAACCAAAAAAATTAATCTTTTCTTTGTAAATAATGCTTTAAAATCCATGTTTGAATCACCTGAAAAACAGTATAAAGAAGGTATATTTATAGTTTTCTGATTTAGAAATCCCCTGTCAAAAACACTTCATATGTTTTTCCTTTTACTTTTCTTGCAATTAAATTCTTTTTTTCAAAATCTGTCAATATCTGGCTTACTTTTGCTTTTGATAAATTTGCCCTATACTTTAAAGTTGACTGGGTAATGCCTTCCTGCTCTTTAATAGCAGTTAAAACATTCCTTTCATTGTCATCCAAAGGCCTCAATAACAAGGAAAATTTGTCCTCTTTTGCAGGCTTCTCAATTATTTTTCCCTGTTTCTCTGTTTCATATTTCTTCAAAATCGCTTGTTCATCCTTGTTGAAAAACAATAAATAAAAGCCCAAAGCAAAGATAAAAGCCAGAAATCCAACTGCTATATGCGACAGTCCAAACAAGGATTTTACCTGCTGACATTCATTACTGGGGTTGCAGTTAAACTCTTTTTCCTGTCCAGACAGCTGACCCATATAGCCGAATATAATGAAACTTAACACAATACTCATTCCCAATATAAGAAAACCTAGTTTTTTTGTTTCCATAGACCCCCTTTTTACATGATTATGCTTTTTTAATATAAATATTTTGCTTTTTTGGTTAAATATTATGTTTAATAGGCCTAAAGTAACACATTAAACAAATACCCTAAAACTATAATCTGGGGAACTGTTATTATTGGCAGCCAGATTGCAGTTTTCTTTCCAATATTGCTCCATATCAGCCCAATTTCAGTGTAATCGGTAGAAACTCCAGCCATAAGGAACGTAAATGAATTACCAAATGCACTTGTCTGATTAAAAATTTCAAATGCTAATGGTGCAGAGCCCTCAGAACATACTTCTATTATTGTCGCTAGAATCAAAGTTATGACTAAACCCAATAATGTTGCTCCCATATATTGTATAAAAAATTCATGAGGTACAAAAGCACGAGCGAAAGAAGCCAAAATCATTCCAATTAAAATCCACCACACAACCATCTTTGCCAGTGCCCATGAACCTCTTAAAACTCCTTTTAATGTCTTAATGTTATTTTCATAATTAAAGCTGTATTCTTTCCATCTTTTTTTAATGTCTTTTCTGATAGAAAAAGAACTATCAACACTGGCAATATGCTTGCTCTGCTCTATCATTTTTTTCTTTTCCAAAACCTGGTATACCAATCCAGTTATTATTGCAATAACAATTGCAGATATTATGAGCAAGAATGCCTTAGCTCCAAAGAAACTAAACAACAAGATAGTTATAGGCAAGTTAGCCCATGGTGAAGCAAGTAAAAAAGCAATAACAGAAGGTATTGAAGCTCCTTTCTTATACAGTTCTATGGCTATAGCTAAAATTCCATGAGAGCATGCAGACATCAAAAAACCAAAAATAACAGAATAGAATATTGTCCTTTTTTTGCTATTCGACAAATACTTTGAAATATATTCATTTGGAATTAAATAATCAATAATTCCCCCAATAAACAATCCAAGCAGGATTGCCCACCATATAAGCGCAAAGTATTCGATAAATGCATCAAATAATTTTTCTGAAAAGAAATAAGCAATTACAAATGCAGCAACCGTAATTAAGCTTACAACATACAGTCTTTCTTTATACCATGGCTTATGTCCGCCCCGAACATCACAGCTGAAACAATGCTTAATCTTATTCTGTTTTTCATATTTCTTAATGCAATTCTCACTGCAAAAATAATGGCCATGCGCTTTCATATGGCCTTGCATTCCGCATATTGGGTCTGTTTTATCCATTTTCATTTGCATAACACATTTGCTTCTTCTAAAATTTTATTTGCTTTTGATTTTGGTATTCTTAATATCTTAGATAGTCTACTGCTGCCAATATCAAACAGTTCACTGATTAATATGATGTTCAATCTCAAAAGCTCAGATATTTTTTTCTTGTCAAGAGAACTTAACATAGTCACCGGATAAAGCTTATACTTCTCAATATTGCATTCTAAACTGTTGTCTTTAGGGATCTTCCACCCCATTAATTCCAGACCAATGCCTTTTGAATAAGTGATAACTTGCGGGGAAAATTTGGTGTTAGTTACAAGCATAGGCACTGTAAATAATTTCTTAACATCCAGGAATCTTGCATAAACATACAATGCTGTCTGGATGCTGGTGCCCAGCCAGGGTTTAGCATGGTGTTTACATTCTACCATTATTCTTTCCTTGCCTTTAATGGCAGAAATATCGATTTCATGCCTGATATATTCCCCTTTGATAATCCGGTTTAATTTAATCGAATAGCCTTGTTTTTTAAGGAGAATTGAAACAAACATTTCAAAAGCATGCCCTTCCCTGCCCAGCCTTAAAATAGCGTTCTTCAGGTCATATCTTGATGCGCCATAAGGCTTATATTTCTTGAATTCATCAAATGCAAACTTAAAAAGCTTTTTTGTTTCAATTCCATTGTATGAGATTTTATCAACCTTAGCCAGTATCTTATCAATAGTTTTTTTATCTGCTCCTGAATTTGATAAAGACTTTCTTAATTTAGATGAATCATATTTTTCCGTTCTTCCATCCAGTTTTTTAACGCATATAATTTTTACTTAGCCTCCCATCTCTTAATCTTTTCCTGGCCATGGCATTTACAATAGTGTTTGTAATAAGTATCAACATGCTCATCAATTAATTTCAGCAATGGAAGAATTGTTTTTTTATCCAATCCATAGATCCTTTCCTTTCCACTTGGCTTTACATTAATAAATCCTAATTCTTTTAATTTCCTTAAATTATGGCTGACTCTGCTCTGCTCAAAATTCAGTTTTTTGGAAATTTGAGTAACATTCTTAGGACTCTCCCTTAAAGTTTTGATAATCTCTAATCTAGCAGGATCTGATAACGGAGTAAAGAACTGAACATATGTATTGCAAATCATATGAATAGTAAATCATATGTAGTATTTAAGAGTTTCTATTATTCTTAATTTCCTTAACAAGAAAATACCCCAATGTAAGAATGAAAACTGCAAATATTATAATCCCTATTATGTTAAACAGTTTTACATTTAGAATAAGATAATCTTGCCATGAATAAAAATAGTTTCTTAATCCAAACATATCAAAACTGTTGACAAGAGACGTTCCTTTGAAAACAATAAATGCAAGTCCAAAAAGGATGAAAATGATTCCTGCAATGACATTTGGAATATTAGTATGATATTTTTTGCCTAAAATGCTGAAATTTATCTCTTTGCTGAATATTGCTGATTTGTCAAGCCTGAATTTATCATAAAAAAATGATAGTATGAAGATAGGAACAAAAACTCCGAGAGAGTATGCAAACATCAGATAAACAGCAGTAAGATAGTTCCCGAAAGTTGAAGTCATTACAAGAATTCCGGAAAGGATAGGGCCGGTGCATGCCGACCATCCTATTGCAAAAAATACACCTGCAAGGAAAATGCCTATCCAGTTCTTACTGAATTTTCTTTTGAATGAAATGCCCGGAAAGCCTTTTCCCAATAATATCATAATTCCGAATGTTATCAATATAATTCCTACTGCAGGTACAATCCAACTTATTCCGGAAAGAACCATGGATAAGGTTAGACCTAAAACCGTTGCCAGTACTCCCATGAGGATAAAAATGGATGAAAATCCAAGAAAGAACACGAAAGTGGCTAAAGTTATCCTTTTCTTTTCCTTGAATGTGATTGCAAAATACGCAGGCAATAAAGGCAATGTGCACGGAGATACAATGGAAGTCATGCCTGCCAAAAAAGCAATTATGAAAGAGATGTTCTGCAGGAATTGCCTGGCAGTATTGTCATTGTATTCCTGGATTTTTAACAGTCCTATAGGCAAATGTGATGTTGCATAGACGAAGCTGGATAAGATAATAATTCCAATAAAAATCATCCAGACTTTTCCCGCTATTTTTGTCTTATTAACCATATTCTATATATTTTTTCTCTGAAATTATCTTTGCAGAATATGGGTCATGAATACTGGCAATAATTACTTTCTTACTTGTAATATTCGAATCATATGTTACTGATACTCTACTTCCTGATTGCTCCACACTTAATACTCCCAAAATGCTTTTGATATCATATACTAGTGCAGGCCCACAAGAACCGCAAAAAATGCCTTCAATCTTTAAAACAATTAATTTCTTGCCTTCACCTTCAGGCATAACTCCCATATCAGCCATCCCAGGCATATCATGTGATTCTGTCATTTCTTTAAGGTTTCCCAATGGTTTCTGCTTAACCTCAAGATTCCCGTATACCATTGATGCAACTAGAGATACTAAAAAGTAGTTGATAATAGCCCAACTAACAATCATTATGATTATAGCAATTGCAATACCTTTCCAGCTCTGTTTGATTGTTTTTATGTTGCAAATTCCGGATTTGCGCTTGATTAGATACAAACTCAACAGAAGCATAAGAATTATCCCGGAAACAATGCTTACAATATGAAATTGGTGCATTACTGCCATGCCTAATGCTGTTCCAAAGCCAAGCAATATAAGAACTATGGGCGCAATACAGCAAGTTGCAGCAGTAAAGCCTCCAATAATTCCTGCCCATAAGTAATTTTTATCTTTTAACTTCTTCATTTTCATATAATAAAAATAAGAATCATATCTTTACTGCTCTGATTCAGATGCCTGTAAGCCTTTGATTTCATTGGTAGCAACATCTTTATACACTATATCGCTGCCCATTACTTCCAGATTCCTGAATGCATATGCCCCATCTTCTTCTACAGTGCCAACTTGCTCCCAAACCAGTTTAAAATCTTCATAAATATCTATGTCTCCGCTTAAAACAATTGTTGGAATTTTTTTTATCTCATATTTGGAAATTAACTGCTTTCCTTCGTCAGAACCTGCATCTATAGTGCTTTCCTCATCAATTGCCAGCCCAAATCTTGCCATAATTGACTTGTGTATTTCAACATCATAGCACTCTGAGCAGCTTGAATCTTCAAGCATTATTAAGTTGACAAAACCCCTTATTTTTCCGCTTTCAGTTTCCACATAAGGCGCCTGGCTCTCCAGAATGTAATAATCACCAATTTTAGAGCCTGCTTGGCCTAAACTTTGGGCAATCTCCGGGTAAGCATCCATGTCATCTGATAAAAGAAGTGCAGGCAACTTTTCAATGGCAAAACTATCAATTAATTCTTTTGCATTTGAACTTGAATAATCAAATTCTTCTTCCTTATCTATAAAAACACCGCTTTGCTTAAGGCCAACAATAGATAAACCAAAATCATTGCATATTTCACAATTTTTATCACTGATTATTATGCTTGAAACCTTGCCCATTATTTTATTGATTGCAGCATCTTCATAAGGCACAGTAACTCCTGTAAAGATCAATGCATCATCAACATTATCAAAATTCTGTATAGAAGGCTTTTCTATTTCTCCTTTAAGGATAACTGCTGGAAGTTTTTCAATTCCATATTTTTTGATTAAATTTTTTGCCTCTTTGGAACCTCCGGGTAGGGATTTTTCACCAGTAATTTCCAAATCAGCTTGTTTCAAAGTCTCAATTATTTCGCTAATGTCAAAACATTCAGTGCATGAGGATGTCAGCTTTATGAGCTCAATCTTTGCAGGTCTTGCCATTTCTTTTGCCTCGACTATTTTTGCATCAAGGCTGTTTCCAATACTGAAAACAAAAAAAGAATTAAAGAGTAATATGCCTAGCAGTACAAATATTCCTGCAAATACAAATTTTTGTAAATTACTCTCTTTTTTCATTATCTAACATCCACCGACCATTGAAGGCAAATTGTCTAAATTGTCGCTTAAGCTTCCACCACTGCTGCCGGTTGAAATTGTTTGTTTACTGCTGCTTTCAACGAGTTCTGATAAGTCTTCATTAAGCTTATTTTTCAGGCCGACTAATTCAAAAGCCTGAATTCCTGAAATAACTATAAGTAATCCTAAGGCTACAGCCATTATCCAAAATTTTGTGTTTTTATTTTTATGCTCGTGTTCATGATGTTTATGCTCTTCATGATGTTTATGCTCTTCATGATGTTCATGTTTTTTTTCATGTTTCTCCATTTCAACAACCTCCAACCATTCCTGGCAATTCTTTTAATGATGATGGGTCAGTACCAGCCACTTCCATAGCTAAGCCAACCATATTTCTTGGAAACCATATTGTTTTCCACTTCATTGCTTCTTTTAAAATTTGAGCATCAGAATAATCAGTATTTTGCATTAGTCCCATTGCTACCGCAAGTAATGCTGGCTGATGCTTGCAACCACACATTAGTTTACCTTCAGCAGTAATGCCTTGTGCATTTAAGCCGCAGCAAAACTCACATGAAATTCCTCTAGGAGCAGCTGCAAGGTCTAAGTAACGCTGCCATATTTCCGGGTTATTTTCCTTTATTTCGGAATTTGAGCTATGATACCACTTGGCCAGGTATTCCATTGACATTACAGGATCGTCAAAAGTTATCCCTCCTAAAGCTTCGCTGTACTCAGGTGTTCCTGTGGGTATCATCATGCTTATTGCATCTTCTTCAGTTTTTAAATTGCCTAATTCCGGAAACAGCGTAGCAATAGCCATTGCTGTTGAAGTTATTTCTGTAACATCAACACCGGATAAATCGGTTTTTTTATTTCCAGAACCAAAAAATATAGAGCCTTTTGATGTAGCTCCAGTCATAGAATCAAATGACGCATTTATTGCAGACAATTGTATTTGATTAAAAATCAACAAAATGCCTGTAAAGATAATAGCACCCATCATTAAATTTTCAAAAGTCTTTTTATCTTTCATTTTAATAGTTCTACAGCAGTTAATATATATAATTTATGCCAATAAAATTAGCCTAAAAAGCCTTATTTTTGCCTAAAAACCGCTGTTTACGTTCATCTATGTTCAATAAGGAATTATAATCCTTTTCTAGATTTTGTGGATTCACAGAAGCTAATCTATGATTATGTAATTGCTATTTATATTTATTGATTTTTCTTGTACACTCTGTAAATAAAAAGTACTCCTATCAAAAACATAGCAATACTCAAAATCTGCCCCATTGTTAAAAAACCAATAATAAATCCTAATTGAGGGTCTGGCTGCCTGAAAAATTCCACTATAAACCTTAAGGCAGAATACATTATAACAAAAAGCCAGAACAGAAAGCCTTTTGGAAGCTTTTTGTCTTTGATTGCCCATAAAGTAAAAAATATTAACAAATTTTTGAATGAAGCATATATCTGGCTGGGGTGCCTAAAGCCTTCTGCATCAGGAAACTTAACTGACCATGGAACATCTGTTATTCTGCCAATAAGCTCCCCATTAATAAAATTCCCAATCCTTCCCAATGCCAATCCTAATGCCAAAGGTATTACAGTTATATCCGCAATTTCGTAAAAATCAATCTTTTTTCTTCTGCAGAATAACCATCCACCTATTGCCGCTCCTATTAATCCGCCATGGAAAGCTAAGCCGCCATTCCATATTGCTATAATCTCAAAAGGATTGCTTAAGTAAAAAGGCAAATTGTAGAATATAACATAAAAAATTCTGGCTCCTAAAATAACTCCCATAATAAGATAAAGAAGATAATCAGCAACATCATCTTTGCTGAGGCTCAATTCTCTTTTCTTTGCTAAATGATTAAGAATAAAATATGCCATAACAAAACCTATAACATAGAACAAGCCGTAATATCTGATTTCAAAAGGCCCTATGCTCAATAAAGCAGGATTTATGTTGTGGATGAACATTTTTAATTAGCAAACCTATTATTATATATATTATTCTATTTTAATTATTAAATCTTTATTATTCTATTTAATTTACTTTTATTTACTTAGTATTATAATAACAGAAACATTTAAAAGCTAGCGAAAATTTCAAAGCCTACTTATTTAAAATGGAAAAAACAGAATACACAAAATATGAGGAATCCAGAATAATTGGCTCAAGAGCATTGCAGATATCACAAGGTGCTCCATTTTTGATAAAACTTGCAGAAAAAGATCTGGAAAAGCTTGGCTATAATTCTTTAGAGATAGCAAAAATGGAATTTAAAGAAGGGCTTATCCCAATAACGGTAAGGAGAAAGGAAACCGTGGAAAAAGAGAAGAAGTGATTATATGGGCAGGATTAAGACAGTTCTCGTTAAAAGGGTTACAAAACAGCTTGTAAAAGACCATTTGGAAGAATTAAGTGAGGATTACACTCAAAACAAGGAAGTTTTGAAAAAATATGTTGATATTAAGTCTCCTAAAATTAGAAATGTTATTGCAGGCTATACTGCAAGGCTTGTTAAGCAGTCCAAAAGCGGCAAGGAAAAAAGAAGCATAAACAAAGAAGACCTTTCTAAGTTCTACTGAAGCCTTAGAACATGAAACATTTTCGGGTTTCAAAAATTTCTTAAATTTTTGAGAATTTTGCCTTTAATTTTTCTTCAACTATTTTCGGTACTAAACCATTTACTTTACCGCCAAACATTGTAATTTCTTTTATTATGCT
>Ga0187833_10004007_pt1 | contig 14573 bp, 11 predicted proteins | sample ETNtaG_37_FD_167968 | JGI IMG/M metagenome (GOLD analysis project Ga0187833, IMG submission 167968) | Marine microbial and viral communities from oxygen minimum zone, Eastern Pacific Ocean - ETNP2014_SV_400_PacBio MetaG (Illumina Assembly) | ecosystem: Environmental > Aquatic > Marine > Hypoxic... | reverse complement strand
CTTCGGTAACAGCATTCATAGGAGTGCTTCTCGTTCTTACCAATCAAGAAGAAAATAAAAAATTAAATCTACAACAGGCTTTTCTTCTCACAACTTTATCTTGGCTAAGCATTGCCATTTTTGGCAGTTTGCCATTTTTATTATCTAATCTTAATTTGTCATTTGTTGACGCTTTTTTTGAAAGCATGTCTGGAATAACGACAACTGGCTCAACTATTATAGTCAATTTAGATAGTTCTCCAAAAGGCATTCTAATGTGGAGAGCGATTATGCAATGGCTTGGTGGTATTGGAGTCATCGTTATGGCAATTACGGTACTTCCTTTGTTAAATATTGGTGGTATGCAATTATTTAGAGTGGAAAGTTCTGATACTACTGAAAAAATTTTACCAAAGACTCGTGAAGTTACCTTAATAATCTCATCAATTTATCTTGTATTAACTTTCGCTTGTGGAATTGCTTATTGGTTATTCGGAATGAATATTTTTGATAGCATCGCTCACTCCATGACAACAATTGCAACTGGAGGATTTTCTACCCACAGTAGTTCATTTGGTTATTTTCAAAATTCAAAAATTGAAATTATTGCAATAATTTTCATTATATTGGGAAGCCTGCCTTTCATTGCCTATTTAAAATTTATAAAAGGTGATAAAAAAATATTTTTTAAAGATGTTCAGATCAAAGGGTTAATTTATACTTTGATTATTTCTGTTTTATTAATGTTCTTGTATTTGTTGATTGGCAATAATGAATACAGTTTTATAGAAAATTTAAGAATATCAACTTTTAATATTGTCTCAATTTTATCAGGAACGGGTTACGTAACATCAGATTTTAGTTTGTGGGGTAAATTTCCGTTGATTTTTTTCCTTTTTTTAATGTTTATTGGGGGATGCGCCGGATCAACAACTTGTGGAATTAAAATATTTAGATTTCAAATGCTTGGTCTTTTTATATTAAATCAAATTAAAAAATTGGTTTATCCACACGGAGTATTTTCTATGAAATATAACAATGAAAAAATTAGTAATTCTTTTATATATTCAATAATAGCATTTGTTTTTCTTTACTTGTTAATCTTTTTTATTTTAACAGTATTATTATCCTTAAATGGTTTAGATTTTATTACAGCTCTATCTGGCTCTGCTTCGGCCATATCAAATGTTGGTCCGGGTTTGGGAGAGATTATTGGACCTAATGGAAATTATAGTGATTTACCTAGTTTTTCTAAATTAAGTTTGTCTTTTGGTATGTTGCTTGGTAGATTAGAGTTGTTTGCAGTCTTAGTTCTATTTTTTCCTTCATTTTGGAAAAATTAATTTTTTTTGATGTTTTATGGAAATAATTAAAAAACAAACATTGTCGGAAACATTTTCTGTTTATTTAGATAGAAGAATGGTTCGGATCCTTTTGCTTGGAATTATAAGTGGTTTTCCTTGGGTGCTTATTGGAAGTAGTTTGAGCCTTTGGCTTAAGGAAGATGGTCTTAGTCGTAGTACAATTGGTTGGGCTGGATTGATATTTGGTGTTTATGCTATTAATTATTTGTGGGCGCCAATAATTGATAGAATACGTATTCCATGGTTAACCAATAAAATCGGCCATCGTCGTGGTTGGATTGTAACCATGCAATTTTTTATTCTAATTAGTTTAGTTTGTTGGAGTACAATTGATCCAAGTGCAAATCTCTGGGCGGTGATTGCAATCGGTTTGGTTATTGCTATTGCTTCTGCTACTCAAGACATAACTGTAGATGCATTAAGAATTGAACAAATTGGAGAAAATGAAGGAACTTCTATGCAGGCGGGTGCCGCTATGGCAGTCGTTGGATGGTGGACCGGATATAAATTAGGTGGAGTTGTTGCGCTAAATGCAGCGGAATATTTTCAAAAGGCAGGAATTGAAAACTACTGGCAAACCACTTTTTTAGTTCTTGGATTAATTGTCATTGCTTGCAACATTGGTTTGATGTTTGTGCATGAACCTCAACCTACTGAAAGGCAAGTAGCTCAGAGACAAACTGACCAAATGATAGAAAAAAAACTAGGAACTGCCAATTCCATAACAAAAATAATTGCTTGGATTAGCGGAACAATTGCTGGTCCCGTAATAAGCTTTTTCAAACGTAATGGTTTTGCCATCGCTTTAGGTATTCTTGGATTTGTTTTTCTATTTAAAATAGGTGAAGCTTTTCTTGGACGTATGTCCATTGTCTTTTACAAAGAGATGGGATTTTCTAAAGGTGATATTGCTCTTTATTCTAAAGGTATAGGTTGGATCACCACAGTTGTATTTACGCTTTTGGGAGGGCTTTTTGCAATACGCTCTGGAGTAATAAAAGCAATGTTCGTTTCGGGAATACTTATGGCGGTTACAAACCTTTTATTTGCAGCTCTTGCCTGGTCAGGAAAATCCGAATTACTTTTTGCGGTTGCGGTATTATTAGATGATATTGCCGCAGCATTTGCAACGGTCGCTTTTGTTGCTTTCATTTCACTTTTGGTAGATAGAACTTATACAGCAACTCAATATGCTTTGCTCGCTTCAATAGGAACTCTTGGCCGGACAACATTAGCAGCTTCTTCGGGAGAATTAGTTGATTGGTTAAATGGTGATTGGGGTACATTTTTTGTCATAACTACACTAATGGTGATACCTTCTTTGGTTTGTCTGTGGTTTATAAGAAATAAACTTAAATTGCAGTGAGAAGTTGCGCCTCTGTTATAAACGTCTATAAAAAGAATAGCGTTAAATCAAGAGTTGTTACGCAGCTCTTATATGGTGATACATTTAAAAAATTGAAAAAGGTTGGAAAGTGGATAAAAATTAGAAATGATAAAGATAATTATAAAGGATATATAAAAAATAAAATATTCCTACATAATCAAAAAAATACACATAAAGTTTGTTGTGTATCCACAACACTCTACTCAAAACCGAGCATTAAATACAAAATCAAAAAAAAACTGAGTTTTGAATCGAAAATAAAAGTTTTAGAAAAAAAAAATAAATTCTATAAATTTGATCATTTTTGGATCAAAAAAAATGATTTGGAAAAGATAAATTCGACAAGGAAAGATCCTTTTCGTAATATAAAAAAATTCGTTAATGCAAAGTATAAATGGGGAGGCAAGCATTTTAGTGGAATTGATTGTTCGGGATTAATTCAACTATTTCTTAACTATAATAACAAATTCTGCCCAAGAGATACCAAAGATCAAATTAAATACTTTAAAAAAAAAATTAAACTAAACAATATGAGAAAAAATGACTTAATTTTTTGGAAGGGACATGTGGCTGTGGTTATTTCGAAGAGCAAGTTAATCCACGCATATGGACCACTAAAAAAAGTTGTTATTATGCCTATTAATACAACAATTGATAAGGTTTATAAAACGGCAAATCTAAAAGTTATTGGAATTAGAAGAATTGGCTAACATAATTAAAAATGATACACTTCGGTACTTTGAATAAGTCACAACTTAATTAAATTTATAAGAATAAAGAAAGGAAGTAGAAATACATGGTTTGGGCAGTTCTAGCGGTGGCCGTCATAGTAATCTGGTGGACGCAACATTAACCTTTTAACCACATAAGACGGGAAAATCAGAGACCGAATATTCTTCTAAATGGTGATATCGTTTGGTCGGTGCTACCTGACCAAATGTTCGTCATGTTAACACCGACCACTAAGTTTATTTATATAAAAAAACCACTTACTGTGTTGTTGTCCAGTACAAGTACCCAACAACAACTGCTGCTAATACCCATTCCATAAATTACTCCTTTAATTAGTTAAATTTATTTAACAAATGGTAAATAAATTATATACAAAAAAATTTCGTATTAAAATTAATTAATAACTAAAATAGTGATGGAAGTGCAAAAAATAGGGTCTCAAAAACGTATAAACGACGCACAACCACCTCCCGCTTACACCATACTGAAAGTGTAGACGGGGGGTTTTAATTTTTATTAGTCGATTTATCAACTACTGTTGATTTAACCAATAAAGTGCTAGAAATGCGCCTACTAAAACAACTAACATTTTTTCTCTCCCTTTAGTTTACGTTTTTTTTAACTTTTTGATTTAAGTTTTTTTATAAATCTCAATCGGAGTGTACATTAAGACATGCCACATAAAAATCAACTATTTGTTTAATAGTTCAAACAAATCTTCAATCTATTAGTTATTATTCAACCTTGAATTTTTATTCAAGGATCCTGAACAAAGAACACACCTTTCCTTAATGTGTGTCATCTCCAAATTTCAAAATAAAAATACAAGATGCCGTGCCAACCCTCATCTTACACTTCAATTTCAAAGTGTACAACGAGGGTTATGCTATATAACTCCACTTAACCCAATAATGATCTATTGATTTTGGAAGTACCACACCAAGGCAACCAATACTGCTAGTTCTACCCACATGATATTTTTCCTTTCAGATTAATTAATCGAATACTAATTATTCATAAACACATAAATAATTTTTATAATAAAATCAATACATAGTTTATATGTTAAAAAGATAAGTTGGGCTAAATTTGCAATAGAATATAGCTAAAATCATAGGATTTTGATATAAATATAGATGGAAATATTTTCTTAACCAGATTCTAGAGATTCTGTAAGATCGTTACAAGCAATTAGGTGTAGTGTAGCTTCGTGATAAAGAAAATTTTATTTATACTTTTTTTGAGTTCAATATTTTGCGGCATAGGTTTTGCCGAATCCTATTATTTTAAAGAATGTCAACTAAGTGAAAATGTATATGGGAATTATTTAATAGATCTTGAAAAAAACAAAATAAAAGTAAACTTAAAAACAACAGATGGAAGCTCTCAAGAATTGACAGATGAGATAGAATTAATTACAAAAAATAAAATCATTAGCAAAAAAATACAACATAAAAAAAATAAAGATTTTTACCTACAATATCAATTAAAAGCTGATTCTAAAACAATAATCAGGCAGTATTATAAAAAAGAAAGTGGAATAGATCTTCTCAGACCTTCTGGTCAAAAAAAAGAAGGTTATTGTACAAACGTAAAAGCTGATTGGAACAAGGATAAAATTGAAAAAACGAAAGTTAGCGAAGATCAAGAAAAAGTAATAAAAGCACAAGATCAGATATCAAAGAAGCAAGGTTCAATTCCCAAGTGTCAAGGAAATGTTTACAGTCAATGGTCAAATTGTAAAGGCATATATAAAAATGAAATCGGACACTTGTTTATTGGACAATTTAAAGATGGAAAAATTCTAAAAGGAAATGCCACTTACGCTGGTGGTTCAAAATATGTAGGTCAATTTAAGGATGGTAAACCTCATGGAAAAGGAATTTTTACTTATTCTGATGGATCAAATTATCATGGAAAATGGAAAGATGGAAAAAATCATGGAAGTGGAGTTAAAACTTGGAAGGATGGCAAAAAATATACTGGACAATTTAAAGACGATAAACTTCATGGAGAAGGAACTCTTGCATATCCTGATGGTTCAAAATATGTGGGCCAGTTTAGGGATAATAAACGACATGGACAGGGAACTTTGACATATTCTGATAGACAAACATTTACAGGTCAGTTTGTGGATGGATTTGAACATGGAACCGGAGCCTGTACAGATAAAAACGGAACGAAAACAAAATGTAAAATATTAGAAAAGCTTAACACAAAAGATTCAGCAGGAAAAAATAGACGCAAAATTTCTATTGAGGCGAGGAAATGGGTTGTGCTTGCTGAATATGAATTATCGAAAGGTAAAGCAAGAGAAGTTGTGATAAAACTGGAAAATTCTTTCAAAAGAAAAGCTTTTGCATTTTGCTCTTCTTATGGAAATTTTGAAATATTGGAGAAGAAAATAGAAATTTTGGAAATCGATGAAGTTCCTGCATTCGGTATTGAACCTAAAGCTAAACTCGGAATTTTTGGTACTGTTGAGTGTAGATAAACAAATTCATGCGCATGGAATACGCACCGCTTAAAAAATCAGCTCAATCATCAAATCAAGCCTAAACCTCAGCAATCTATTAAAATATACCTTTTATGAATCTTTCTAAATTACTGTACCAGTTGTAATAAAAAACACTAATAATATTACAATACCCGTCATAAATTCATCTCTCTTTTCAACTAACTAATAACATTCCAACCAGTTATAACCCCAGCCGTATACCCACAATTTAATGAGTATAACGGCAGGAGTTAAATCTAGTAATCTTGTAATAATCAAGCAACTACTGGTTCGTATACCACCAGTACGCCACTGCTACTGCTGCAATTGCCCACCACATAGATTCTCCTCCTGTTAAATTATTTATTGATTCGTACTTGTGCGACTAGAATAGAATATTGCGCATTAAAATCAACTGATAAATTAATGGCGGAGAGAGTGGGATTTGAACCCACGATACCTTTAACAGTATACAAGCTTTCCAAGCCTGCGCCTTAAACCGCTCGGCCATCTCTCCGTTTTTTCAAAGGTCAATTCGATTTTAACTTTGTCCAAGTTCCTTGACCATATGTTTTATCATTTTTCCATTCTCCAACATATTTTTTTCCATCAGCCCATGTGTAAATCCCCTGGCCATTGTATTTATCATTCTTAAAATCTCCAATATAAGTTCCAAAAAGTTTTTTCTTTTTATAAACTTCTGATGTTCCTTTGCCATGCCTCATGCCAGGTGCATCGCCAAACTCTCCCCCACATACTTAACTTTATAAGATCGTCTTTTGGGATGATCTTTGTGGTACATTCCTTGGCAATTTACCCATTGTGTATCATCATTTCCTTTACATTCGTGTAAGGAACTCTCCGCTTGCACAACATTGCTAAAAAACAAACATGTAATTATAATATTCAAAGATTTTTGCGTTAAAGCTCTTTTATCCATTATCCTTATTTATTTTCAAAACTCCAATGAAGGCCTCTTGAGGGATTTCAACTTTTCCAAATTGTTTAGATCTCGATTTCCCCTTTTTTTGTTTGTCCAAAAGTTTTCTTTTTCTATCTCGTGCACCGCCTCCATGAATTTTGGTAAGAACATCTTTTCTAAATCCTTTGATAGTTTCGCGTGCTATTATTTTACCACCTATAGCAGCTTGGATAGGAATTTGAAAATTATGTCTTGGAATTAATTTTTTTAATTTTTCACAAACCAACCTTCCTTGAGAATGAGCAAAATCTTTATGAATAATCATTGATAGGGAGTCAACAAGCTCGGTATTTACTAAAATTCCCATCTTAACCAAATTGCCTTCTTTATAACCTATAATTTCATAATCGAAACTAGCATAACCGCTTGAAATAGATTTAAGACGATCATAAAAATCGAAGATGACCTCATTTAAAGGTAATTTATAAATTAATACGGCACGATTGCCCGAGTAAGTTATATTATTTTGTTTTCCCCTTTTGTTTTGACAAATTTTTATAATTGCTCCCAGATAATCATCTGGCGTAATAATTGTAGCTTTAATCCAAGGTTCCTCTATAGATACAATTTGAGTTGAATCAGGCATGTCTGTTGGATTTTGCAATTCTTTGACGGAGCCATCTGTTTTATTTAGTTTATATATTACCCCTGGAGTTGTAGTAATTAAATTAATATCAAATTCTCTTTCTAACCTTTGGGTTATAATTTCCAGATGAAGTAATCCTAAAAACCCGCATCTGAAACCGAGACCAAGTGCACTTGAAGATTCTGGTTCGTAAGAAAAACTTGAATCGTTTAACTTTAATTTTGCCAATCCATCTTTCAATTTTTGATATTCTGAATTATCAACAGGAAATATACCACAAAATACAACAGGTTTACTTGGTTTAAATCCAGGCAAAGGCCTGTCTATGGGATTAGATGGATCACATATTGTATCGCCTACCTTTGTATCAGATAAATTTTTTATTCCAGTAATGATAAAACCAATTTCCCCGGATGAAATCTTATCAACATTTTTTGGTTTGGGTGTAAATACACCGACTTTTTCTACCACATATTTGTTGTTATTTGACATCGTTTTAATTTGCATTCCTCTTTCCAAGCTTCCGTCAATTACTCTAACCAAAATAACAACTCCCAAATAACTATCATACCAACTATCTACTAGCAGTGATTTTAATGGACCTTTGATATTTCCCTTGGGAAAAGGCAAAATTTTAATTATTGATTCTAAAATCTCTTCAACTCCTTCCCCAGTTTTGCCTGAACAATTAATCGAATGTTTGGTATCAATTCCAATTACATCTTCTATTTGTTTTTTAACTTTTTCTGTATCTGAGGCTGGTAAATCAATTTTGTTTAAAATTGGTATAATTTCATGATTGTTGTTTAGAGCATGATAAACATTTGCTAAAGTTTGAGCTTCTACACCTTGTGAGCTATCAACAATTAAGATCGATCCCTCACATGCAGATAATGATCTGCTCACTTCATAACTAAAATCTACGTGTCCCGGGGTATCAATAATATTTAAAAGATAGTTTTTTCCATCTTTGGCCTTATAATTTAAACGTACAGTTTGAGCCTTTATAGTGATTCCTCTTTCTCTCTCAATATCCATTGAATCAAGAACCTGCTCTTTCATTTCTCTATCTGTTAAACCTCCACATTTATGAATCAATCTATCTGCTAAAGTAGATTTGCCATGATCGATGTGCGCAATTATTGAAAAATTGCGAATAGCTTCATTCGTTGACATTAGGATCTTAGTGTTGCGCCTGTTGTTTCTTGGACTGTTGATATAATTTTCGTGCTTATTTGATCGATATCTTTTTCACTGAAAGTCTTGTCTTTAGGTTCTAAAGTTACATTAAAAGCAATAGATTTTTTTCCAGAAATAATATTATCCCCCTGATAAACATCAAAAATTTTTACATCTTTAATTAATTCTTTATCAATTTTTTTAACCAAACCAATAATTTCACCAGAGCTATATTTTTCATCAATAACAAAAGCAAAATCTCTAATTACTTTTTGGTAGTCAGAAACAATAAATTGAGGTTTTGCTTCTCTTATTTTCTTTCTTGACTCGGGTATATTGTCCAAAAAGATTTCAAAACCTAAAACGTTATCAGTTCTTAGATCCAACTTTTTAATAATAGATGGATGAATTTCCCCGAAATATGCTAGTTCTGAACCGTTAGATGAACTCAATGATATGAGACCAGATCTCCCTGGATGATACCATTTTTTCGTTTTATTGCTCACCATTATCTTAGAACTGTCAATACCAATTTCATTTAAAGTTCTTAGAGCATCATTTTTTATGTCAAAAACATCAAAATTTCTTTCCTTTTCTATCCAATTTTTTCTAGAATATTTTCCTGTTTTAATTGCACCAATCATTGTTAATTGTTCTCCAGGCTTGTTACCTTTAAAAACTGGTCCTATTTCAAACAACATTAAATCTTCAAAATTTCTATGAATATTTTTTTTGGCACTAATAATTAAATTTGAATAAAGGGATGATCTTAGAACATCTAAATCAGAAGAAATTGGATTAGATAATTTAATCTCACTTTTTAGTTCTGAAAACAAAGTATCTGTTTTTGAATCTGTAAATGACCAGGTAATTGCTTCGGTATAACCCTTTGAAGCAACTGATCTTTGGGCAAAATGAAAAAGTTTTTGTCTATAATTTAAGGTATCTTTAATATTTTCTTTTTCTGGATCTATTAAAGGTACTTTGTTGTAACCTTTAATTCTTGTTAACTCCTCTATAAGATCTATATCTTCCTTAATATCTGGTCTCCAAGTAGGTGGCAAAACCTTCATTTTTTTTCCACTCATTCTTAAAGAACATCCTAGTGAGGATAAAATTTTTTTGATTTCTTCACTTGTAATTGAAAATCCAATAACTTTTGAAAATTTTTCAGGTTTCAAATCGATTACTTTTCTTTCATTCTTTATCCTCCCTACAATTGAACACTTGCTTGCCTCGCCACCACACATGTCCAGTATCATGCACATTCCAAGTTCTAAACCTAATTTTATAGAATCGGGATCTATGCCTCTTTCAAACCTATATTTCGCATCAGTATCAATATTTAATACTTTTGCAGTTTTTCTGATTGGTGATGGAAAAAAGTACGCAGATTCCAATAATATATTTTTAGTAGAAAACTCTGTGCCGGACCTAGTTCCTCCAATAATTCCTCCGAGACCTAAAACACCCGATTTGTCACTTATTGCACACATGTTGTTTTGAAGTAAATATTTTTTATTGTCTAAAGCTTCAAAAGACTCGCCTTTTTTTGAGTTTCTAACGATAATTTCTTGATCAATCTTATCAGCATCGTAAGCATGCAAAGGTCGATTTAAATCAAACATTACATAATTGGTTGCATCGACAATTGCAGAAATAGGTTTCAATCCTAAAGATGTAATTCTTTTTTTAAGCCAATCTGGACTTTCTTTATTTTGAACATTTTTAATATATACACTTCCAAAAACACCACAGCCCTGACCTTTTTCTTTTTTTATTGAAACTTTAATTGGATTTTTAAATTTTTGATTTATTTTAATTAAAGATTGTTTTTTTAACTGACCTAAGCCAGAAGATGCCAAATCTCTGGCAATACCTCGAACACCCAAACAATCAGGTCTATTCGGAGTAATAGCAATATCCATGGTTTTTTCCCCAGTGTTTTTAAAATATTTTTCGCCAATATTTTTTTCTTTTTTATTTAATTCAACAATTCCTTCTTTATCTGAAGATTCTTTAAGTTCATAACCCGAGCAAAGCATTCCATAAGATTCTATTCCTCTTATTTTTGCTATTTTCAATTTCATATTGGTTTTTGGAATAATCGAACCAGGAGGAGCATAAACTGCGAACAGCCCATCTCTAGCATTTTGAGCCCCACAAACAACTTTGACTAAATTTCCAGAACCTATATCAACATCACAAAGTTTTAGTTTATCTGCATTAGGATGTTTTTGAGATTTTGCTATTTTACAAACAATAAAATTATCTAAATTATCATTTGATGATTTTATATTCTCTACCTCCAGTCCAATTTCAGTTAAACGTTCGGCTACTTGATTTAAATTTGCTTTAGTAGTTAGATGATTTTTTAACCATGATAGTGAAGTGATCATCTACTTAAACCCCTATAATTTGTTGGAACATCAAGTGGATCAAATCCGTAAAATTTCAACCATCTAATATCACTTTCAAAAAAAGCTCTAAGATCATTGATTCCATATTTCAACATAGCCAATCGATCAATTCCTACACCGAATGCATACCCTTGGTATTGTTTTGAATTTACTTTTGCGTTATTTAGGACATTAGGATGTACCATTCCACAACCAAGTATTTCTAGCCACTTGTTACCTTCGCCAATCTTAATTTTTCCATCTTGAATTTTATATCCAATATCTACTTCTGCCGAAGGTTCAGTAAAAGGAAAATGGCTAGGTCTAAATCTTATTTTTACTTTTTCAACTTCAAAAAACTTCTTAACAAAATAGTATAAGCAGCCTTTAAGATGACCCATGTTAACATTTTTATCTATATGTAAACCCTCCAATTGGTGAAACATGGGTGAATGTGTTTGATCGCTATCATGTCTATAGGTTCTTCCAGGAGCAATTATTTTAAATGGAGGCTTACTTTTTAACATTGTTCTAATTTGAACTGGAGATGTATGTGTCCGTAAAAGCAAATCTTTGGAATGTTCAAGATAGAAAGTATCATGCATATCTTTTGCTGGATGATCTTCAGGTGTATTGAGTGCAGAAAAATTATAATATTCGTTTTCTACGTCGGGTCCTTCCTCAACTGAAAAACCAATCTCTGAAAAAATGGAAATTACTTCATCTATAACTTGTGAAACTGGATGAATTTTTCCAGCAAAGTAGGTTCTTCCTGGTAGGGTTATATCTATTTTTTCATTTTTCAATTTTTTATTTATTTCTGATTGATCAAAATCAGTAAGTTTTTTTTCAAGAATTTCCGTTAATTTTGATTTCAAAAAATTGAGTTTTGAAGCGTATTCTTTTCTTTCATTTTGATCTAAACTTCCAATTTTTTTAAAAAGTTCTGTAATAATTCCTTTTTTACCAAAAATTTCACTTTTAATTATATCGTAGGTGTTACGATTTTTTGCGCTTTCTATTTTATTTAATATTTCAGATTCAATTTGATTTAAATTCTTCATATCAAAATATTTTTTATGATTCCCTGCTTTGATAAAGATAATAGAAATGTATCCCTTAGTTAAGTTATAAATATTTGTTTCCGCTATTTTTGACCATTTTCGACTATCTCAAAAATACTGAATATACATAAAAAATCCATATTTGCTAATAAAATTGAATCAAATATGTAATACGTTGTGTAATACTTGAGAAACTGACTCGATAATAATTTTGGTGTAGAATTTAAGCATGAAAAAGCTTTTAGGGATCATGGTTCTGGGTTTGTTTATCTCCTTCTTGTAATAGTTTGATCTCTTAAAATCCTACAATTCTATACGACTAACGCACAAAGAAATTTGGTGGTTGATCCATATCAAGAAAAAATGAAACATTGCTTAGAGAGAACCTACTGCAATTTTAAGCTTTATTAACCTGTTCGTCACATCTAAAACCATGTTAATATGAATTGGAAAAAAAATAAAAGAAAGGGGAAATATGTTTAAATTTGATTTAGAAATTCCAACTTACGCAGAATGGAAAGTTCAATTGGATAAATTAATGAACGAGCAACCTGAACAAGCCAAAAAGTATCAGGAGCAAGTTCAGAAATTTTGGCAGGATTTTTTTGAAGATACGTTTAAAATAAAAAAATAACTCCATAACAGTGCACCTCGAAACCAAAGGCATGATAAAGGATTTTATAGGATAATCTTAGTTAAGGGAGGATTGTGCTTTTTTTACGATAGATTTAAATACTTCGGGGTTATTATAAGCAATATCAGCCAATACTTTCCTATCTAGCTTAATTCCTGACTTATTCAGTCCGTTTATAAACTTAGAGTAGGTTATACCCTCGGCTCTAACGCCGGCATTTATTCTCTGTATCCATAATGATCTAAATTCTCTTTTTTTCGCTCTTCTATCTCTATACGCATATTGCATCGCCCTTTCTAACGCCTGTTTTGCAACGCGAATTGTGTTTTTTCTTCTACCATATTGGCCCTTAACTTGTTTTAAAATCTTTTTATGCCTAGCGTGACTTGTAACTCCTCTTTTTGTTCTGGCCATTTTAACCTCGCAAACTGTAAGGCATATACGATTTAACAATTTTAGAATCTTGTTTAGACATAATTGTTGTGCCTCTCTGCTTTCTTATTTGTGAATTTGTCCTTTTGATCATACCATGCCTTTTTCCTGCTTGAGGCATCTTTACTTTGCCCCTTGCTGTTAATCTAAATCTTTTTTTTACTGAACTCTTAGTTTTTAATTTTGGCATAAAATGAACGCAGTTTATACAAATTTTATAATTAGTTTACAATAAAATTATAGAGGTTGGATTATCGTTATAATCTGCCTTCCCTCGAGCTTTGGCTCAATCTCAACTTTTCCAACGCCTGTTATGTCATTAATAATTCGATCCATTAATTTTTTGCCCAAATGTGAATGTTGCATTTCCCTTCCCTTAAACAGTACTGTGAATTTAACTTTGTCTCCTTTTTCCAAAAATCTTTTTGCGTTTTTAAGTTTAAAATTATAATCATGAATTTCAGTAACTGGTCTGAGTTTAATTTCTTTTAAATTAACAACTTTCTGTTTTTTCTTAGATTTGCTTAATTTTTTTTGTAAATCATATCTATATTTTCCAAAGTCAGTTATTTTACAAACTGGAGGATTGGCTTTTGGAGAAATTTCGATTAAATCCAGTCCTTCCTGTTGTGCCATCTCTACCGCTTTCTTAGTTGGTAATGTTCCTAGATTTTTCTTATCACTACCTATAACTTGGACCTCTAATGCACGGATTCTATTGTTTATCCGGGGACCTTTTGGTTTAGTTCTTCTCTTAAAATAATTTTGTTTTGGAAATTGCACTTGGTTTATAGAAATTTCATTTTTTGATATATTTTTTTAATTGCTTTACCAAGTGGTAGAGTTTCTTGTTGTTCAGATCCTAATCTCCTTATTGTGATGCTGTTTTCATCAAACTCTTTTTTTCCACATATCAATAACAACGGCACTTTTAATAACGAGTGTTCTCTAATTTTATAATTTATCTTTTGATTTTTTAAATCCACCTCGGTGTTTATACCTACTTTCATAAATTCTTCAAATATCTTTTTTGCATAATTATCAAATTCAGATGTGATTGGAAGAACAACTGCCTTTAAAGGAGCTAGCCAAAAAGGTAATTTTCCTGCATAATGTTCAATTAAAATCCCTATGAATCTTTCTAAAGATCCAAATAGCGCTCTATGTAGCATTACGGGAATCTTTTTTGATCCAGTATTATCGATATATGATGCACCAAGTCTTGAAGGAAGATTTAAATCTACTTGTAATGTTCCACACTGCCAATCCCGATCAATAGAATCTCTTAGAATAAAATCTATCTTGGGACCGTAAAATGCACCTTCTCCCTTATTGATT
>Ga0187833_10004006_pt1 | contig 14574 bp, 12 predicted proteins | sample ETNtaG_37_FD_167968 | JGI IMG/M metagenome (GOLD analysis project Ga0187833, IMG submission 167968) | Marine microbial and viral communities from oxygen minimum zone, Eastern Pacific Ocean - ETNP2014_SV_400_PacBio MetaG (Illumina Assembly) | ecosystem: Environmental > Aquatic > Marine > Hypoxic... | reverse complement strand
TTTTTCCTTTAAAAAGTTCTGGAAGTTTTTTCTCAACTACAAGCTCTTCTTTTATTTTCTTAATATTAGGAATGTTGAATGGTTTAAAAAAAATCAAAGAATAATTTTAATTTAAAATTTTATTTAACTGTTTAAAAAAATTTTCTTTAGTAGAATATCTATTTTTTTTCATTTTTTCCAAAATTCCCTCGTAGTTCTTATCGATAAATTTAATTAAATTTAAGAGATGATTGTGATCTCTTTTGCATACAAAAATTCCTTCATATTTTTGTAAAACATGTTTTATTTCTTCAAAAACAACTACTGGCCTTTGCCTTGCCAAACTTTCTATTAACACCTGAGGATAGCCCTCTGTATATGAGGGTAATATAAAAATATCATGCTGATCGTATTGTTCAATTAAATTTTTCTTAGCAGATATGGGTTCTAAAAATTTTATTTTATTACTTACTTCTTTTAGTTTATTACCTTGCCCTATTAATGTGAGTGAAAGATCTTTTTCATTGTATTTAATTTTTTTAAAAATATTTATCAATGAGTAAACACCTTTTTCTACTTTGATCCTACCAACATACAATAACTTTATTTTATCTCTTTTTGGTATTTTTGTATTCTGAAACCATTCTTGATCAATCTGAGATGGATTTACCAAATGAAATTTCTTTTTTTTTGATATGAGATCGTTAACCACAATTAGATTACTAAATTTTACCATAATATTTTCAATTATCTTGTAAATAATGGAAAGTGTTTTGCCAAAAATTATTGAAATTTCTTTTTTTCCATCGCTTCTTAAATAAAGAAATATTTTTTTTTTGAAAAGAAAAAGCAATAAAAAAGATAAAAAAGTATATGGAGTCACTGAAATTATTAAGTAATTTGCCTTATTTTGAAAAATTGAATTCATTAAATGCTTTATAAAAAAAAAGATATTTGAGCTAATAATTATTTCTGAATTATTAATTTTGTGTACGGGGTTAATAACGGCTTTCCTTAAGATCAATTTTATATTAAATGACCTACTTAAAAGTTCAGTAATTGATTTTATCTCAATGTTTTCACAGTAAAAATTGTTACCTTTTTTAATACATTTTTCGTTATTTATTATAATTAAATTCGTCTTCATAAAAATTTATCAATTGATAAAAAAACTTATTTTTTTGCGTGGAACAAAAAATAATATTAAAAACTTGTATTTTTTAAAATTGAAAGGAGATTTTATTATTTCTTGTAATGCAGAAATTTTATCTCCGTCTAAAAAATTTTTTTTTATTTTTAACGACTGCAAAACAAAGATGGCACCTTTGAATGAATAATTTTTAAAATGATCTTTAATTTTGTTATTTTTTAACCAACTCTCTAATTCTTGAATATGTAAATGAATTTTTCTTAATGATGTATTTGACTCATGTACTCTGTAATATGCTAAGGGTTCTTGAATACAACCAAAAAAGCTATTTAAACTTACATTAACAAAAAAATCAAAGTCTCCTATTATTTCATATTTACCAATAAATTGTTTTGTTTGGAAAATTTTTTTTTTACAAAGTGCAGTTAATATTCCGCCTATATTATAATTGCTTAATAATTTCTGTGTGATTTTTCCATCAGGTAAATTCTTTTTTGAAACAATTTTTTTAGTCTTTGTTTTATTATAAAAAAAATAAAAATTTGTATAAACGACATCTAAATTTTTATCTTTAAAAAAAAGTTCAATTTGTTTTTCTAGTCTTTTTGGACTCCACCAATCATCAGTATCTAAAAAAGATATAAATTCACCAGAAGTTTTTTTTATAGCTAAATTTCTTGCTTCATAAAGGGGGGTAAAATTTTTTGTGTAATAATATTTGATTCTTTTGTCTGAAAATTGCATTAAAACTTCTTTACTACTATCACTTGAAAAATTATCCCAAAATATTAATTCCCAATTTTTGTAGGTTTGATTAATAAGACTGCTTATACTTTCCTTGAGATAAGTCTCTCCATTATGACAATTCATTATCACACTAACTAATGGACTTTTTGCAGTCTCATTTATCATTGTAAAAATTGATTGTTGATTTAAGACCTTTGTAAAATGAAATTTTTGGTATCCATTTAATTATTTTTTTTGCTTTTTTGATGTTAGGATAAATTTTTAAAATTTCGTCCTTTCTTAATTTAATTTTTCCAAATTCTGGATACCCACCTTTAGAAATTTTTTTTACATTTTTTATTATCTCTTTAATTTTTCTTGGTTTTCCAGATCCAATATTTATTATTTGACCTCTTGCACTCTCATTTTTTAATGATTTTAATATTGCATCTACAACATCCTCTACATGAACAAAATCTCTTAATTGATTTCCGTTGGAACAAGGAAACTTTTTATTTCCAATACAACCTTCAATAATAATTGGGATAAAACGATTTTTATCCTGTTTAGGTCCATATGCTAAATATAATCTTAAAATTGTAGACGGAAATTTTTTTTTTTTAAAGAGGTCAGTTAGATAGATTGAGGCCAATAGTTTAGCCTTTCCATAAACTGATTTTATTGATTTAGGATCACACGTAACATTTTCTTTTTGAGGTGATTTTGCTCCCCCATATTCTACACTGCTGCCCATTTGAACAAAAGCCTTGGGAGGTTTTTTTAAAAAAATTTCAGTTAAATTTTTACAACCTAAATAGTGACTTTCAAAAGTTTTCTTTTTATTTGAATGATCGACGTAACCACCCAGGTTTACAATATATTTAAAAAAATTTGGAATTTTTCTCTTTAAAGATTTTCTTTTTGTAATATCACATATAATATATTTAACTTTTGATAAATATCTTATTTTTTTTGGTGGCCTTGAAGAAATGCTAGTAACTTGCCAACCTTTTTTTAAAGATTTTTTTGCAAGATGGTAACCAATAAAACCCGTTCCTCCAACAATTAATATATTATTTTTGAAATTCAAAATTTTATTTTTTCTTACTGAAAATTTCGTCAAGTTTGTCTTTATCTCTTTTTGTATCCATGCATTGCCAAAATCCTTTATGTTTAAATGCTACCAACTGTTTTCTTTTAGTCATTTTCTCTAAAGGTTCTCTCTCTAGATATGTATTATCATTTTTAATAAATTTTAAAAATTCTGGCTCCATAACAAAAAAACCTCCATTAATCCATCCTTCATCAAGTTTTGATTTTTCTTTAAAGTAACTTACGTATTGACCTTTGAGCTTTAAAGCGCCAAATCTTGCGGAAGGTCGTACAGCAGTTATTGTAACAAGTTTATTGCTTTTTTTATGAAACTTTAATAGCTGTCTTAAATTTATATCAGATAAACCGTCTCCATAAGTTAACATAAACGTTTCGTTGCCAATATATTTTTTTAATCTTTTTAATCTTCCTCCCGTCATTGTCTTTTTCCCTGTTTCAATCAAATTTATTTTCCAATCATAAAAATTTTTATTAAAAAATTTTTTAATAACAGATCCTTTATATCCTAAAGCTATGTAAAACTCCTTAAAACCATATTTGGCATATTGTTTCATAATATGAAAAATTATTGGCTTGCCGCCAACTTTTATCATTGGTTTGGGAATTGTTTTCGTATATTCAGATAATCTAGTTCCGAAGCCGCCGGCAAGCAAAATAACTTTCATATCAATTTCTAATTTAATTTATATTTTTTTTTGAAAAATTTTCAATTATTTAAATAATCTTTTTTTTAAAAGCTTTTCATATTCTTTTATATGATCAAACGAAGTTTCATATATTTTTTTTGGTTGAGAATAATAATTTTTATACCATTTTGCAGTCATATAAATAGTTTCATTAAAACTTAGAATACTTTTCCATTCAAGATAAGTTTTGGCCTTATTGCAATTTAGTTTTAGCAGATTGGATTCATGAAATTTTTTTTTATTTTTATTTACAACTTTCCATGATATTTTTTTCCAATATTTTTTCATTAATTTTACTAAACGTATAACCTGATAATTATTAGAGTTGCTGGGTCCAAAATTGAAAGCTTCGCCATGAAGTTTTTTATTTTTTTTAATGTTTGCTGCAAAAATTAAATATCCTCCCACAGCCTCCAACACATGTTGCCATGGTCTAGTTGATTTAGGATTCCTTATTAAAACTTTTTTATTTTTTGACCATGATTTAACACAATCAGGTATCAAACGATCCTGAGACCAATCACCTCCTCCAATAACATTTCCAGCTCTTGCAATACCAATTAATACCTTTGTTTTTTTTTGTGGAAAAAAAGAACTAATATGAGATTGAATTGCTAATTCAGCAGAAGCTTTGGATGCGCTATATGGATCTTTGCCTCCTAGAATATCATTTTCTTTATATCCTCTTTTAATCTCCAAATTCCTATAAATTTTATCACTAGTTATAATCACTGCAATACATCGTTTTTTTAACTCTTTTAAACTTTCTAAAACATTTAATGTACCGATCGTGTTTGTCTGCCAAGTATAAATTGGATCAGAATAAGATTTTTTAACAAGAGATTGAGCTGCTAAATGAAAAACATAATCTGGTTGATGCTTTTTAAAATTTTTTTTCAATAATTTTAAATTTCTTATATCTATTCTTTTATGAGATATTTTGTTTCTTAATTTTATGACTTCAAAATGTGATGGTTTAGATGGTATGTTTATTGACAATCCAACTACTTTTGCTCCTAAAATTCTTAACCACAAAGATAACCAAGAACCTTTGAATCCAGTATGACCAATCACTATTACAGTTTTATTATGAAAATTTTTTTTTAAATTCATGTTAAGTTTAAATAATTTTAATTATTGTAAATATTAAATTTTTTTAAAAAATCATTTTTTTCACCAAATTGTATAATAGAGTTTTTTTTTAATAACTCATATTTGAATATATTTGGTTCTAATTGCTCTGATTTAATCGAAGTCCAAATTTTGGAATTGTGGGACTCAAATACTGGTTCACTACAAATATGTATGGCTACAATTTCATGTTCTAAAACTTCAAGTATAGCAGCAGTCGCTCCAAAAAAAATAGAAAATTTATTTTTTATTTTTTCATTATTTTTATTTTTCAGTTTTGACATAACGTAATTTAATTTTTGCTCTAAGTGTTTATGTTTTTTCGAATTTATCATAAAAGGATGATTCCGAATTTCAAAAGTTGGCGATAAATTTAAAAAATCAAATTTAAATAATTTTTCAAATTTTTTTATTAGAATATCTAAATTCCCCAATGAATAAGGAAGATAAATTTTATTTATATATTTTTCTCTTGAATTTTTTTGAAATCGAAAAGAATTGGTCACTTGAACCGTATTTTTACTCCATCCAAGTCTATTTGTTAAAATTTCTTTTTGAGCATTGCCATGCACTAAAAAAACATCGGGCTCATTATTTTTCCACACAAAATCTGTTGGAAAAGGTGGTAACGCAGCATGAAGATAGCCGATTGTTTTAATTTGATAATCAATATCTTTAATTTTTTTTAGGATGGCATGCTGTAAAGGTTGAGATTCGAAGGGCATAATTACTCTTTTGATTTTATGTTTAGATAAAACATACATTAGTTCTCTTTTTAAAATTTCTGCAAGGTTATCTCTAAAAAATTTATTTTCTTTTCTAAGGAAAAATAAAATAATATTTTTTAAAAATAAAAAATAAAAATTTATTTTAAATAAAAAATTATTTTTAGTTTTATAAAAAAGTATAATATTTTTAAATTGATTTATCTTTTTTGGAGCAGAATCTACATTTATCAAAAACCATAAAGTATCTTTGGAATCATCAATTGAAGAGGAAAAAAATTTATCAAAAATTTTATCATTTTTTATTGCGTTGTTATCACAATAAGAAACTATAAGATTACTATAATTTTTTTTATCTTCTAAATTATAATTTACAAAATACTTTTGCAATTCTACGGCTGTTTGTCTAAAAATTAGTTTTAAATTAAGATATAAACTGTCAGTAAATCTTTGTTTCATATTTGCTAACTGTATCAGTTTTTTTTTACCATAATTATCCGCCCAACTATTAAAATAATAGTGGTCACTTAAAGATATGTTTTTATTGTTCTTCAAATCGTTTTTTATAATCTGAGATACCTTTTCAAGTACCTCTTGCTGTTTATCATTAATAAAGTCCTGTTGATTTATCATTTAGCAACTAAATATTATTATTTTTGATTTCCAATTTTTTGCTTTTTCAGTTTTTTTTGGATCTTGTCTTAACAAGACTTTTGGTGCAATTAGATTGATCAATTATACAAGATTGTTTTGATATTTTTTTTTAATATCTGTTTTGCTTTAAGAACGTCTTTTTTGGTATCAATTGCAACTTCGGATCCCTCAACATTTATTAGTTTTACTTTTTGACCGTTTTCTAAAAATCTCAATATTTCAATATCTTCAATTTTTTCTAATTTTCCTTTCTTGTTTTTTTTAATTTTTTTCAGCACATTCCGAGGATAGGCGTAGATACAAACTTGTTTAAAAGCTTTTGTAAATTCAAATTTTTTATTAGCGGGAGCTGGAGCTCTAGTCATGTATAAAAGGTTATAATTATTATCAAATAAAACTTTGGGAACTGAGCTGCTATTAAATTCACTTTTTGATTTAATTTGTGTAAAAGCATTTATAACAAAAAAATTTTTTAGCTTTTTGCAGCAGTTTATTATTTTTAATATAGATTTTGGTCTTACAAAAATTTCATCTCCTTGAACATTTACGTAAAAATTTGCTTTAACTTTTTTTGCCACTTCAATAATTCTATCTGTTCCGGTCAAACAGTTTTTGCTAGTAAAAATTGTTTGAATTCTATTTTTCTTACAATAATTAATAATTTTTTTATCTCCAGTCGCCACATAAATATCTTTTTCTTTAACTGCTTTTCTGCAATTAAACCATACCCTTTTTAAAACTGTTTCTCCTAAGATTTTAATTAAAATTTTATTTGGAAGTCGTGTTGATTTTAATCTGGCAGGAATTATTAAAATATACTCCCTATTTAATGACATAATAATGCTAGTCTATAATATTTTTTTTTATTAAGTAATTTGTAGGTGTAATGCTTATAAAATTTAAATTAGGTAGATTTGTTTTAATTTTATTAAAGTACTGATTCATTTCTCTATTTAATGGATTGTTATCCTTATATCCGTCAAATCCAGCCAAATATATATTTTTTGCCTTTCCAACAAAACAAAGAGCCATTGCGTATCCAATAACTAAACTATTTGGAAGCTCACAGTATTTATTATAAACGTTAAGTTTGTTCTTATTTAATATAAAACCATAATTTTTAATATTTTTTGTATTAATTTTTCCTATGATTTTTTTTACTCTATCTAATGGCAAAATTATCTTTTTTTTTAAATTGCGATACTCTTTAAAATCAACCATAATTCTTGCTTCATTTGAGGCAACATAGTAATCAACCAAATTACTTTTAAAATTTTTATTTATGTTTAAGCAAATTACTTTACAATTTTTTTGTTTTATAAACTTGTAAATTTTGGTTTCATATTTTTAATATTTTTACCTTGGCCAACAAGCATAACGTTTTTATTTAGACACCAATTTTTTGCATCCCAGGCTTTTTTAAAATCAACTTTAACATTTACAATTTCGTTGAGGGTAGTCAAATTAAATGAACTAGTGTTAATTTGACTTAAAGAAGAAATAATATTTAATATTTGATCATGAGTATATCTTTCATCTACCAATAACTCTTGGATGTATGTTGGATGAATATTATTAATTGCAGCTAAATGATAATAAATGGATTTTCCCCACTTATATTTTTTTTTTAATTCCAAAAAATAAGATTGCGATAATGAGTAAATTGGATAAGGATCATATTTTTTAAATCCTGCTCTTGATAGCTCACAGACCAAATCTTCAGTTGAAACATTACCTGCTCCTCGCCCCATGCCTTGTATAGTAGAATCTGCCCATTTAGCACCACATTTTAAAGCAGTTAAGGAATTTTCTAAGGCATATCCACAGTTATCATGAGTATGAATTCCAAAATTTTTTGGCCAATTTTTTTTTATAATTTTACAAATTTTTTTTATATCTTCCGGTTTCATATTTCCAAACGAATCCGCAAAATAAAAAACCTCTACGCTTTTTATTCTCTTTAATTCTTTGAGAGCTTTTATTAGTTCGTTTTCACTAATTCCATTAATCTGCATAAGATTAACAAAAACTCTATAACCTAATTTATTTAGATATTTAACATAACCAGAAATTTTAAAAATATCTCTAAAATGTGTAGCAAGTCTAATTATTGAGATTTTAGATTTTTTTTTATCTACAAAATAATTATCTAATAATTTTTTATCGTTAATTTTTATTTTTAACAGATCGGAAGTATTTAGCATTATAGCTAATTTTGAGTTTTTTGATGTTGGAATATTTTTTAATATTTTTTCATTTGTAATTGCTAATTTACCAAGATTTTTATTCGAATTTAAAAATCTAAAACCTATTTCAACAACATCAATTTTAGCCAAATAGACTTTTTTTAAATATTCCTCAACTTTCGTATTATTGAACTTCCAGTCATTATAGTAACCTCCGTCTCTTAAAGTGCAATCTAACAAATTAACTGTTCTCATTAAAAAACTAATTTAAACTTTCGACCCATTTGTTGAAAATTTTTAAACCTGTTAAGCTCTCTTGCTAAATTTGACCCTAAAAAGCAGTGCTCTCCTGTTATTATGATGTTCATTTGATTATTTTATAAATTTCATTATATACTTTTTGCATTATTTTTTCAGGTCCGCATGTAAAAAGTATGCATTTATTAAGAGGAGGTTTGTAATTTCCCTTAACGTATATATATTTTTTAAACAGGCTCCAATAAATTTTTTCTGTTATTTTCTCATTTTTAAAATTAACTAACAAAAAGTTAGATTGACCGCCTATAACATTAAAGCCTAATTTTATAATCTTTTTTTTAAAATAATCTCTACCTTTTTTTACTTGATCAATATATTTGTAAACTATTTTGATATTTTTTAAAAAGTAAATTGCTACCTTGTCAGAAAGAAAATTGCTTTCATAAGAAAGTCTAAATGTATTCAATAATGAAATTATTTTTTCAGAAGAAATAATGTAACCTAATCTTATAGAGGGAATGCCAAATGATTTTGAAAAAGTCCTTAGTATAATAATATTATTATATTTTTTTATGAGGGTTGCGGCAGTCTCGCTACCATACATATAGTAGGCTTCATCAATTACCAACAAAACTTTAAACTTTTTGCATAAGCTACATATTTTTTCTAATTCTTTTAAAGACAAATTGTCTTCAATGGGTTGATTTGGATTGGGAATAAACAATATTTTTGGTCTTTTTTTAATTTCATTTATAAGTTTATTTTTATTTAATTTAAATGTACTGGTGTCATATCCTACCTTCGACAATTTCGTCCTAAATAAATTATTGTAAACTTCATACATAGCATAGGTGGGATATAACGTGACTAATTTGTCTCCTGGTTTAGTTAAAATTTCCATAATACTTTTTATACTTCCATCTATTCCTGAAGATAAAAGTAAATTTTTTTCATTTAAATTAAGAAAGTTGGACAACTTCTTATAAATTTTTTCTTGATCAGGATATTTTCCTAGATCATATTTTTTCACGTTTTTAAAAATCTTACTTAGCAAATTTTGATCAAAATCCAGAACCCTCTCATTTCTATTCATCCTAATTCCCTGGGCAAGATTTCTGTTTTCCGCTATTCTTATCCTTTTGATATTTTCTAAATAGTTAAATTTTTTTATTTCAAAAATAAATTTTTTATTATCTGATTTAGTATTCATTCTTTATATTTTTGAAATCTCAATTATTTCATCGCAGTTTTTTAAAGTATTTTTTCTATGTGAAACAATAATAATTGTCATTTTATTCCTTATCTTTTCTAAACACTCTAAAAATTCATTTTCTGTCTCTTGGTCAAGTCCACTTGTTGCTTCATCTAAAATTAACAGACTTGGTTTTCTATATAGTTCGCGTGCTATTCCAATTCTTTGGATTTGTCCACCTGAAAGCCTTAAACCACGTTCCCCAACTTCTGTTTCGATGCCATCTTTCAAAGTAAAAATAAAATCTTTAATCTGTGCATCTTCTAAAGCCTTATGAACTAAATCTTTATTAACGTTTTCTTTTTTAACACCAAATGCAATATTTTCTTTTATACTAGAGTCTAATAAAAATATAGATTGAGAGACAAATCCTATATTTTTTTGCCATCCTTTAATATTTTTTTTAATATCTTGATCATCTACCAAAATTTGTCCATTATCAGGTGAAATTATTCCCATTATAAGATCAGCCAGTGTAGATTTTCCTTCTCCACTTTTGCCAGTGATACCTAAACAACTATTTTTTTTAATATTTAAAGAAAAATCTTTTAAAACATTGTTTTTTTCATTGTATGCAAAATTTACATTAACAACCTTGATGTTTTTATTAAAATTAAAATCTTCAAAACTTGAATCTTTAATTTCTTCATCAAATTTTAAACCTTTAAATTCTTTATCTAATATTTCTAAAGATGGCTTTAACCCTTTAATTTGTTGAAAATAGTTAAGTATTTTTAGCACGCTGGGTATTACTCGAAATGATGTAACAGCATACAAACCTATTATTGGAAGTAATTGCAATAGGTCATATTTTTCACTTATATAAAACAATAATGTAATCGACAATATTACAATAAAAATAAACTCTATTACGATTCTTGGTGAGTCAATTATTGTTTGTTGTATATAGGCTGCAGTTGTAAATTTTTTTAAAAATAATTTATAAAGATTTATAAAAAAAGACTCCGATGATTTTAGTTTTATATCTTTAATACCACCAAAACTTTCTTGAATAATTTTTAACTTTTTACTAGAAGTTGATGTTCTGACTAATCCATATTCATAAATTTTTTTTCGAGTAAAGAAGTAAAATAAAAAAACAAATATAATCAAAAAAATGGAAACTGTTAATGTTTTCAATGGATCAATGTAAAAAACCACTGCGCCAACAGCTAAAACAAAAATAATTTCAACTATTGATCTTAAATAAAGATTCATTAAACCACCAAAATTTTTACATTCCATTAAAGTGTTTCTTATTAATTCAGAAGAGTTTCTTTTATAATAAAATTGCATTGGTTCTCTTAAATAAGTTTTAAATAAATTTTCACTCATATTTTTAAAAATATTTTGAGTAAATTTATTTTGCCAGTAAAAAAAGCAAACTAAGTAAATCGATTTAATAAAATATAAAACAATTATAAATATAATCGTATAAAAAAGTAATTTTTCAATTTCAAATTTACTTGAATAATTAATTAACTCCAAACCAAATAAATTTTTTGAAAATTGACCGTTTACAATTAATTCTAATAATGGAAAAATTATTCCTATACCTACTGTTTCGAGCAATGTTGAAATTAATAACATTGCTATAAACAAGTAAGATTTTTTTTGAAAAGTTTTTGGCAGTAAATTAAAGGCTTTTTGAAATGATTTCATAACTAAAATAAATTTTTATTTAAACAATTTTTTAAAATAGAATTGCCGTAATCAAAAACAAAAATATCAATTTTTTTTTTACGACAAATTTGAAAAAATTTTTTATTTGTAATATTTGAATAAAAAATTATAAATTTTTTCAAATTGTTATAATTAATTTCTTTATCAAATACATAAAAATTATTTGATTGTTTAAATTCCTTTTTTGGAATTTGTAAGTGTTTTATTCCTCTAGAAAGTGCCTCATAACCCATCGTGCCATTATTTAAGGTAATAACAATATCAAATTTATCTATCTGACTATAAGGATTGCCATCATTGGAAATTAAAATTTTTTTATCACATTTCATAAAATTTAAATAAATTTGTTTATTGTTATTAGGTTTTAATAAAACCTTAAATTTACTATTTTTAATATAAATTTTGGAAAGTATTCCAAGTACTTTTTTCTCATGGTGTATGTTGAGTTCCCATTCATTAGTTGGATTTTGTGTTACAAAGTTTTCTCTAAAACCTGAAATAAGTAATATATTTTTATTTTTTCTTTTATTTTTTTTTATGCTTACTGTGTTATTTCTATATGATCCTATTTTGATATATTTAGAAATAAAATATTTTTTAATGATTTTAAGAGATTTTTTATCAAAAACAAAAAAGTAATCGATTGTATATTTTTTATTAAATGATTTAAAGTAGTCTTCATTTAATGGAAATTTTTGAACTAATATAATTGAAGTTTTTTTATTTAAATATTTTTTTGAAACTAAAATTTTTTTATCTAATAAAGAGGAAGAAATAATTATTTTGGGATCAGATAATTTGCAATACTCAATTACGTAATTTTGAAAAAAACTCAAACCGTTCAAAAATTTAAATTTAAAAAAAATTTTTATAATTACATATAAGTTTAATTCTTCAAATCTTGCTTTTAGAACAGAAATTTTATATTTTTTTAAGTGTTGGCTAATTATCTGATTAAATATAATACCCTGGTCATAAAATAAAACCTCAACTTTTTTCGGTCTTATAAACTTAAACTTTGTAAAAAAAATAATACGAAAAATTATCGTAATATAATTTAAAATTTTCATTTACCTTTTTTCAATTAAATGATTGTTTAGCCAAAGTGCAGTTAAATCAGAATTTTCGAAAACTTTTTTTGCATCAATAATAGTATTTACTATTGGATAACCATGTAGATTGAAAGAGGTGTTCAAAAGTGCGGGTACTTTTGTTTTTTTGTAAAATAAATTTATTAAATTCCATAAATCTGAATTTTCATGTTTTTCTAAAATTTGCGCTCTAGCAGTTTTGTCAGCCTGATGTATAGCAGCTGGAATTGAATTATGGGCATATTTTGTAGTTTCAAAGGCCATCGTCATGTATGGAGATTTTATTTTTTTTGGATTTTTAATTAGTAAATTTTGGTATTTGTCCAGGATTACAGGAGCAAATGGCATCCAAAAATCTCTTTGTTTAATAGCTCTATTAATTTTAATAACATTTTCTAATTTTCTTGGATCTGCAAGTATACTTCTGTTACCTAAAGATCTTTGTCCCATTTCAGCCCTTCCTCTACAAACGGAAATAATTTGATGTTTTAGAATTGCATCTAACACTTGATATAAGTTTTTAATCTTTTTAATAGAATATTTTGAAAATATATTTAGGTCTTTTTCAGCATATTTTGCGTCTATGCCTAAATACATATTTTTTAAAGGATATGTCTTAATATTATTTTTTTCAGCCAAATCATAACAAGCCCCAATAGGTAAAGTATCATCAGTACCTGAGCCACAAATAAATATTTTTCTTATTTTTGAAATTTTTGATATTTCCATATTTGCTTTTACATTCATTGATGTACCACCAGAAAATACAACTGTTTTGGTATTAAATTTTTTAACCAATCTTTCAAACCACGTTACTAATAATTTTTCTGTAAATTTTTGTAATCCAGCAGCAATATGATCAAATCTAAATTTACTAAAATTATTTTCCAAAAAATAATAAATATTTTTAACTTTATTATTAAACTTAAATTCTAAGCCATTGATTTTTTGTAATTTACTAAATATTTTTTCAACCTCTTCTCTCTTTGAACCGGTATAATATGGAGCTAAACCCATTACTTTATATTCATGTGAATCTCCCAACATCCTAAGATATATTGTCACAAATCTATAAATTCTTGCGATCTGAAGATTTTTATGTGAATATTTTTTAATTCTTTTAATTCTATTAATTTTTTTATTATAAATTGAAATTGATCCGCTTAAATAGTCTCCAAAAGCATCTGCGGTTACCACAAGTGTTTTTTCATCTCTTATAGGGCTTGCATGAAAAGCGTAAGCCGCATGACATGTATGATGGTCAACATGGTGTATCTTTTTTTTACTAACTTTTAAATAATCACTTATAACATTTTTAAAAAAATCAGACACTAACGTAGCATCTTGACTTGATTGAAAGGGTTTTTTTTGATCATTTTGATTTGCTTTAATTTTATAATTTCTATTTAAGAATTTAAATACTTTTGCATGCCTTGTATTAAATGGATAACGATTATATTGAATTTTATCTCTCAAAAAGTATAAAAAATTTACTTTCTTTTTTTGAACAAGTTTTGGTTCCCAATATTTTTTCATCATGTTTATTTGATCTGAAACAGAGAGAGAAGAATACAAATTTACCAATGATGCGTATAATGTCACCTCGGTTGAGCAAATCAATATTTGATCTATTTCTTCGGGTTTAATCGATGTTGTTTCTAAAGCTGCTTTAATAGCCAATTTAGGAAATAAAGAGTCCGATTTAATTCTGGAAAATCTTTCTTCGCTTGAAGAAAATAGAATTTTACCATTTTTCATTAATGTACAACCAGAACTTTTCTCTAATTGAAGCGCTAAAATTATCATTATTTTGAATTTTGAATTTTGAATTTTGAATTTTGAATTTTAAACAGACATTTTATCTTTGTTAAATTCTGTCAAAATAAAATCATCTCCGGTTCCAAGCATATTGTTAATTCTTCCACTTTTATCGTTTGTCC
>Ga0187833_10004003_pt1 | contig 14578 bp, 19 predicted proteins | sample ETNtaG_37_FD_167968 | JGI IMG/M metagenome (GOLD analysis project Ga0187833, IMG submission 167968) | Marine microbial and viral communities from oxygen minimum zone, Eastern Pacific Ocean - ETNP2014_SV_400_PacBio MetaG (Illumina Assembly) | ecosystem: Environmental > Aquatic > Marine > Hypoxic... | reverse complement strand
GGGATGAGGGGATGAAATGGCGGTTAGGGATGGCAGGGGTGATGTGAAACAGACAACGACAGGGTTTCGAGGGCCGCTGATGGTGCAATCCCTCACCTCTGCTAAAAGCAAATTCCTATCCCTGGTCCGTTTTTTACCCCATGTGGTCATTTTCAACCCACGGAATGTGGAAATCGGCGATACGGTGGCGATCAACTATTTCATGATGATTGTGGCATTGCCAAGATCACGATCGGGAATGACGTGATATTGGGACCGTATATACTTATTCACAGTGGCAACCATCTTTTTTCCGATCTCGAAATCACTATTCGCGAGCAAGAGCATGAGCACGCGCCTGTCGATATTGAAGACAATGTATTGATCGCAGAAGGCATGCTGTGATATCGCCTGGAACCCGCGTTGGCTGTCAAGTTGATGTGGCGGCAGGACCTGTAGTGACACTAAGGGTATTGAACCCTATAGCATCGTCGCTGGCGTTCCGGCTCAAAAGATAGGTGAAAGAAAAAAGACTGAAGGGCAGACATGAACATTTTTAGCGATATAGAAAAATACTCGTCTAATCCCGCAATCATCACAGAAGACCTTGAGCAATTCAGTTATAAAGAGATGTTGCATGATGCTGATGGCATAGGGAAGGAGGCTCCGGGGCGGCCTCTCGTTTTTGTCGTAACTAAAAATTGCGTAGAAAGCTTAGTGGGTTATATCGGTCTAATTCGGGGGGGGGCTGTTGTTGCATTAGTCAATCACACTATACACGAGACGCTCTTTCTCAACCTGATCGATAAATTTAAGCCCCAATTTATATACCTACCGTCGGGATTCTTAAATCACATTGATAATTGGAGGGAGGTTTATCGTTTTCGGTCATATACTTTGTTGCAGTCTGGCCAGGTTTTCGATTATAAAATCGATGAAAACACGTCGCTATTACTTTCGACGTCAGGTAGTACTGGTAGTCCTGAAGTCGTTCGATTGACCGATCGGAATATTATTAGCAATACGAGTTCGATTGCCGACTATCTCCATATTTCCAGTAAGGACAGGGCGATAACAACGATGCCAATGAGTTATTCATACGGCCTCTCGATTATTAATAGCCACTTGTATATGGGGGCATCGGTAATACTGACGGAAGCGTCTGTCATGAAAAGACGATTTTGGAGTTTGCTCAATGAGTGTGCGGCTACGACGTTCGGTGGAGTCCCTTACATATATGAAATGTTGAGCAAATTGAAGTTTGCACAAATGACCGTTCCTTCAATTGAATATATTACCCAAGCCGGCGGAAAACTGAATCAAACCTTGCTAATAGAGTTTTCCCAAATCAGCAACGATAAATCCATTCAGTTCATCGCTATGTACGGCCAGACCGAAGCAACCGCTAGAATGTCTTATTTACCTTATGATAATCTCAGCGCAAAATTGGGCAGTATCGGCATTGCGATTCCCGGGGGTGATTTTTGGCTTGAGGACGAGAATGGGGACCAGATAAAAGCTAATGATATTCCTGGCGAGTTAGTATATCGAGGAGATAATGTATCCTTAGGTTATGCCAAAGACTATTGCGACTTGGAGAAGGGTGATGTCAATAAGGGCATCTTAAAGACTGGCGATGTCGCTTTAAAAGACCAAGACGGGTACTATTATATCGTGGGAAGAAAAAAACGTTTTTTGAAGTTGTTCGGGAACCGAATAAACCTGGATGAATTAGAACAAAAAATCAGAAATATTGGTCATGAATGCGCTTGTGGAGGGACGGATGAAAATTTAAAGATTTTCAGCACGGACCCGGAAGCGGACCGGCAAATTGAAAAATACGTTATTGAGCTCTTGCACATCAATAAGACGGCCTTCAGCATTGTGAATATTGAAATCATACCTAGAAATCACTCCGGCAAAACCCTGTATGCGCAGCTTGAGGGATTATAGTGTTTGATCTAAACACTATAATTAATATTCCTCCCTATTCCTTGAACAAAGGGGATAAATCGGCGCTGTTCAACATGGCAATAGCTTCTTTGACGGCCCACCACTATGAAAGATGCGAGAATTACCACAGAATACTCAGAACGCTAAACTACAATTGCCACAGCGAAACTGATTATTATGATTCACCTTTTTTGCCGGTTCGCCTATTTAAGGATTTCGATCTGTTAAGCGTAGAAAAATCAGAAATTTCGAAGACAATGACATCGTCCGGCACTTCCGGACAAAAGGTCTCGCGGATTTACCTGGACAAAACTACTGCGGTTTTACAGACCAAAGTCCTGAACAAGATCGTCTCCGAGACAATCGGCCAACAGCGTTTGCCTCTATTGATAATCGACTCGCGATCAGTCGTTAAAAATCGAGCATTGTTTTCCGCACGAGGCGCCGGAATACTGGGTTTTTCCATGTTTGGAAAGGATGTAACCTATGCTTTAGATGAATCAATGGAGTTGGATGCAGATAGTATTGCTTCGTTCTATGAAAAATACAATTCTGACAAGTGTCTCATATTCGGCTTTACATACATTATTTGGGAGTATTTCATAAGGAAGCTCATAGAAACCGACCAAAAATTGCTTTTGGATAAGAGTATAATTATACATGGTGGTGGGTGGAAACAGTTGAATGAGCAAGCCATAGACAACGAGCTGTTGAAGAAACATATAATCGAGACCTGCGGTATCAGTAATGTCTTTAATTATTACGGAATGGTAGAGCAAACGGGATCGATTTTCACTGAATGCGAAGAGGGGTACCTTCACTGCTCTATATTCTCCGACGTCATTACAAGGCGCGATGACTTTTCGATCTGCGATAAAAACGAACGCGGCTTGGTGCAACTGCTGTCCTTGATTCCCGTAAGTTATCCGGGGCATAATTTATTGTCTGAGGATATTGGTGAGATATTGGGTGAAGACGACTGCAAATGTTGTCGCCTTGGAAAGTATTTCAGAATCTACGGACGCGCTGAAAACGCCGAATTAAGAGGTTGCAGTGATACTGTTGAAAGAATTTGATGATGTAACGTATTTGTCCGGCAATAAAGAGGTGGTTATAAAACCTTCAAAGCCATTGAATGCATTAGCGCGCGGTTTCCTAAACGAATTATCGGTTGAACTTCGCAAGTCTAATGAGTCAAAATCATATCCCGACCTTATGGCTTTTGCATTTTGGTGTCGCAGAGCAAATATCGATGCGTTGCAAACAAAGCTTGGTTATCAAGACCAGAGACTTGGCCATGGTTTAGTATTTCACATTGCACCTTCAAATGTCCCGTTGAATTTTGCCTATTCCTTTGCATTTGGCCTGCTTGCAGGCAATTCGAATATTGTTAAAACAACGTCAAAGGATTTTCCTCAAATTGGCATTCTTAGTGGTTTCATCGATGGCATATTAAATCGCGATCAATTTACGGAAATTCGCAAAAGAACGGCTTTTATCAAGTACAGCAGGAACGATGCTGTCACTGCATATCTATCATCTCAATGCAATGCGCGTGTCATCTGGGGTGGGGATTCGACCATTGAGGATATACGGAAACATCCGCTCCCGGTCCGAAGCGTGGATATAGCGTTTTCAGATAGGTTTTCTTTCTGTATAATAGACGCGGATAGTCTTATTAAATTGCCGCCGCACGAGCTGAATAAAGTAGCTGCGAGATTCTATAATGACACATATCTAGTAGATCAAAACGCTTGCTCGTCGCCTCATCTAGTCATTTGGCTTGGAAAAGGAAAGCAGCGGGCGAAAAATGATTTTTGGCAAGCGGTTTACGAACATGCTCTTAGCCGCTATGAATTGCATAGCGTATCGGCTGTGGATAAATACGTGAAACTGTGCCACAGTGCAATAAATGTCGATAAAATATCATTCCTGAAACACGGGAACCTCATCTATCGTTTAGGATTGCATACTCTTCCTGTTGATTTCGACCAATTAAGGGGCAATTGCGGTTATTTTTATGAATATGAAACAGACGATCTAGGCGATATAAGCCATATCGTCGATAGGAAATACCAGACATTGACATATTTTGGCGTGGATAAATTGGACTTGATGCAATATGTCATCAAAAATAGGCTAATGGGCATTGATCGCATCGTGCCCATTGGCGATGCATTAGATATGAATTTTATTTGGGACGGTTATGATGTAATTGGCACACTTTCCCGGATAATTGACTATCGATGAAAGTCTTGAGTTAGAGATGCAGAGTTTCTCGTTGGATTTGAACGGCATTCACGAATATCAGCAAAATCGTGCGCCTTATCTTATGATTGACGCGGTACATGAGGTGATTCCAGGTATAAAGGCGAGAGGCTACAAGGACCTGACAAAAGATGATTGGTTCTTTAAATGTCACTGGCCAGGGGATCCCAATATGCCGGGTATGCTGCAAATCGAAGCCCTCGTGCAAATGGCAGCGCTAACGGTATTAACCTTGCCGGGGAATAAAGGTAAAATCGTCTATTTGATTGCTGCCGATAAGTTAAAATTCTCGAAGAAAGTTGTCGAAGGCGATCGTTTGGCCATCGAGACGGAGTTGCTTTCGTGGAAGCGAGGCTTCGGTTCTAGTCATGGTAGGGCTTTGGTAGATGGGGAAATTGCATGTCAGGCTGATTTTACATTTGTCATGCCCGATGTATTGGAACAATATCAAGTTAAGAAAAGTGAAGGATGAAATAGTAGATCTTGATATAAGTGACTGCAATATACCATCTTATTTTCTTGTTCAACCTTTTTATCATGGGTTTATCGTATCTATACGATTAGTTTTATTATTGTGGCTGTTTTATATTTATTAATCAAGTTTTTCATTCATTTTGTTATTCCTCGCATGCGGGAGATCTGATGTAGCCTCTTGAGAAGGCTTGCACGTAGGTCTTTGCCGATTGTCCTTCGGTTTGTAAAGCACGTATATTGCCAATCCGATTTCGGTCAATGTTTTTAACCAATAGGTTCGTTGGGGAGAGAAGATGCCAAAGCTTATAGACAAACCGAGGCTTTTGAAAAAATTAAAGAATTTCCACGATTACGTTCGTAAAAACGATGGGCAAATAGGTACGATGCAAAGGGGTATTGATTTAAACCTGAATAATGCATGTAACTTGAAATGTGAGTATTGTTTTACGAATTCTCCAATCGGCGACCATGCTAAAGAAACTCTCGATTTGGATATGGTGGCCAGCATTGCTGACCAGGCAGATGAACTAGGTATTTTTGAATTTGATCTACAAGGCGGCGAACTGCTCTTGAGGCCTGAATTGCTTTTCCAGGTGTTAGAGGCGATTCAACCTGAGCGTTTTTATTTGTACTTGACTACTAACGGTTATTTCTTAGACAAAGAAATGGCCCAGCGTTTAGCCGACGCGAAAGTCGGCAGAGTATCTGTAAGCGTTGATAGCTTTGATGAGCAAACGCATGATAAGATCAGAGGGCGTAAAGATTCGTGGAAACGGGCGATGCAAGCGCTCAAGAACGTGCAGGAGGTTGGGATTGATCCCTACCTAAACATTACTGTCGGTCATTTTAATGCTTTTTCAGAAGATATTGAAATGTTGTGCCAATATTCCGAAGACGAAAATTACACGACGCTTCTCAATGTGGCGGTGCCGTCTGGAATGTGGTTAAAGATCGATAAGATAGATGAGGTTGTTGTTAATGAAAAAGATAAAACCCGGTTAATCGAGCTGAGAAAAAGACATAAAAATATACTGCGAAATATTTGGAACCCGTTTGATCGAAGCTACGAGGATGTGCTGGGCTGTAATACTGTAAACAGAATGTACATTACTCCCATTGGCGATGTTTTAGTATGCCCGTACGTACATATCAAGATCGGCAATGTATATGAACAATCGCTAAAAGAGATCAGGGATTTCGGCTTTACTATTAAGCATTTTAGTGAACATAGCCCGCTTTGTCTTGCCGGTGAAAATAAAGAATTCATACAGAAGTATATGAGTTATGAAGGGCAGTCGATTTTTAATCCAGCTGTCGCCAAAGAAATATTTACAGAAGCTGATTATGTTGGTGTAGAATTGCAAAGGATGGAAGATGAGTAATAAAGTAAAATACGATCAAGCTTTTATTAACAGCTTTTCGATCAATGAAAGCGATTTGAATGAAAATGTCGAATACGAATCTATTCCCGAATGGGATTCGATTGGTCATATGGGGTTGATTGCCGAACTGGAAGATGCGTTTGATATTTCGTTGGAAATGGATGATATAATCGATTTCAGCTCATATAAAAAAGGGATAGAAATACTAAAAAAAAATGGTATTGAAGTTTAGCATCGCTAGATAACCAGGCAATAAATGTCTATTTACATGAGTATCGTTTGTTATTGTGATTGGTTCAAGTGATTGAATATGGAGTAACCTCTTGATACTGTTCTTAGAAGTATGGATAACGTCGTCATACTTCGGTGATAGGCCGGATGCCGGTAAGGCTTTGCGCACAGCCGGCTTTTCTAGTTCTTTCAAGGGTCAGAACGTATCGATTAGGATGCGGGGCTGGCACGATGTTTCCTGTTGTCCTTATTCGGGTTCGTGCAGAATCCCTTCCTCCATAAGTGTTTGAAGAAAAAGATGGGGTGCAGGGCCAAGACCTGATTCAGCCGCCCTGGAACAATTTCAGGCTGCGCTCGCGTATTGTGGCTAAACCTATATGAAAATTCAACTGAGGTAATTTGAAAATGCCTGATTGCCTGGTACTCGTCGAGCGTGGAGGAGACGCTAGTTTAGATATTGTCTCTAATGACTATACTGAAGCGACAAAGAGCGCATTTCGCAGGTTGATAGCTTCAAATGCCGATGATATTAACCTGTATACGCAGAATGGCGCTCTAAACGAAAGAGCGTCTAATTTTTCCGCTACTGACATGGAATTAAGTTTGACAAGCGTTGTATTGGCAACATCGCTTGACCGGTCTGGCATCGATTTTGTCGTATATGATGATGAAGATATTATTGATAAGTATAAGGAGAAATTGGAGAGGGAAATAGATTCGGGCATAAAATTCGTATGTATATCTACAACCTTCTTTTGGGATATGAAGCACCTTAAGAAAGTAATAGATTTCTTCCATCATAGGGATAGAAACATAAAGGTCATACTAGGTGGTCAAGGGTTGATGGTTTGGGGAGATAGTGCCTTTGAGAAGCTGAATGATGTTTTTTGTTTTTGCTACGGCGATATTGATTATTTTGGGGATTATATTGAGGATCTTTTGAGCTCGAAAATTCCAGATGATTTTGAATTAAAGAAAACGAAAAAAGGTGAGTCGTTTTACGTTTTAACGAAAGAGATACCTGATCTCGATTCGCTCTTCTTACCAGACTGGGGTTTATTGAACAGGTATGATTTCAATGACAACTATTATTCGACTCACCCTCTTCCTGAAAGAGTATCGGTTGAAGAGCGGCGAGGTTGTGTTTTTAGATGCGCCTTTTGTTCATATCACACTCTTAATACCCATAGACAAAAAAGTCCGGAAAGAATTGTTGAAGAACTTGCGAATCTCAAGAGTCTGGGATATAACAAAGTTAATTTTACCGGAGCTGAATTTTTAGCACCTCCCAAAAAATCTCGCAGGACATTAGAGCTTATAATTGAAGCTGACCTTAATATGGATCTGTTGGGGTACGCGAGGATTGATATTTTACACAAACATCCGGATATGATTGATTTGATGGCTGAGGCGGGTTTCACCGCCACCTATTTCGGTGTTGAATCTGGGGATCAGAGCATCCTCAAGGCAATGGATAAGAATTTCAATCTCGAGAAGAGTTTGCCTGAGGTTTTGGAGATACTCAAAAAGCATGGAATAGACGTTTGGGCCTCATTTATATTTGGTTTTCCTGGCGAGACGGAACAGACGATCCTAAATTCTACTAATTTCATAATTTCTCGTAATTTTACAGTCTTGGATTTGCATGCACTTCAGGTTGTGCCCGGAACCCCTTTAGATTTAAAAAGAGAAAAATACGGACTCAAGACGCTAGGTAATTATTGGGCTCATCCTACAATGTCGATTCGGGAAATACCAGAACTTATGCGGAAAGTTTTTGTTGATATATTTCCGAATTGCAATAGTTCCGTGCTCCATATCCGTGATCATTTAGGAAAGTATTTTCCCCAGAAGGACCACTCGATCGAAACCACTAGGATCATCGATCGGTGTTTGCATGAATTCATCTATATAGAATTTAATGAAACAATAACGCAAAAAGAAGAGCATCTGTTAGAACCCTGGAATGAACTAAAAAAGCATATTGAATATGTACCAAGTTATATTTTAGAATGATAGCCTGGAAATAGGAAAAAAATAGACCAGAAGTCTATTCCCCGAGGACCTTAACTCAGCGGCGTTATATCCGTGCGTGAATCTGGCTCGTTTGTACTATACGCGGCGAAATCGTCCATTGATGAGATGGCAGTTCCCCCCTCTGCCGGTCGTTTCTCAATTATTGCAGGATAAAACTTGCAGTTCGTCGAAAGCAGTTCGAATGGCTTTCCTATAGAGCTGTGCTCTTAAAGCAAAATGCTTCATGTGGTGACGGTCTAGTAGACACACGATTCGAAAGCATAGAGCGCAGCAGTTCATTTTGAGTGACTTCACTTTTGCGTTTGACCTTGTGGTGACCCCTCTGATTTGCTCCACTTAGACTGAGACTATTTCTTACCTGCTAAGAAGTTAGTCTGATGAAACAGAAAAAACATAGCACTGAGGAGACTATCTGCATCTTGCGGCAAGCCGACGGTGATGGTACGATTGAGTCGATCTGCCGGGAGCACAATATATCTAAAGCGACGTTTCATCGATGGCGTCGCAAATACGGCGATATGGATTTGGCCGATGCGAAACGACTTAAAGAGTTGGAAAGAGAAAATGCGGAGCTGAAGAAGATGTTGGCCGAATCGATGCTGAAAAATCGTGTTTTGGAAGAGGTCAACGCAAAAAAATGGTAAGCCCGGCGCAGAAGAAGCAAGCCGTCGCCTATGTGTTCGGCCATGGATTCTGCTCGGAGCGTCGGGCGTGTCGCTACCTGGGTGTGCCTCGGTCCACCTTCCGTTATCCAGTTAAACTACCTCAGCCCCATCAGGTCCAATTACACCAGCGCATTGTGGCGTTATCCCGGCACTATCCGCGCTACGGCTATCGACGAATCCGCGCGGTATTGGAGCGGGAGGGCTGGTCGGTTAGCCGCAAACAGGTTCAGCGTATCCGGCGGAAAGAGGGCTTGAAAGTCCGTCCCAAACCGCAGCGGATTCCGCGACAAGGGATATCGACGGGCTTGCCGACCCAGGCGACTCACCGCAACCACGTCTGGACCTGGGATTTTATCTTTGATCGGACCGACAAGGGGAGCACGCTCAAGATGCTAACGATGCTGGATGAGTATACCCGTCAATGTCTGGCTATCCGTGTCGAGCGCCAGATCCGATCGGGGCAGGTCTTAGCCACCCTCTGGCAGGCGATGATGACCTATGGCATCCCTGAGCACATCCGTAGCGATAATGGCAGCGAATTCATCGCGCAAAAGATCCAGGAATGGTTGAAGGAAAGTCAGATTAAGACGCTGTATATCGATCCGGGAAGCCCGTGGCAAAACGGATATATCGAGAGCTTCCATAGTCGTTTTCGTGACGAATGTCTGAATCGTGAATGGCTATTGAATCTACGCGAAGCCCGGGTCGTCATTGAAGATTGGCGGCAGTATTACAACATCGAAAGGCCACACAGCCGGTTGGGCTATTTAAGCCCAGAAGGATTTATCGCAAACCAAAACGTCTCACTCTAAATGGGCCCAAATAGGTGACCTGGTCACACCAATTGATTCATACATATACTAAAGCAAAGTATTATATGGGAATATTAGGTGTTATATCTGCCAATATGAGCCAGGTTGCCAATTCGGGATAGTAGTAGAAGTATTAACGGTAAGCCGGGAATTGACAGAAAATGGGAACCGTGTAGATGGATCACTTACTAAAAAATAAAAATGCTGTTGTTACCGGATGTAATCGCGGGATCGGTAAGTCTATACTTACTGTCTTTGCGAAAAACGGTGCGAATGTTTGGGCTTGTGTTCGCGAAGAGAATGAAGAGTTTACCGACTATATAGCATTATTGCGCGAAGAGACGGGCTCGGATATTTGGCCTGTGTATTTCGACATGTCGGAAACAAACCGGGTGAAGGCCGGGGCAAGGGAAATATTATCGGCGAAGAGATCGGTGGATGCTGTTGTAAATAATGCGGGCGTGATTTCCACCTCATTATTTCAAATGACCCCAATGGATAAAATTAGGGATGTTTTTGATGTCAATTATTATTCGCAACTCTTATTGACACAAAATCTAATTAAGGCCATGACTCGTCAAAAAAGCGGCAGCATAATCAACGTGTCTTCTAGTGCAGCCATTGAAGGTAATGAGGGGCGTACAGCTTATGCGGGAAGCAAAGCTGCCTTAATTGCTTCGACCAAAGTGTTGGCAAGGGAATTGGCAAGATACAATATTCGCGTTAATGCCATTGCGCCTGGACTTACGGAAACTGATATGATGTCAGGAAGTACTCCTGAAGATGCTTTGGAAAACACCTTGCAAAGGATCTGCATGCAGCGAGTCGGAAGGCCGGAGGAAATTGCAAACGCCATTATGTTTCTGGCTTCTGACCTCTCATCTTATATGACCGGGCAAGTTCTGAGGGTCGACGGAGGAATGTAGGATGATCGACCGGGAAACAACAATTGAAGACTTGGGGCTGATGGCCAAGAGGATGAGGATGAAAATCCTTGATATGGCGCTGTCGGCCGGCGCGAACAGCTCTCATTTCGGCGGCGGCCTTTCCATCGTGGATATTGTGGCGACGCTTTATGGTTCAATAATGAAGTTAGATAAAGGGAACCCGGAATGGGAAGGTCGAGATAGATTTATTTTGAGTAAAGGCCATGGGGTCTTGGGATACTATACCGCTCTTTCTGAAGTAGGGTTCATACCTGAAGAGGATTTACTGTCATTCGAAAAAAACGGCAGCTATCTGTATGGACATCCGGTGATTAACCGAGCAAAGGGAATAGAGTTCTCAAATGGCAGTTTGGGAATGGGATTATCTCTGGGGATTGGAGTCGCTTTAGCCGGAAAAAGAAGGAACAGCGACTACGGGGTCTATGTATTAATGGGCGACGGCGAATGTAATGAAGGATCCGTGTGGGAAGCTGCAATGTCTGGTGCTCATTTCAAGCTGAATAATCTAGTAGCGATCATAGATAGGAATAACCTACAACAGACAGGATCAAATCAAGAGATTATGAGCGTCGGTGATCTGGCCTGCAAATGGCAGAGTTTTGGATGGAAGGTGATAAAAGTGGACGGGCATAATATTGGCGATTTACATGATGCTTTTTTCCAAGCCGGAACTGCAGACGGCCCGGTCGCCATTGTTGCAAATACCATCAAGGGAAGAGGTTTTTCCTTTTCTGAAAATGATAATACGTGGCACCATTCGCCACTAAGCAAATCTCAATATGAAGCGGCGGTCGCGGAATTGGACGGTAATATCAATGAAGATAAGTGAGAAGAATATAAAGACCTGGTCGCGCATTGGATCCAGGGCAACTTTTGGTATGACCGCCCTCGAACTCGGGAAAACCATAGAGGATTTGATGGTTTTGACCGCTGATACTTCGACCTCTGCAGGTCTTGATCGATTCAAAAAGCAATTTCCTGGTAAATTTTTGGATGTGGGGATTGCCGAACAAAATATGATAGGAATCGCGGCGGGATTGGCGAGTGAAGGCCAAACGGTAATTACAGCGACATTTGCGCCTTTCCAAACCATGCGGTGCTGCGAGCAAATAAAAGTCAATATCGGTTATATGGGGCAAAAGGTTTGTATGGTTGGGTTGGCCAGCGGACTAGTCCTGGGAATGCTTGGTTACACCCATTGTTGTATTGAGGACGTCAATATTATGCGTTCGATTCCGGGTGTTGCGGTAATATCGCCTGCTGATTGTGGGGAAACCGCGAAAGCCATAGCAGCGGCCGTGCAGCACGAGAATTCCGTTTATATTCGCTTGACCGGTGGTGCGAATAATCCAATTGTCTACGAACATGATTTCGATTTTACAATTGGAAAGGCCAACGTACTGAAAGAAGGTACTGATATAGTGATTGTTGCTTCGGGAACTATGGTTTACAACTCGCTTAAAGCCGCTGAAATCCTAATTGACAGGGATATTAGCGCAACGGTAATCGATATGCATACTATTAAACCATTGGATACGACGATAATCGAGGAATATGGGCGAAGATCGAAACTCGTCGTGACAGTTGAAGAACATAGCGTTATTGGTGGTCTCGGCAGTGCGGTCTCGCAACATTTATCGGCGAAAGGGAATATGCCCCGACAATTGACCATTGCTCTGCCCGATCAATACGGTCAAGGGGGCGAATATGGTTATCTACTTGAAAAGCACGGATTAAAACCAGACCAGATTGCAGGAAAAATATTTAGTCAATTTAAAGATTTATAGGGAGGCAAGTATATTGAGTATGGGAAGCAATAACTCGAAAATTCGGTATGAGGCAGTAAGTGATTTGGATGGGCGGGACCGTGATCGGGCGATAGATCTGCTGGCTAAATCGTTTCCAACGAGCAATTACTTTGACTTGTATAAGGCGATAAGTTCTTATTTTTGCAATACGCCAAAGTTGAAATGTCTATTGATAAAAAAAAATAGTAAAATTGTCGGCGTTCACTGTATCGTCGACCGAATCCTGAATTATTATGGTGTTGAATGCAACGTCGCAGGGCTCGCCTATCTGGCGATAGACCCGGAGCATCAAAGGTCTGATGTCATTTCAACAATTACAGAGATGAAGTTCGACTATATTTCGCGGAATGCGGATTTAAGCCTGGGCTTTGCTAGAAGAGCGATGGACAACTACTGGTTCAGATACGGCGAGATTGGCATTACTAATTTTTGCGAGATAACATTGCCGATGGCTCATGTCCCCTCGTCGATACGGTCCGAATTGAAAGCACGGGTTGCACAGAATGGCGATATCGCATTTTTATCGGAGGCATATGAACGCAACAACGCCGATCTGCTTGGGCCGTTTAAGAGGGACGATGAGTTATGGAGGTATTATTTCGACAGGGCGCGACTGCTGAAGTTCAAATTCATGGTAGTGTGTTCAGTCGATAGGCCTGTCGGTTATTACATACTGCAGGAAAATACAATACTGGAAGTCGGTTATGATATAGGATTTGGCGACGAAGTGTTGAACTATCTCATACAAACGACGAGGGGGTCGGGTTACGACGAGATCCTCTTCAAGATCGGTAGGTTCCACCCTCTGGTGCACTCGGTGTCAAAATACTCTTATTCGATTTCGAAAAGATATGCCTGGAAAGGGGGGCATCAGGCAAAAATCAGTTCGGTATTGTCATTTATTACTAAGATCAGGACGATACTCGAATCAAGAATAAGTAATTACAATATTGGCGACTTTGAATTCTCTTGTAACGAGATTCATTTTCAATATAGTGATAAAGAATTTACAGTTGGCTCCTGTGCCTCTGGAACATCGGATGTGAAATTCGAAAAAAATGAATGGACCAAGTTATTAATGGGTGCTTCGACACCAAGAGGGTTGGACAGATTCGAAGGCGGTGGATTTGAATCCGTTATGGAGATTCTCTTCCCGGATTGCGATACGCAATTCCTCGAAATTGACCAATTTTAACTGAATTATCATCTATGAGGATTGAGTTTATCATATTCAAGCCTTCACCTTTAATAGACACAGATAATTCGACTCGATAGAAATCAACATTCCCACAAGTCATTTGCTGCCTATTTATGAAAAGCCTTACCCCCAAGAATCCGCATAATTCCGGTCATACGTTTATCGCATTTGATAAAATAGTCGAAGCTGTCGAATTATGGTTGAGAGGTAAAGTTCCTAATGTGGGGAATTACAGAATAAATACCATATACGATTGTCTGCTTCAGCGGATCGTGGCAATTGGCAGGCTTGAATTCACTAAAATGTGCGCTAGGAGGTTAGAAAGTGGCAACGGATTTATTCCGGAAGCGGATGAAAAATTGCATCTCGATGGGATACTGATAGACCAGATAAACGGCGAAGTACGCATCGGATTGCGGTTTCGGATCAAACAGTTCTTTGTCTTCGCTCGGGACTGGACCCTTTTATTGAAATTCATGTTACTCGGTATCTCAACGCGCCCCATCCGAGCAAATCGTGGAATCGCCATTGCTTATGGAATACCAATAAATGAAGAATTGAAACAGGGCAAGGACGAAGAGTTTGCCCGTTTTTGTCGCAATGGCCCTATTCTGCCCTTGGCCGACGCGCAAGCAGTGTTGATCCAATCGCCTTCTGACAATATGAGTCTTTCTGACCCGTCGATAAGGTACGCGGTGATCTAGAGGTTCAGTTATCCCATTTTTTATTAAGTTAAAAGAAACAGGAGAATTGCCAATTACTGATCCAAGAATGACCCGTTTTATGATTACTGTTGAGGATGCTGTAGAGTTAGTATGGCATGC
>Ga0187833_10004002_pt1 | contig 14579 bp, 14 predicted proteins | sample ETNtaG_37_FD_167968 | JGI IMG/M metagenome (GOLD analysis project Ga0187833, IMG submission 167968) | Marine microbial and viral communities from oxygen minimum zone, Eastern Pacific Ocean - ETNP2014_SV_400_PacBio MetaG (Illumina Assembly) | ecosystem: Environmental > Aquatic > Marine > Hypoxic... | reverse complement strand
GCATTCCCGCCACTTGTACAGGTATCTGACCGAGTCAAAAAAGTTCTTCAGGTGCAGTGATGGCGGTTTGGGAGGAGGTTTGGGCATTGCTGTCGGGGCCAAAATCGCCAGCCCGGACACCCCCGTTATTTTCTACGTAGGTGACGGCAGCTTTAATTATGGTCCGGTACTGGCCGGATTGGGGCTTTGCCAGGAATACCGGTTCCCGATAATGACCGTGATATTGAATAATAAAAGCTATGCGGCTATGAGAGCCGGGCACAGGAGCCTTTTCCCCGCGGGCTGGGCTGTGACACATGATTCATATCTTGGAGTTGACATCTCTCCTCAGCCGGATTACGTGAAAATCGCCGAAGCATTTGATGCCTATGCCGCGAAGATCGAAGACCCTGATAGCATTGAACCAGTCCTGAAAGGCGCGGTACAACAACTGGCTGACGGGAAATCTGTACTGCTCAACGTCATAACATCGTAATATAGTGGGGTAACTGCAAGAAGCCTGCGCTTTATCTCCTTGCCCAGCCAAGCCGTCGGCGGGTGTATAGACATGAAGCTTATCGATGATGCCTATAATGATGCGATACGGGAAGAACGCAGCGAACATCATACGACGGAGTTGATGGAAACCATACGAAGGGCTACCAGACGGTAGTCGGCGTTATATTAATTAAGGACAGGAAACAGAAATGGACAGGATTCTATGGGCTCATCTTTCAACCCAATCAAACCGAGGAGACGCTAGTGGCTGGAAATGATAGCCCTGACAAGCCGGAAAAGGTACACATCCCCATAACCGGGATGACATGTACCACATGTGCCGGAACAATTAAAAAAGGACTTGCTAGGGCACCCGGAGTGAGGAAAGCGGAAGTCAACTTTGCCTCGGAAAAAGCCACCGTGGAATACGACCCCTCAAAAACAGATCTCGATAAGATTAATAACGTCATCACCGAACTGGGATATGGGACAGCTGCTAAAAAATCCATCTTCCCGGTTGCCGGCATGACCTGCGCCTCCTGTCTGTCACGTGTTGAAGTGGCACTTACGAATGTACCTGGTGTGCTTTCAGCCAGTGTTAATCTGGCCTCGGAAAAAGCCACTGTTGAGTACGTAGATAGCGTAGACACTGGCAGTTTAAAACAAGCGGTAAAAGATGCCGGATACGAGCTTGGGGCTGAAGCAGAGGCTTTGGAGGATGTTACCGCCGCTTCGGCGCGGGAAATCCGCAAAACAAGGAACAGATTTATATTTGCACTGACGGTCGGCGTCACCATCATGATACTCGGTTGGGTACCCGCATTTACGGGCAAGCACTATGTGATGTGGGCTCTGGCTACGCCGGTGCAGTTCTGGGCAGGCCTGCAGTTCTACAGGGGAGCATGGGGGGCACTCAAACACAAGGCCGCTGATATGAATACGCTGATTGCTGTTGGCACCTCATCTGCTTACTTTTACAGCGTTGTCGCCACCATTTCCCCTGGCATATTTACAGACAGCGGGCTATCTGCAGGCGTATATTTTGATACCGCCGTTGTCATAGTAGGATTGATTCTGCTCGGAAGATTTTTTGAAACCAGGGCCAGAGGGCGTGCCTCGGAAGCCATTAAAAAACTGGCAGGCTTGCAGCCCAAAACAGCGCTGGTTATACGCGATGGGCGGGAAGAGGAAATTCCGATAGGGGACGTGCTGACAGGCGATTTTATACTGGTGCGGCCCGGGGAACGGATACCTGTAGACGGTGTCATCCGTCGGGGCTATTCCAGCATCGATGAATCGATGATTACCGGCGAGAGCATACCGGTGGAGAAGGGCGTTGGGGATGAGGTTATAGGTGCAGCAATCAATAAGACAGGCAGCTTCCAGTTCGAGGCAACCAAAGTAGGTAAGGACACAGCCCTTTCCCGGATCATCAGGCTAGTAGACGAGGCGCAGGGAAGCAAGGCACCGATTCAGCGTCTGGCGGACGTCATTGCCAGCTATTTTGTTCCTACGGTAATCGGTATTTCTATTGTCACTTTCCTGGCATGGTTCTTTGCCGGACCGGATCCAACTTTAACGCTTGCCCTTCTAAACTTTGTCGCCGTGCTTATTATCGCCTGTCCCTGTGCATTGGGGCTGGCGACTCCCACGGCTATTATGGTTGGTACGGGCAACGGGGCGATATATGGCGTGCTCATCAAGAGCGCAGCGTCGCTGGAGAGGGCTCACAAGATAAATGCAGTGCTGCTGGATAAAACAGGCACGCTGACCGTTGGCCAGCCCAAGGTAACTGATATTATTGCCTTTGCCCCCAGTTCCGAAGAAGAAATACTCAGCCTGGCCGCATCGGCGGAACGCGGTTCGGAGCACCTTCTGGGTGAGGCTATAGTAAAGGCTGCCGCGGAGAAGGGATTGAAGCTATCTGAAGTCACAGACTTCAAGGCTATCCCTGGCCGTGGCATTGAGGCCTTGGTGGATGGCAAGAAACTCCTTCTTGGTAACCTTAAACTTATACAGGACAGGGGCCTTGTCTTAAACGGCCTGGATAAGGAGGCCGACCGCCTTTGGGAAAAGGGGAAGACCGCTATGTTTATGGCAGCAGACGGCCAGGTAATTGGAATTATCGCCGTTGCCGATACGCTTAAGCCAGGCGCCACACAAGTAATAGACAAATTGTATTCCATGGGAGTTGAGGTGGTTATGCTTACCGGTGACAATGAGCGTACCGCCGATGCCATTGCCAGAGAAGTAGGGGTTGACCGTGTTTTCGCTGAAGTGCTCCCTGAGCACAAGTCTCAGGAGGTCAAAAGGCTGCAAAAAGAGGGGATGGTGGTGGCAATGGTGGGTGACGGAATAAACGATGCGCCTGCCCTGGCACAGGCAGACGTAGGCATTGCCATTGGCACCGGCACCGACGTTGCCATGGAAACCGCAGATATTACTTTGATCAGCGGCGATCTGGCTGGAATCGTAACAGCCATATCCTTAAGCAAGAGCACCATAAGGACTATAAAACAGAACCTGTTCTGGGCTTTTGCCTATAACGCTGCTCTTATTCCTATAGCGGCAGGGATTTTATATCTTGTATTTGGAGTTGGCGGTGTTCCATCCGGGCTTAACTTTATCTTAGGTGAAAGTGGATTTCTTAATCCCATGCTGGCAGCGGCAGCTATGGCGGCCAGTTCAATCACCGTTGTATCCAATTCGCTACGCCTGAAAAGGTTTAAACCGGCCAGATTTAGCTTTAATTGAAGGAGGCGTATCATGGCTATAGACCCGGTATGCAAGATGCAGGTTGACGAAAACAATGCGGCGGCCACATCGGAGTATAAAGGGCAGAAGTATTACTTCTGCGCGGTGGGCTGCAAGAAGGCTTTTGATGCCGAACCACAAAAATATTTGAGCAAATAACGCATATAATCCATTGGCGGTTTAACTAGCGTGAGGAGAAACTCGCTATGGTCATTATCAAATACTCAAATACAAAGAGAAAACTGTTGCCGCTGTCGGGTTACAGGACAACCCCAGTAAGGGATTAGCAATGGTGTATGCTAATTTTGCGGCCTAGCAAGAAAATTTTTGAGGCTATGGATTATGGCGATACATCACTGGGGCCTAACATTAAGGCAGTATAATACTAATAAGGAGCTAATCAATAAATGGTCATCGATCCTGTTTGTCATATGCTAATCCACCAGGAAAAAGCGGCAGCAACACTGGAGCACAAGGGCGAGGCTTACTACTTCTGCTCGCCGCGCTGCCAGAATGATTTTCTCAAAGACCCCGCCTACTATGCAGGATGCAAAACGGATGATACAGATGGCCATTGCGGCTCTTGTCAGCATTAGGTGCAATCCGGTTATGACAAAGACCTTGCAGTTGTATACTGAGCCACGCTTACAGCCCGAGTTTAAATTCACCTGCGATCTGATAATAGAAAAGCCACTCTGATTTTTGCGGGGACTTCATCCCAATTCATGCAGCAGGAATGAGAGAAAAAGGAAAGGCGATTGAAGGTACGTCTATTTATCAGCTAGAGCAACGACGCGGAATATCAACCGAAGTATTGAATATCGGCAGAAGGATATGCCGCCACACTGGCGCTGTCTCCATGATATTGTTTAAGCGTTTGCACAACCTCATCCCAGGTGCTCACGAGTTGTGCCTTTTCCCGCGGTTCAACATTAATAATACTACTCATTTCCGGGTACTGGCTGTAGTAAATATAGTGGTTGATCCGTGGATCAATAGGGCGCTTCATATTCATTCTGCCGCCGATAGTTCTACCCCAGCTGCCCATCAAGTAGTGGTTAACATGCCCTGATGGCGCGTTGGCGACCACCACGATGTCACCCCCGGTCTCCTTTAGCGATACGGCAGCACCCCTGGTAACCCCGCCTGCCTCGCTGGCTTTAACGTAGGCATTGGCGATAACGATGTCCTTATCCTTTGCTTTGGGGGCAAGATAATGAGTTTTTGCCACTTCTACTGCGGCTTCAGCAGCGGCGGTTGTGTCGCCGGCAAAGATGTCTACACTATCTCCCCGCACGTTTATTATACATTCCACAACAACGTTAAGCCCGGCAAGTTTAGCAACTTCCTCCATATCACGCCGTCTGGGGTTGGTGCTGTAGTCTTTTCTGTCCTGAGGGTTCAGCGTTATCGCATGATTAGCCTCTACGGTGTCTATAGAAGATACGCCCGGCAATACGATCTTACCCCCGCCGCTGAATACGGCAAACCCGTGTGGTGTAACCGAACCTATGCCTATCTTGAAATCGCAATGCATTACCTCGGCATTGATATAGGCCTTGGTGCCATAACTGGTGGTACCAACATAGGTGCAGTTTTCATACGGGTTATGATTATAGACGGGATATCTGGCTACGATGTCCGGCCCCAGTTTTTTAGCAAAATCCCACCTGTTAATGGGTCCATGGGTACCGGTAGCCGCCATAAACCTGATTTGATCGTTACTGATTCCAGCCAGGGCCAGTTCTTCCAGTATAAACGGTACTATTTTTGATGCTCTGGTTATGCGGGTCATATCATCGAACAGGATGACCACTTCCTTCTTGTTCTTTGCCTGCTCTCTGATAGGTGCTGCGCCTATTAAACTGGTTATCGAAGCTCTGATCTGGTCATCGGTTAAAGCCGGCCGATTATAGCCTGCGATATTGCATGTCTCAACATCCCAGCTATCCGGCAAGGGAAAATCAGCTTCCCTTGGGTCATCCCATGCCATCTGGGGAAGTTTAATGATATTGGTCATTATCTTTCCACCCGTATGCAGCGTGACTTTACCCAATTATCCGGCGGCTGGTTCTACCGATGTGTCTACCGCCTTCCATTCCACACGCTTGCCCCGGGGTAGCGGCTCCTTCGGTACCCAGCTAGTTGGTCTTACACAGTTGGCCACTATAGCTTTGGGTTTGGACGGGCATACCGTAGCACAGCTCAAACAGCCCCAGCATTTATCTGCCTCTACATATGCCCTCTTTTTGGTAGCAGGTTTTTTGCCTGGAGCGCTAACCTCTGTATCTCTCATCTCAATGGCGTTCCACTGACAAACGTGTATGCACCTCGGTTTGCCGGAAGATTGGTTTTTGCACGCAATACATTTTTCCTGATCTATCGACACCTGCCAGCGGCTCTTTTTCCAGCGCTGTCCAGGATGGTAATCACCCCATTGGGTTATATGCGGCGCCCAATGATGGCAACAGCAGTCGCAGCAGTAACACAGCATAAAGAAATCGGTTGTTTGGTGGCCTATCATAGATCCAACCAGTCCATCTCTGTGAGCCTGTGTGAGTGCTGCTAAGGCCTCCTCTTTGCTAACTTCACGGTTATGTCGCAGTATCACCGTCTCGGCCGCCATGTCGAATTGGAGACAAACCTGGTCATCCGTCCTCTTGCAGGTCATGCCGCCTCCCGAAACCCGCCTGCGGCACGAGCAATGCGACAGCGCAAAGCGGTAGTGGCAGTTAATTACCTCTCTGCCATCCTCCCACGACTGGAGTTGATCAACATCGGGACTTTCCAGGATCGCTTCATAAGCAGGTAATATCCGCCTGCCTACTTGAGCATCCGATTCACCTATTATATCCTGTGTCTCCATCCTTTGTTTCTGTCTATCATAATCATTTTTGCCTTCTTCGTGATAGCACCAGTCATCCCATAAATTGAAGAGCTTCGGTCCATATTTCAGATCAAGCGACGAATTGGTCATGGAACCATCATGAAACTGCATATGCCCGCGCGGCATGAACCGGTACCCGTATCCCGTCTTGCGGTCCCTGGCAAAAAGAACGCCTTTTTGAAAACAGGACTCAAGAATATCACTGGTTTGCTCAGCCGGTATATCCAGTATTTCGGCTAAGTTTTCGGCCTGGTTTTCAAGTGGCAGGTCCTTTAAAATGTGACAGAGCTCCATCTCGAGAGGGGTGAACAACCACTCAAGCAGGCGGCGCAGTCGAATGGAATTGGCATAACCCAATCTCGCCATCATTACGCCGTAAATGTCCTCATGCTCGGCAACATCAGGGACCGGCTGAGCTTTCGGCCCTTTCTTATACGTTTCTACCCGGTCGTACAGAGCATAGTGGTAACCCACGGGTTTGGCTACTATTTTCTCGTCTTTGGTAAATGGCATTGTCTCTTGTCCCTCTCTTCCACATTTTTTGAATACTGCTGGCTATAAATGGAACTTTCTACAAATTTATTTGTGGCTGGCATAGCTTCATATGCCACTGTATCAGAAAGCAATCATAGCGCATTTGACGTAATTTTTCAATATTGCGCCTCCCGGAAAGTCTTTTCGGGGCAATTTACCACCACAGGCACGTACCTTATACCGGAGCGTGAACTAGCTTTAACCGTAACAAAAAAGGAAGGGTGTGCTGGCCTGCAATTCGGATTTGTTGTATAATCTATGCATATTAGCATGTCGGAGGTATAGCCGTTTTAAGTAGAAAGATAGCGTACATAGATTTGACTGCGCAAACCATAGTCAAAGAAGACGTCCCGGTGGAGTGGCGTCAAAAATACCTAGGTGCCAGGGGCATCAATAACTTTTTACTTTACTCACTGGCCGACCCCTCGATAGATCCTATGGGGCCGGACAATCCGTTTATTGTAGGCACGGGCCTTTTTACCGGCCTGCCTGGATTTGGCACCGGGCGTTTTAACATCTGTGCCATCTCGCCAGAAACGGGCAATTACGGCGATTCCAATATCGGCGGGCACTTCGGGCCCGAGATGAAGTACGCCGGTTTCGATCATCTCGTAATCAGAGGAAAGGCCTCATCGCCCGTCTACCTGATGATAACCAACAACGAAATCCAGATTAGGGACGCAAAACACCTGTGGGGCAAGGACACGTGGGAAACGCAGGTTGCCCTGAAAAAGGATTGCAGTGACGAGCGAGTACGGGCAATTACCATTGGTGTGGCAGGCGAAAACCTGGTGCGGATGGCACAGATTATCAGCGGACCCAAGGATGCAGCCGGTAAGTTCGGCTTGGGCTGCGTTATGGGCTCCAAAAACCTGAAGGCAATTGCGGCACGTGGAACAATGGATGTCACATTTAGCGACCCCAAGGGATTGCTAAGCTATTACAAAGAACAAACCGATATTCTAATGGGCAGAAAGTGGATTGACAGCCTGGGCAAACTGGGTACGCCGCTGATGCAGCGTATATCCTATTCCTACCCTCGTTACCAGGGCGAAGCCTATGGAGGCAAGAAACCAGCGGGCCTGGACGGTAAGCCTGACGATTCAAGAAAGCCGGCTGTTGCCAAGAGGGAGCAAGCCGCAGCTAAATCATCTGCGCAGGGCATAGGCAGGGTCTTTGCGGAAGACCTGCTGCCGTATTCAGTGGGAATGTCCGCCTGCATGGGCTGTGCCGTACACTGCCGTCATCGCCATCTCATCAAAGATGGGCCATATGCCACCAGGGGCGAGGGCCCAGAGTGGGGAATGCTCGGCAGTGGAATAGATGCTAAGAGTACTATCTACGTCGCCGATAAATGCAATCTACTCGGCCTCAGAGCCGATAAACTACGCTTTGCTCAAAGTCTTTTAGAAAATGGCATTATTAGCGAAGATGACATAGGGTATCCTTTAAGGCAAGATAACCTGGAAGACAAGATGGCCCTGCTTGAGGATATCGCGCATCGCCGTGGATTTGGTGATATTCTGGCTGATGGAAGTTTTGCCCTCAAAAGGTTGCCTGCTGAAGCGGCAAAGTACATGCCCATGATAAAAAACTACCCCTGCAATCTGTCGCCGGGCGGAGTAAAAAGCTTTGCGTTGCAAATAGGTGTTTCTTCCCTGCCAACCCATATTCACAGAAGCAGGCCGGGCATTGACATCCTCGGGCTTCCACAGGAAGTGTTCGACAAGGTTTACGGGCGACATATACCTACGGACTACACCTCGTACGAGGGCAGGTCATACATGATCTGGTGGCACGAGGTACTGTACGCCGTGTGTGACTCTCTGGGGCTATGCCGGTTCCAGACGGTGTTCAACAGTCCTAACTGCCCGCAATATGCAGAGTACAGCGAGTTAATCAGGCTGTCCCTTGGCTGGGACATGCCAGTTGACGAACTAAGGCAAATCGGAGAGCGCATCTATACAACAGAGCGGCTGCTGCTTGGTAAATTTGAGGTCGGCTCTCGTGCAGACGACTATCCGCCTGATAGCTGGTTTACTGGTGGACGGGAGTGGGCCAGACTTGATAAGGATAAGTATAATACGTTTCTGGATGAGTATTACCAGCTGCATGGTTGGGGGGCTGATGGCATCCCTACTAAAGATTCAATAAATAAACTTGAGATTTCCGAGGCCGCGCTAGAACAAAAATCGCAAATAGAGGCATTATAGCATGGCAAAGAAACTGGCAATAGAAGTTAATACGCCGCTTTGTACCGGCTGCCGCATATGCGAGATGGTATGTAGCCTCAATAACAATGGTGAAGTCAATCTGGAGAAGGCTAAACTACGTATTTTGGATAATTACCCTGAATCTCTGTATGAGCCGTACATTTGTCAATTGTGCGAGAATCCCGAGTGCGTGAGCGCCTGCCCCTCTGACGCACTTACACAGGATGAAAAAACGGGCGTAATCAACATTGATGACGATCTTTGCACCGGATGCGAGGCATGCGTTATCGATTGCCCGTATGATGCCATAAGGTGGAGCGACGAGATGGAAAAACTTTTCGTGTGTGACCGCTGTGGTGGTGACCCCATATGTGTCCAATTTTGTACTATAAAAGCACTTCAGCTTTTAGACTAAACCATTCTTACTTATGCCCTGCCCCATCATTTTGCCCGCTTGTCAACCTTGTTCACCTCTATAGTAGATGACCCTAGGGTAACGCTACCCATCTATCAGCAGTTGAACCAACATATGGCGAGGTAGTACAATACCACACAGCAAGAGAGGTAGATGTTGTATGAAGAAGCTGTCGCTGGGGGAATGGGAAGAGCAATATGTTGTCGGTCCGGTTGAAAGGTTTGACCAAAAAAATACCATGTCGGTAAGAAAATATGCCGACCCGGTGATGAAAGATAGGCTTTCTGGCCTGTCCGCTCCCGCAGCATTCGAGCAGGTGCCGGGTCATACCTTGCAGGATTACGCACTGAGATGGGCACCGCGCCACTTCCATTCGCTGATAGCGGAACTGAACAGCAGTAAGCCCAATCCTAATCCCCTTTCCATAAAACTCAAACGAACGATGGAAGAGGCAAATAAGGCGCTTTCCTACCAGATGAACATGAGTGGAAATACCAGTATAGATACCGCAAATCCGGATAGTATCACAAGGGATATAAAGAACACAGCAGCCTTTTTCGGGGCAGACATGGTTGGCATTTGCGCCCTGGACAGCAGATGGATATACTCCCATACCTGCGAGAAAGAGATCGCCAGCGCAGAATCATACACTCATAAGCCTCAGGATATACCGGAGGCATATGAACACGCTATTGTTATGGGCTTTGAGGCAAATTACCAAATGCTAAAATATGTCCAAACTTACATTGGCGGAGCAGCCCACGATTTAGCCTCCAGCAAGATGGTTAACACCAGTGCATTGCTGTCGCAGTTCATCAGCATCCTGGGATACAAAGCTATCGACTGCAATATCGACGATGTTGTGATTACCGTGCCGCTGGCGATGCAGGCGGGGCTGGGTCAGCTGGGCCGGCATGGCATGCTAATAACGCCACAGTTCGGTCCCAGGGTAAGGCTCAGCGTGGTATTGACGAACTTGCCTCTCATTCCAGATGCCCCTATCGATTTCGGTGTTACGCAGTTCTGCAATGCCTGTAGGAAATGTGCCAGAATGTGCCCATCCGGTTCCATCTCTTTCGGTGAGCAGACGGCGGAATCGGTCAATGTCTCCAATTCCAGTGGCGGAATGAAGTGGCCGCAGAACGGTGAAACCTGTCTCATGCGCGCCGCCCGCGACAGGTACCCGTGCTCCGCCTGCGTTTCCTGCTGCCCCTACAACAAGCCCGACACCCGCTTCCACCGCACGGTGCGCTGGCTAACCGACCATGCAAGGTGGGCGGATTCATTTTACGTATGGATGGATGATATATTCGGCTACGGCAAACCGAAAAAGGCGGACGGTTTCTGGGACAAGGCGGAGCCGCAACGCTAAACCTATACGATAAGTTTTACTAAAAAGGCAGGCTATAAATGAAAAAAATAACTATAGATAAATGGGAAGAGCAATACGTTGCCGGTCCGGTTGAAAGGTTTGACCAGAAGTATACCATGGGGCGCAGGCACCAGTGGGACCTTGAACTGAAAGAGAGGATGAAGGACATGCTTGCGGTACCTATAGTCAGCGACGACCCTGGCTGGACCCTGATGGACTGGGCGATGAGAGTTGCGAGCCGGAGCATAGTTCCCAAGTTGGAGATGATGAACCTGTCGAAACCCAATGGGGGTAATGCAGATGCTGCCACCAATCCCTTCGCGACAATGGACAGGTCCTTAAGGCCTCCAAACGGCGCAACACTTGATGTCAGCGACCCGGCACTGATTACGCAGTACATAAAGAAGGTAGCCATCAGCTTCGGAGCGGACATGGTGGGCATCTGCCGTCTGGACCGGCGGTGGGTGTACTCTTATACTTACGATACCCAAAAAACAGAGCAGGGGCACAAATCACAGGAAATACCACTGGAATATCGATATGCGATAGTCATTGCCTGCGGCGGAGGATACAATCTGCGTCGCTATTTCCCCACCTACATTAACACATGGACCACAAACTCCTACAGGCAAATGACAGCAAACGCACTTCTTTCAGCATTCATCAAATGCTTGGGGTTCAAAACGATTGACTGCACCTTTGATGACGTGGCGTTGGCAATACCGCTGGCGATGCAGGCGGGGCTGGGCCAGTTGGGGCGGCACAACATGCTGATTACGCCACGATTCGGGTCAAGTATAAGGCTGGGGCAAGTATTTACCAATCTGCCGCTGGTACCCGATGACCCCATAGATTTCGGTGTGACTGAGTTCTGTAACGTATGCAAGAAATGTGCCGACATGTGTCCTTCGCGTTCCATTACCCACGAGGGCCGGACCACGGAACCGATTACTATATCCAACGTGGCCGGCGAACGGAAATGGCAGTTCAACCCGGAAACATGCCATATAAACTTGTATGCGTCTAAAAAGCCGTGCCAGATCTGCGTTTCCGTTTGTCCGTTTACCAAGCCCAATACTCTCTTCCACCGTGCGGTCAGGTGGCTTGTTGATAAGGCAAGGTGGGCTGATTCTTTCTACGTAAAGATGGATGATGTATTCGGCTACGGCAAACCGAAAAAGGCAGACGGTTTCTGGGACGATTGGGAGCCCGAAAAGTATTAGTAATAAAGTTCGAGGATAGCTTGATGTGCATATGGCATGGTCTTAGCACTAGTTATACTCTGGAAGCTATGCATTGCTCAGCTGTGTATAATTAATTACCACTACAATACCAGCTAATACCAATATTCCAATTACTATCATACCTATACCAGAATTGGTGGATAATCACTACTCATTTTCTTGCTTTCTTTGCTTCAGCACAACTTCATATACACTTGGGAATAACAACATCGACATAGTTTTTGCATCACCAGTATTCAATCCCATTTCAAGATACACATCTACAAAATGGTCAAACATTTCATAAGCCTCATCACCTTGCCTTCCCTGAACCATCAGCGGATAATATTCTTCATCATATTTCATATCTAACTCACCATCGCTCATTTAATTGTTTTGTAAGCATACATTGTATACACCACCCTGAGGATTAATTAGATTCCTTTACCGCCCTGTTCAATAAATTTCAGGAACCTAATCTGAATGTACGTAAAAATAAGCGCAAAAACTCCTACCACTATCATCACTATTCCCACTATATTAAGCATCATCGTTTAAATATCTTTCTAAAAAATCTTCTGAATATGCTTTGCTTGTTCAGGCGCTTCAGTCTGGCTTCAACACAATCAACGCACGTGCAGTACGGTGGGTGCTTGCCTGTTATGTAATCTCGTTCTTGAAGAGTCAAGGGCTTTCTCCGATTATCAAGTCGATAATACTAGTATTATAGCACCACAGGCTAGGCTGGTAAGCAGTATTTGGGGCCAAGGACATCTTGGTGGCGGATATTATTGACGCGAACATAATTCCTCGACTATAAGTAAGGGTTTATAGTAAATTGAGGCCTCTGCTTTATCAAGATGAAATTGCATAAAGCAATCAGTTTTATTCGTATTTACAGTAATAACTACCCCTACTCGTTTTAGGTGTTTTTACCGCTGAATACAGGTGTTTTGCGTGATGACCTGTCGTGCTATACAGCGCTAAACTTACTTGTGATACCGACACTGCTTCGGTATACTTGATAAAGCGGTGCGATTTTCTGAGAGATCATTTATACAGATGGATTACTGAGTTTGCGAATATAATCGCTGAGAATGCGCAGGCATATTTCCCTAAGGACCTGGCAAATATTACTGATTTATTTATTATGAAAGACACGGAATTTTTGGAATCCAAGATGATTCAAAGCCCCTCAGGTTAGTTACAATGGTTAGTAGTGCTTAAATCTTTAAGCGTTCGTAACGTCGGGCTGGTCCGAAATACTTCGAATGCTTGGCGGGGAACAATTGGCACAAGTAGAAAAGATGAGGTTCCAGCCGTTTAAGTTCAGCATGTGGGAACTTGGTGGTGCACTGGGAGATTTAGGCACGCTGTTGCCGTTGCTGGCAGCACTTGTTCTGATTAATGGCGTAAACCCCACCAGCGCATTCTTCGTTGTAGGTATTGCTTATGTCTTAAGCGGGTTGTTTTACCGCATACCCATGCCGATACAACCGCTTAAATCGGTGGCAAGCATAGCGATTGCAACAGGCATATCAGCCAGCGTGATTTCGGCTTCGGGTCTTTTGATGGCGGGGATACTTATTTTGCTTGCGGTGACCGGGCTTATATCCAAGGTAGCCAAGCTGTTTCCCAAGCCGATAATACGTGGCATTCAGTTGGGCGTTGGCTTCATTCTTTTGCGCGCGGGGATCGGGTTTATCAGAAATGAAACCCTGTTTATTGATTCAAATATTACAGCGGCACCGGTGCTTGCTATTCCATTGGGGTGGTTAATTGCTGCAGCTAGCGGATTGATTTTAATACTTTGTATTCGCACCAAACGTATACCGCCCTCTTTGGCTGTGCTCGGCGTAGGAATCATTATAGCTTTGTTTATTGGGCCGGTGAGTAATCTGGCAAACATTAATTTCGGCATAGCCAACCCGATTAATATCAGTATGCCCAGCTTAAGTAATATGCAAACGGCCTTTGTTTTATTGGTTATACCACAACTACCGTTGACATTGGGCAATGCTGTTTTTGCAACACATGACACTGCCAAACACTATTATGGCAACAAGGCGGAGCGTGTGACTCCCAAAAGGCTGCTGACATCCATGTCAGGTGCAAACTTTATGGCGGGCATACTTGGAGGTATGCCGGTCTGTCATGGCTCAGGAGGGCTCACGGCCCACTATAGATTCGGGGCAAGAACCGGCGGCGCCAGTATCATGGTCGGGGCCATTTTCCTGGCAGCTGCCATATTTGTTGATGGCAATGCCTTACCCATATTTTCCCTGATACCATACGCGACGCTTGGCTTATTGGTGGCAGCTGTCGGGTTTAGGCATGCTTTGCTGGCAAGAGACGTTACAGGGCTTTTGAATAAAGCAGTTGTGGCAGTTATTGCGATACTGGCTCTTGTTACCAGCAGTCTGGCCATCGGATTTGCTGCCGGGCTGGCGATTCTTTATGCAAAAAGCTTGGTTACATACATTAAAAGATGGCTTGCTCCACCTGCTAGCAAATTAAAGACGAGGGCTACAAGGTCCAGTCTCATACTGCCAAACTAACCGCCATAGATAGACTTCCGCGTGATACCCCAGTCCTTTACTTACATGTATTTTTAATATAATATACGTCCAATAAGCTAGGGTAAAATGTCTGGAACTTTTACGGTGAGGTGAGAGTAATGCGTAGGTCAGGTACCGTGTTACTT
>Ga0187833_10004001_pt1 | contig 14580 bp, 17 predicted proteins | sample ETNtaG_37_FD_167968 | JGI IMG/M metagenome (GOLD analysis project Ga0187833, IMG submission 167968) | Marine microbial and viral communities from oxygen minimum zone, Eastern Pacific Ocean - ETNP2014_SV_400_PacBio MetaG (Illumina Assembly) | ecosystem: Environmental > Aquatic > Marine > Hypoxic... | reverse complement strand
CTTTCATATCACGCCCAATCATTGTAGAAAGACCAAAATCGTGAAGTGCAATCGTTCGAGGAGCACCAACACGGACCCTTTTTGCTTTATCCTCTGGTTCAACTATTGCTTTCCATTCAGGACCTCTATCCATTAGCTGTTCAGATACTACAAACCCACAAGAAGGACAGACAACTTCACCTTTAAATGAATCACCAATCAACGATTTCCCACAATTTGGACAACCATTACTTGAACTGACTTCACTTTCTTGACCTAACAATTTTTGAACTCCTTTGAGAAGTATGAACGTTTTGACCAATAACTCTCTTGATTCTATCTGTGAGAGGTGTAGCAGAAATATACGGTGATTTTATGGGTCCAAAAACTTCAATAACTTTAGCCACTTTACGTTCTTTACTATCATAAAGAATGCTGTTTGCTTTAAAATCCCCATTACCGTGAAGAATAAGCCTACCGCTACGCGCTAAATGAAGTACTTTAGCTGTCACTAGTAATCTGTTTTTCGATTTAGTAAGCTCACCTTTAAGGTTTCTTAGTGAAAAGTTTTAACAGACTTGTCTATAATCGTGACATCAGAGAGAAAAACAGTTTCTGAAAGTCTAAATAATAGCATCTAGAACCGGTGGTGTGACTTAACGGATGCCTCAGATTGCAAGAATCAAGCTTACCAGTGCAAACGTAGAAAATCTTACTCAAGTCTGTGACGACATAAAAGGAATGACAAAGAGAACAGGCGTCAAGCTAAGAGGACCCCAACCACTCCCTACAAAAAAGCTAAAGATAGTGACTAGAAAAGCACCATCAGGACAAGGAACAAACACATACGATAGATGGGAAATGAGGGTTCATAGAAGACTCATTGATTTGGATGCCGACGATAGAACTATGCGACAATTAATGAAACTTCGAGTCCCTGAAGATGTATTCATTGAAGTTAATCTCAGTAATAATTGAGATAACGCTTTATTTTGCGGATCTTTTTCTTTTTCCTGAAGGATATTAATGCCTGGGTGCTAGATTGCCAAAAGCATCAATAATAACCTCGCTTAAAGCAGGATGAATTGTCTGGGCTCGGCCTAAAGGAAAGTAATCTTGTTCACCTGCATTCATAAGATATACAATCTGTTGAACAAGAATTGAGGCTTCAGGACCAATTATATGAGCACCAAGAATCTTATAATTTTCAGCGTCTACAATAACTTTGACAAATCCATCTTCTTCAGCCATTGCATAACCCTTAGCAGTATCAGAATATTTTCCGATACCGACAAGTATCTTGTGGTTCTTAATTGCTTCAGCTTCGGTTAAACCAACGCCTCCAATCTGAGGATAAGTGAAAACTGCATGCGGAACCGCATGCTCATCAACCTTTAACAATTGACAGATTGATAATTAATGGATCTGATGAAAGCACCAGTATCAACCCAACGGTTATTACCACCAGAAATGTGGTGGCTTTAATTTCATCTTTCACTTGGTCTTCCCAAGATATATACAATACAAATAGGAAGTAACCGTGGAACCTACCAGGAGATTGAGGTAGCTCCTCCATAATCATAATTCTTAAGGACCTAACTCTTGAGTTACATTCTTCGCTATATCCAAAACCTCTTCAACCTTAAGCTTCTGCTTAACAGTTTCCATTCTCTGCAAGATAATTGCATCTTCTGCTGCTATAACTAGAAATTGGTTTCCAGGTTTCAACCCCATCTTTTTCCGGAAGTCTTTTGGGATAACAATTTGCCCTTTCTCAGATAGCTTTGTAGTTTCCACTAAAACGTCAGACAAAATCTCTCAAACTTTAATCTTTACTTTCACTATTTAATGATTCTGGAGAACCATTACGGCTGGATCAAATCTGGAACAGTCTGTTCCCTCTCCAAGAGATGTTTCACTCCTTGAACATCATAAATTCCTCTCAGAATGAGTACACTCCCTGCAAGAACTATTATGGAATAAGATGCGGACATCCATTCTGGAAAAGCTATCATAATTATGGTTGCTTCAGCTGCTAATAAGCTTCCGCTTACCGAAAAGAAAAGGGCTCCATACATCGTTGTCTTGCTTCTGAAACCAAGGTCTGCAATTACAGCTATACCTAACGCCATCAATGCAAGGCCAAGGTAGCTGATGTTTCCATAAAAAAACAACATCAAGGATGTACTGTACACAAGAACAAAGCTTCCTAAAACCGTGAATATTGGACCTCTAAGCTTCTTATGATTAACTTCATCATACATATGCTATAGTTATTTTTATGCCAGTTCTGAATAATATCGGGAGTTAAATGATGTTGACTACAAACTTGACTTGTATAAACCATTTGGGCAATAGGTCACTAGATGGTCTGAATAATCACATAAATACTCAAATAGATGTATGCAGAGTATAGATTTCAAATTCCAACATAATAAATAATAGAAAATGGATTTGGTTTCTCATGAAATTATTTAGACAAGATAGTCGTGGATTTCCCACATATGGAAATGATAATCACCTTAAATACTGAGTGCACCTGTATTATTTTTCATAATTCTCTTACTAGCTCTAGTTTCGGCTCAAGAAATAGAGTAGATAACTGATGTTGAGGCAAAAAAAAGAGTGATTGAAGTTACAGATTTAGGATGGATACTTACGGAGCTTGAAGTTACTAACAACGCTGAATCACCAATGTTTAAAATAGAGATATACGAATACTTCAATGAACTCTTCGAACTGGGAGATAATATCACGATAATATCCGGAGATATTTTAGTAACGAATACTATGCCGGCTGCCTCCGGTGGCCAATTCATCTTGCAATTACACTTTCCGCAGCAGCTGGAATCAAATGAAACATTCAAGATTAGATACTGGACAAGATCTCAAAAAAGCGGAGACTTTCAGGTACCACAGAGTCTAATATGGTATAGTTTTAATTACCAAGGGAATGAGATTCGTCAAAATATTTACTCGAATGGCAGAATTGTTCACATTAGAAGTTATATAGAGAGTATCGTAGAGGATACATTTCCATATATTATCGCAGGAGTAACTTTCGTGACCACCTTGCTGCTTTTACGGTATATACGAAAAAACCTTGGAAATGTTGTTGAAAAGAAAGAAAAGCCACGAATCTTCAGATATTTGATAAGCTTTAGATAGATTTTACTTGTTTTACTATGGGCGGCCTTGTCTTTTTCAGGATACGGTAACCACAGATACATTTAATCTCAGGTAGCTGTGCAAGCTGTTCTGAGGTTACCTTTGTTCCACATCTTACGCACTCATATTCAATTTCTCCAAACGTTCTTTCACTAGTTGTTGTAGATTCAACGGATTCAGTTGATTTAGCAGTTTCATTGGATTCGATCATTAGATATCGTCTCGCTTTCGCAGTTAGAACAGTATTTGAGTCTTTCCCATTGAATTTAACTTTTTTTCCGAGTTACTCCTGACAATGATAATTTTACAAGAAATCCTGCAAAACGAAAAATTTCCCATATTGACAATTTAGCCTTACCGGATAACCTAGCTTCAAAGACATACGGAACTTCAATTATGGAAAGATCTAAATCTTTGTATATAGCTAGGCTCTCAACCTGATAGGAATATCCACGACTATTCATGTGGTATTTCAATAATTCCTGAACCGCTTTTTTACGAATAGCTCTAAACCCGCTTGTGATGTCTTTAACATTGATACCCAACATTATGTGCGAGAGGAAATTGGCAACTCTACTAATCAATTTCCTGTGCCAAGGCCACTTGTTCGAACTTCCACTCTCAATATATCTTGATGCCACCGCAACATCAGCATCTTTTTGTATTGTCCCCACAAGCTTTAAAATATCTGAAGGTTGATGAGAAAAATCTGCATCCATTTGAACAATAATATCAAATGATAGATTGGATAAAGCCCAAGTGAAGCCATCAATGTATGCAGAACCAAGTCCAAGTTTTCCGGGTCGCTTTAAAAGATAAAGATGCTCATCTCCTTTTTGCATATTTTCAACCTCCAATGATGTTCCGTCAGGACTATTATCATCTACAATTAGAATTTGATAAGAAAAACCATTCTCGACCAATACTTCTCGTATACTTGGAATTATGCGAACAATATTCTCCACTTCATTGTATGTGGGAATTACAACAAGTATAGAGGCTATTATTCATTCCTCCAATGGATTCTACTATTTTGCAGATTCAAGAGCCGCCCTGAAGGTTGAAGCTATTAGAACACAATCATCTTCAGAAACACCTGGATGCACAGGTAACGAAAGCACATGCTTCGAAGCATTATCAGTATTCGGAAGAATGAATTTATCGTATCCTTTAGTTGCATAGAAGGGAGTTTTTTGAATTGGAGTATCATAATAAATTGCAGCACCCACTCTATGGGAAAGGAGATACTTCAGAATCTTATCTCGATTTTTTTCTAAGGCCAACGTATAAAGATACCAATTGGACGAACATCCCTTTGCTTCAGTAGGTAAGGTTACTCCGTTCAAACCTGAAAGCAGATCCGTTAGAATTCCCGCATTCCTTCTCCTAACTTTCAGAAAGGAAGGTAGCTTAGACATCTGAATATATGCTATAGCAGCCTCCATCTGTGGTAGACGCAAGTTGGATCCTAGAACAGTGACATCTGAGCTTTGAGATATTCCATGGTTACGAATCAATTTCAACTTTTCAGCCAAAGCATCGTTATTGGTTGAAACAAACCCACCTTCTCCGCTGGTTATTATCTTTGAAGGATACATACTGAAACAACCAATATCTGAGAGACTCCCGGTTTGATGTTCATGATATTTTGCACCTAAAGATTGCGCAGCATCTTCTATTATTCGAAGATCATGTTTCTTCGCGATTTCAATAATCTTACCCATATCTGCGGGGTGACCAAATAGATGAACTGGAATTATTGCTTTACTTTTGACCGTGATCTTATTCTTCAAATCGTTTGGATCAATAGTATAATGGGCCATATCTATATCGACAAAAACCGGTTTTGCTCCAGTGAGAAGAACTGTATTTGCAGTGGCTAAGAAGGTGAATGAGGGAACCAAAACTTCATCACCTTCTTTGATTCCTAATGATAACATTGCAGCATAAAGAGCTGATGTACCGGAATTTAGTGCAAAAACATGTTTCACATTCAAGAAGGACTTTACAGAAGTCTGAAACTTCTGAGTGTATTGTCCTCCCTCAATTGAGGCGGTGGTTAATTGACCACTCTTAAGGACCTTCATAACTTCATTTTTCTCTTCATCCCCGATGAGAGGCATGTTGATCGGTATCAAAAATAATCACTCTTCAGATTCATAGACTTCGAGAAGATTAGTTCTAGATTCAAAGTGTTTCCTAATAGGTTGGATTATTTGATTCATGGAATCTGCAACAGCCGACTTGAGATCAGCTGGATGAAGTTTCTTTTCACGATAAATAGTTTCTAGTTGTGGATATTCTGTTAATGAAAGAGGACCACCGAATTTACTTGATCTGTCCACCTTAAACTCATTATTTTCATGGAATGAAATATACTTCGCTATTTCAAGGACAGGGTTATTCTCAACTTGACCTTCTGGGCACCAAGCCTTCTTCATTTTATCATGAACCTCTTTTTCGCTGTCATGAATAAAAACACAAGTCCAAGGTTTTGACTTGCTCATTTTACTAGATATCACGGTATCACCAGGAGATTTCGTATCAAGCATAGAATTCACTGGTTCAGAAAGACCTGGAAGCAAATGGTGATGCACTGCAACTGGAACCTTCCATCCCATCTTTGGAAAGACTTCTCGTGCCAACATGTGAACTTTGCGCTGATCCATTCCTGCATGTACTATAGTTGAATCAAGGGCTTCGATATCTACTGCCTGCATTGGAGGATACAAGTATTGGGCGAAATGGAGATGATCCTTTTCGCTTCGCCCCATTATTGTTAGACATCTTGTATTTCTAGAGAGAGTAATGTGCTTCGAGAAACGTACAAGATTCTCCCAATAGTTATCAGAATTGGCATATAAGTCAGAACCCGTGATGACATCAACACCTGGGCAAAAGAATTTGAAAGCTTCAGCATAATATTTCGAGGCCCTTTTTATTTTGTCCCAATCACTGCCAAACTTATTGTTGATGTAGCTATGCCAATCAGCTAGAAAAATTTTACATTTTATTCCTGCTTTAAGAAAGTCATTTATTTTGAAACCTGTTAACATAAGACTTCCAAGGTGAAGTAGACCAGATATCTCCAAACCTATATAGTGAGAAGGATGAGAATCGGTTTCAAAAAGCCTTCGTAGATCCTGTACAGTTACTATCTCCTCTATTGGAGGTTTTGAAACAAGATCTATCTTACCTTCAATATCCACATATCTTCACCTTTTGTTCTTCTCGATTCAGCATTTATAAACCAACCCACAACTCAACCACAAATATAGTCATCAAATAACTAATCCAAATAGTAGTGATAATTCGGACCAATTATACCTAAAACTTTCATTTATCTTTGAGTATATTCATATCCATTGGGAAAAACATGTAAAAACACAAAATACTTTAGCATGATAAATATTAGGACAAGACTATGAAGATTATCGATCTCTCTACTGAAGAGGAGAAGATTCGAACATTCTACAAGTTAATCAGTCTTGTATCATTAGTGATAATCATTAGTACTTCAGTATATGGAATTCTGGCAACCTTAATCCAAGGTGGGAATGTAGTTGGAGAAATTCTTGTAACATTAGAGGTGCCACCAATCGATGTTTTTCCACTTTTCTATTCTAAACCAATAACCTGGCTTTCAGCAGCCATTTTGGCACTTTTCTTCTCATCGCTAGAGTTAGGTAAAGATAGGATTATGCAATGGCATAAGCCCCGGAGGGATATTCTTAGGTTTATCGAATTCTTTGTTGGTGCTATGGCTGTCTACGAAGTGCTATTTAATTTCACATTATGGAGTGGATTAATCGCAAGAGACTCAATAATAGGAGAATTAAATGTCGACCTTATAAAAAACACATTTCCTAACCCAGAGACGCCGTGGAACATAGTCTTCGCAACCAAGCTGTTCACAGTTTTAGCAATTATTTCAGCATATTCTTTTTACTATCTTCAAAGAATAGAGTCTAAGATAAGTGAAAGACCTCAGAATCACTCTGCACCTTAAGAAGCAAGAAAAGAAAGGTAATGGTCCCTAGTGAATAGCCCACTATTGCCAAATAAGCGAATGAAGTAAAACCTGAACCAATAAGTGAAAATGCTGAGTATGCATGATAAGCAAAAATTAGAAGATTGTACAAACCTGTCGCCAATGATACGCTTCTTATGATAACGATTTTTTTCCTCATAAAAATCAATACTGCAGAAAAAATACTGGCAAAACCCGGCAAAACTAGTAGCAAATTCCCTTGCTGGAATAATGCAATTGAAAACCAAAAAATACCGGCTACTAAGAACAATAATGCCGTTATCTGTGAAAATCTTGAAACCTTTTCACCTACCATATTCAGTTCACTAAATACGGTTCAAGACCTCAGAATTTAACCATTACCCTCATATATTCATTAAAGTCAATACATTATTTATACAATAAGGATAACAAATTGAATACCAGAATATATCCAAAGCAAATATATCATTAAAATATATAGTCTTGGATTAAGTATTGAAAACAGAGCAAACACCAGACTATGTCTCTGAGATGAAAAGCTCAGAAAAAAGCACTATCAATCTTGGTGAATCCATACTTGTTTCAGCTACATATGACGGCAACAAAAGAGTTGTTGTCCTAAAATTCTACAACCTAGAGACAAAAAAAATTCATTATTGGTACGATAATACAAATCATAAACCATACTGCTTAGTTAAACTTGAAACGATATCAGATGAAACGATCAATGATCTTAAGAAAAGACCAGATGTAAAAAAGATTAAGAAGATAAAAAAAATGGATCTCATAATAGATCATGAGATAGATATCTACAAAATTGAAGCAACGAATCCACTTGCAATAGGTGGGGGTTTTAATAAAAAAAGTATAAGAGATATCATTGAATCATGGGAAGCTGATATCAAATATTACGAAAATTATCTTTATGATGCAGGATTTCCGGTAGGTGCACATTATAAGATAATAGAATCAAAAATAATACCTGTTAAGCATAAACTTCCTGAGTCAATGCAAAAAGGGATTGAAAAAACACTTGAAAAAGCTAATTCATTTCTTAAAAAAAGTATACAAGAATGGGCTGGACTCCTGAGTCAACCTCTTCCAGAATTACGGCGACTTGCACTTGATATAGAAGTAGTACCAGCAGAGAAAAATAGAATACCTGATCCTCGCGAGGCAGGTCAAGAAGTAATTGCAGTTAGTCTTGTGGGAAGTGATGGTCTTGGAAAAGTTTTGGTTCTTAGGAGGAAAGGAATCACACTAAATGAAAGAACTATGGATAATGATTTTGAAACTATATTTTTTGATTACGAGAAAGATCTTCTCTCCGAAGTCTTCAAGCATATAGTTCAGTACCCCTTTATTTTGACATATAACGGTGATGACTTCGATCTTAACTATCTATATCATCGTGCTTTGAGATCCAAAAATGGGTTCAAGACAGAGGAAATACCAATATCCTTAGGAAATAATGTAGCTTATGTAAAACCAGGCATTCATATCGATCTGTATAAGACATTCAATAACCGTTCAATACAAGGTTACGCCTTCAATAATAGGTATACTGACCACACTTTGAATGGAGTAAGCAAAGCATTACTCAATGAAGAAAAGACACCATTCGAAGGAACGATTGGAGATTTGCCATATAACAAGTTAGCTGAATATTGCTATCAGGATTCTAAGATAACATATGGGCTGACCAGTTTCAGTGGCGACTTACTAATGAAACTTCTTCTAGTTATTTCTAGAGTGGCAAAGATGCCGATTGATGATGTTGCAAGACTTTCAGTGTCAAACTGGATAAGAAGCATGATGTACTTTGAACACAGGCAACAGAATGCCCTAATCCCAAGAAGAGGAGATTTGGAGGATAAAGACCAAACAGTAGCATCTGAAGCTATTATCAAAGGGAAGAAGTATAAAGGAGGAATCGTTGTTGAACCTAAAAGTGGTGTTTATTTTGACGTTGCAGTTCTAGATTTTGCAAGTCTTTACCCCAGTTTAATAAAAGTACATAATCTTTCATATGAGACAGTGCGATGCCAACATACTGAATGTACTTTGAATAAGATACCTGAAACAGAACACTGGGCATGTTCTAAACGTAGAGGATTAACTTCCAATATCATTGGTTCACTACGAGATATCAGGGTTGATTATTATAAACCTCTTTCAAAGAAATCGAGTTTGATGACAGAAGAAAGAGAATTGGCCAAAGTTGTTTCACAAGCACTCAAAGTAATCTTAAACGCCAGCTACGGTGTTATGGGAGCAGAAATCTATCCACTATATTATCTTCCAGCGGCGGATGCAACAGCAGCTTTGGGAAGATACTCGATAACATACACAATAAAGAAGTGTAAGGAGCTAGGTATAGATGTAGTTTATGGAGATACTGATTCCCTGTTTCTCAAAAGTCCTACAGATAACCAAGTAAGAACTATCACTCAATGGGCAGAAGATGATCTCGGGATTGAACTTGACCTTGAGAAGATATACAGATATGTAGCATTTAGTGAAAGAAAAAAGAACTACCTAGGGGTTCTACCTGATGGTAGTGTTGATGTTAAAGGACTTACAGGGAAAAAAAGTCATACACCACCCTTTATCAGAAAAGCATTTTATGAGACGATAGATATTCTTAGCAAAGTCCTTACTGAAGGAGACTTCGAAAGCGCAAGGGAAGAGATAAAGGTATCTCTTCGAGAAAAGTACCTTTTGTTAAGGAATAAGAAGATACCTATAGAAGATCTTGCATTTAATATTGTAATGAGTAAATCTCCAAAATCATATACAAAGACAAGACCTCAGCACGTTAAAGCTGCCGAAATCTTGGTGGATCATGGTCGAGAGATAAAGGCAGGAGATATAATCTCGTTCGTTAAAACTACGAATACAATAGGGGTAAAGCCAGTTGCAATTGCTAATATCCAAGATGTGGATACTAAAAAATATGAAGCTTATATGCGGAATACTTTTGATCAAATACTAAGTTCACTAGGTTATGATTTTGACGAGATTGTGGGTGCAACTAAATTAGAAGATTTCTTTTGGTCAAGTTAACAGAAAAGCTTTGTAAGGTCTGCTATTCTATGCATTACCATTTCGATTCTTCGTAATTACCCAATTAATAGTTTAATGGATTCCAAACGAAAACGATTTTCAAGTAAGGTACACAAGATAAATACGAAGTATTTCAAGCATTTAGATTAAAAACAGAATTTTTCACAAGAAAATATTAGGGGGCCTCTTTAACAGTTACTGGTGCAATTGGATTCAAGGTTAAGGGAAAAATCATCGAGGTACAATAAGAGTAGTCTAGGAGCAATAATTCTTGCAGGAGGTAAAAGCAGCAGGATGAAATCCAATAAGGTTTTTCTAGAAATTAATGGTGAACCATTATTAATGCATGTAGTCAGAGAAACATCTAGGATTTCTAACAACATTATCTTGGCAATAGGAAAACATGATCAAGAAGAGGATTACACATCCATTCTGCCAAAAACGGTTAAAATAATCCACGACAAGACAGAGAAAAAAGCCGCATTATATGGAATGCTTACAGGTCTTGAAGCAATAGAATCGGAGTATGCAATTATTCTTGCAGCTGATACACCCTTCATAAACATTAATGTTATCAAACTGTTGCAACTTGAAGTTCAAGGATTTGATATCGCTATTCCAACCTGGCCCAATGGTAATATTGAACCATTATATGCAGTTTATAATATTGCAGCAACCCTTTGGGCATTTAAAAAAGCAGTCAAAGAAGGTGAAGTTCGAATTAAAGAAGTAATAAATAAACTAAAGCATATAAATTATGTTCCAGTAGAAAAGTTTACGGATTTAGGTGCAAATTTAAACTGTTTTTTTAATATCAATACACCTGAGGATTTTAAAAATGCTGAGCAAGTATTGAGTAGAAAACGCTTAACAAAGTAAGATATTGTATATCAGAAAAAAACACTTATGCGATGTGCATAAACAGGCATATTGGTCGGTAAGCATGGTCAGAGAAGGGCATCAAAAAAAGACTAGTCTCAGCATTAGATCATCAATAATCAGGATCTCAGAACAAGAAATATTTTTAGTATAACAAATACTTTACAATTGGATAGTAAGAGGAGAAATCTATAGAATGAAAAGTCAACAAAGGAGATTCTTTAAGTTGATTAAATATAAAGAAGCTTTATCAAGAATGGAAAAAGCCATTCCAAATAGAACTCTCGAAGATGAAAAGATAAAAAGCATAAAGGCTTTGAGGAGAGTATTAGCAGAAAATGTAACAGCAAAAAAAGCACTTCCAGACCATGACTTTGCAGCAATGGATGGATATGCAATTAAAACCCAAAATATTCAAAATGCTTCTGATAGTAATCCAATAAAACTAAGTATTATAGGAGAACTATTTCCGCCAGATCATCCTACTGAGGCTTCGATAGGGGAATTTGAAGCAATATATGTTGCATGTGGAGCACCCATTCCAAATGGAGCTGACGCAGTAATCAAAGTGGAATTTACTAGAAGAGAGAAAGAAGGAATAATAATAATGAAGCAAATAGAAAAAAATAGGAATATTGCTCAAACCGGTGAAGACGTAAAGAAGAACGAAATAGTTCTTTCAAAAGGCCACATAATGAGATCTCAAGACATAGGACTGTTAGTGGCATTAAACCGAGAGTTTGTTAGGGTTATAAGAAAACCTAAGATAGCCATAATTTCAGTCGGAGACGAGTTAACAGAACCATTCGGAATCCCCTCAAATAAGACTGTAAATAATAATGCTTACATAATTTCCAGCCTTATAGAATATTTCAATGCCGAACCAATCATAATGGGTATCGCAAAAGATAACATGAATACAATAGAACAGATGGTAAAATCTGGTTTGGATAAAGCTGACATTGTGATAACAATAGCAGGATGTTCAGTTGGGCTCAAAGATTATGTCCCAGATGTTTTGGGAAGATTAGGAAAACCAGGTATTATTTTCCATGGAGTATCAATCAGTGCTGGAAAAGTTAGTGGGGTAGCTGTAGCCCAAGAAAAACCGATAATTATGCTCCCAGGTCATGTAGGTTCAACTGTCGCTACTTTCTACTTGTTGGTAACACCAATTCTAAATATGCTACTAGGTTTAAGTTTTAACGATCTCCTTCCCAAAATTAGAGGAATATTAGACGGAAAAGTCACAGCAAAACCAGCAATAGATCTAATCCTACCAGTCAAAGTGTATAATCAACTCGGCAAATACCATGTTGTACCACTAAAAAAACACCTATCAATATTGAAAAGTTTAGCCGACGCTAATGGTTACGCGTTTGTTCCGGCAGGTACTGAAAAGAATAAGAACGACACTATAGAAGTAAAGATATTTGGTGGTTTAGAGTTTTTTAACATAACGAGTTGAATATTCTTGAGGAAGATACTAGCAATAATTGGGACCAGTAAATCAGGAAAAACCTCAACAGTAGAATATCTTGTCACAAATCTAGTGAAAAAGGGGTTAACAATCGGTTCTGCAAAACATGTTCATCACCCTGATTTCTCAATAGATTTAGATGGAAAGGATACTTGGCGGCACGCAAATGCAGGATCCAAAAGAGTAGTGTGTCTATCTGAAGATGAGGTTGCTATTATAAGGAAAGAGAAAGGGCCTGAATACAAACTTGAAGACATCTTGAAACTCTATCAAGATGATGAGTTTGATTTGATTATTCTTGAAGGCTTTCACTGGATTGTTTCAAGTAGGAAAGATGTAATGAAGATAATTACTGCAAAAGATGCAGAAGATGCAGAAAAACGACTTGACGGAACTATTCCACCAATCTTAGCAATTACAGGAAAGATATCCAATATATTAAGGGGTAAATCAATCAAGGAAATACCAATAATTGATCTCAAAGATGAAGGGAGTCAACTACTAGATCTGGTTATGGATCAGGTTCTTTCAACTGAGGATAATTAGATACAACTTTATCCACTTGTATTTGTAATATTAGATATTTTTATAGCAGTTTCTTCTTAGAGTAATATTCTAGCTCTTATGATCAAATGTCAAATTATCTGCCATACTATTTTTTGTTCAATGAGATTTTCTTATTTAGTTCAGATTTCAAGATATTGCTTACCTTCTGTCCATCAACTCGACCTCTTGCATCAGACATAACTCGCCCCATAAGATTACTGAAAGCTGCAATACCCTTTTCATCAACTAATGTCTTATTTTCATTTATGATTTTGTTTACTAAAACAGATAATTTTTTATCTGTTAATGCAGTCAATCCAAGTTTTTCGACGGCTCCTTCAACATTCTTTACGTCACCTTTTAGAATCAGCTCAAGAATCTGAGGGATAGCTTCTTTCGAAACTATTCCATTATCAAGCACTGCAAATAATGATTTAATTATATCGGCCGTAAGAATTGCAGTGTCTAATCCTGCACGTGAAAGGGTTACCACAGTTTCGGTTAGTGTTGCTGCGATTAAGCTTGATGAAACACTAGTGGTATTCGATAATTCTTCAAAGATGTCTATGAATGGTGAATCATATACTTGTACAGCAAGTTTATGGCTTAGAGAGTACTTTGAGATGTATTCTGATATCTGGTCCTCCCATGATCGAGGGATATTTCGTTTTAATTTATTAACAAGTTTTGAACTGATAGTGATTGGAGGAATATCCGTTTCAGGATACATTCTAGCTGAGCCAGGGCGAGGTCTAATGAATCGGGTTTTTCCATCAGGAGTAGGTCCTCGTGTCTCAGCAGGGACTCCATTAAATGTAGATTGTACTCTCTTTTGAATTGCTTCTGAAGCTTTCTCCAACTTCCCCTTTTCACCTGATAAAAGTAAAAAACCATCCGATTCATCCAGGTGTAATTTACTCCTAACTTTTTTTACCTCAAGAGGAGTAACTCCATGTCCGGGAATCTCATCGGAATGAAGGAGTCCACCGAGACCGTAAAATCGGGCCACATCAGCCAATTCACGCCCAAATCTTGTGCCGGGAAATTCTTCAAGGCTAAGAATACCTGAAAACTTCTTAAGTTTTATAGCATAAATTTTCATACCTTTCTTGAAGGTTTTTTTTAGGATTGTATCGTTGTTTTTTTGAAATAGGGAGGTTATATCAATAGGTTTATGTTGAAAATCTTTAGGTGTTAAACCTCTGTTTGTCAGCTCATCTTTAAGATGAATCAGACTCTTCTGTCTTAGAGCTTCGAAATTAATTATTTTTTCTAATAAATCGAGTCTTTGAACACCTTTTACTTCTACAACTTTACCATCAAGAATTGAGATATTAACATCTTGTCTTATAGTTCCGAGTCCACGTGATACGAGCCGAGTTGACCTCATCAATCTACCCAGTGCATAAGCTATTTCCTGAATTTCTTTTGGAGTTGTTGTTACAGGTGC
>Ga0187833_10004000_pt1 | contig 14580 bp, 17 predicted proteins | sample ETNtaG_37_FD_167968 | JGI IMG/M metagenome (GOLD analysis project Ga0187833, IMG submission 167968) | Marine microbial and viral communities from oxygen minimum zone, Eastern Pacific Ocean - ETNP2014_SV_400_PacBio MetaG (Illumina Assembly) | ecosystem: Environmental > Aquatic > Marine > Hypoxic... | reverse complement strand
GAAAACATCAAAAAAATAACGATGCGTCAGCGTAGCAGGTATAATTGCTCTTTGAAGGTTGCTTAAATATTTGGAACCTGAAACCCTCTCCAATTTATTTGCCTGATTTGTCCAAAACCTTTTGAAGGCATACATGGTTGACAAATAGTCTCTCCGTTGGTACTTGAGTCTCAATTGTCACCGCAAACGATGGGTTTTAATATGTTGCGGTTTGCATGATTTCCATACACAATGATAAAATTTCAATCTACCCGATCTCAAAAAGCAAGTTCTTATCAATGATACACCTCTAGACCTCCACGCTTATCACAACCCGGGAAAAGCTTGAAGTGAACCGAAGCCGAACATTATTCAATCTTTTATTATTTACAAACATGGTGCTAACGGCGTTGAACATTTCTGCCTGTTCTTCTTCGAAAAGCAGCTCTCACAGCAGCGCTCCGACCATGACCCTCGATCAAAGCTTCCAAATCTCCACCGGATCCATCTGGTCCATCCCGGTCTATGATGGATCCAACCTCGTGATTTCAACAGAAGTGATCGGAACAACGGGCGGAGTCTACCTGAGCAAATATGACGCCTCTCTCAATTTGGTCGGCATAGCGACACATATCATTAGCCCCAGCCTTCTCAACAGCAATCCTACACTCACATATACCTACGCGAACAACATTACCGCGATTGCTGACCACAAGCACATCTTTCAGGATGGCTACCACTACATTACATGTTCTACGTCTGGGACCGGAACCGGTGGAAATCTCTACCTCATGAAAATCGATACGGATTTCGTGCTGCAAGATATCGTTGAAGTCACAACCGATAACGCGCCGACCAATGATATGTTTTTGGTCGGCGATGGTAGCAAAATTTACGTAGGAAAATTTCATCCCGGACAGGGCCACGACATTTACAGCTACGATGCTGGCCTGGTCTCTCTGGGTGCAGCCACCCCTATCGGCAATACCGGCTCCGGCAATGAAACAAACCAACACTCCAACGGCGCTGCTGCTATCTTTCACAACAACCAGTTTCACCTCGTCGCCCCGGAAACCCTTGCTCCCGGACAAGGCGACTGGTTCTGCCGCATTATCTTTGACGGCAACTGGAATGTCGTCGAAGAACGAAGCGAAATTCTCACCGACGCAACCATGCTCGGAATCGTTTCCGGCCTATCCCACGAGCCGGTTACCGACACCTTCATCGTTCACTACGCCCGGAGTGACACCGATGGAGGTGGATACATCTACCAGGCCATCTATGACAGCAATTGGAGTTTGCTCGCTAACGAAGTCCTCATCTCAACCGGGAATTATCAACGCCCCCACAGCGTCTTCGTCAACAGCGATCTCTTTCTTGGCTATGACTCAGCGGGGGTCTATCTGAGTAAATTTAACGTCACCTATCCCTAATCCGGGTGCCGCACGATCAGTCACTGCAGTTCTCCGCTCGAAACATGTCAACTCGGTTGAGCTATCGGCCTGATTAAAATATCGTGTACCTGCATATGTTTGGGAACACTCAACAAGTATTTTACAGCCCCGGCAATATCTTCAGCTTCCAAAACCTTATAACAGCTATAGGTTTCAACAGCAGATTCTTTGCTACCATGGTAATGCTCTGCAAATTCGGTCTCGACAAATCCAGGACTGATTGCGCTGACGCGAATCTGACTCCCAGCGCCCCGCAACTCCAACCGCAGCCGCTCCGTCAACGAACGAACCGCAAATTTTATCGCCCCTCCGGCAAAGGCGCGTAACACCCAAACCCGGCGTTGTTGACCAAAACATCGACACCACCCCATGAAGCACGCATTTCATTAAACATCTCCAGGAGTTCATTCTCCCGACGGACATCCGCATGAACCCCTTTGAAAACACCACCTGCCTCAGAAATCTTTTGGGACAATGCCTCCAAGCGGTCCAGCCTCCGCGCGCACCCCACAACTTTCAAACCCTCAGCAGTCAGCATACGTGCAATCGATCGGCCGATCCCCTTTGAAACCCCTGTTACCAGAGCTACACAAATAAAGAAACCCCGCAGCTTGTTGGAGCGACGCGGAAATCCCGCTCCAGCTGGGCTACAGGGTATCTTCATTGTTACTTGCTCTTTAAGATCCCGCTTTTTATAAAATAGTCAGAAGGAGGGACAAGACCAGAAGTTGCACTGTAGTAAACGCGGTAAGAGCCGTCTCCTAAAGCAACAGCAGTGGGATCAAGGGCATTGCCGCCGGATACGGTGATAATCGATTCGCTCTCAATCGACCAAGTGAGCCCGTCGGTGGATGTGCCGACATAGATTCTTTGAGGCAAACGACTGGGGTCGGGAGTGGTTGAAAAAAGCCCGATCCAGTTTCCCTCTTCCGTAAGCAGAATGTAAGGATCCACGTAGCCATCTTCAGTACGGTATCCACCCTCTTCGGTAAAGGTAAGGCCATCCGAGGAGATTGCACTTTTGATAACCTCAAAGTTGCTACTGCTGACTCCTGAGGGCATGTCGACCCAGTACAGACGAATCCGGCCATCCGGTAATTCGATGCTGTCAGGAACCCCCCAGGCTTCACCACCAGTCGTATTACCAATTCCGGTGCTGGACTCCTTGATCCAGTTTAGCCCATCGGAAGAGGTTGCTGTCCAGATCATTTGAAGACCCTGATCTACGTAGTACATCCGGTAAGTGCCGTCATCTAACTGGATCAGAGTGGGGTCAGAGCCTGATGGCATGGATGCCGTTTCCGCTGAGAAGGTGAGCCCATCACTTGCCCTGTATACCGGCATTCCGATGTCCGTAACATAGAGACGGACTGAACCATCGATTAAAAGAATGGCCTCAGGGGATACTCCAGAGATGCCAAGGCTGACATTATCCTCGGTAAAGGTCCAATTTGATTCTCCACCTCCATTTCCTCCGTCTCCACCACCACCACAAGCAACAAATATTAACAAAATCCCTGGCAGCGCCAAAATAGATATTAATATTAGAATTCTTCTGGTCTTTTCATTACTCACACCCTTAAAACCCTCCATAAACCTGACCCCCTATCCGGTAATCATTAATTGAATTGGTTGCAATTTTCTCATTTGTGTATGGAAATCGTGCAAACCGCAACATATTAAAACCCGTCGTTTGCGGTGTCAATTGAGACTCAGGTACCAACGGAGAGGCTATTTGTCAACCAATAAATATCATGACCACAGTGATCACAGCGCACACGGGCAAACCCGTTGTGCGGAATCCAGCAGTCAAGGTATCGCAACATCACCTGCCCGACATAAGGGCGAAAGAATCCGTATCTGCGCTCGAACCGGTCTTCATAGACCTGCTCGAATGTTTCAAAATGATCCTCGACGCAGCGGTAATAGGCGCTTGATTTGGGGTTGCGCGGTTGATAAACATCAAAATCTATTGCGGTAGGGCACATGTTTAACATATCGATCAATCTGACATGGTAAAATACGAGTTCCTTAAAGCGATCTTTTTTCGCTCAATTAAGGTAACATTATCTCAATCACGACTATAAGCTAAAACCGGACAGCGTTTCCGGGATTCCACTATATGTTGAATTAAAATATCTGCTTTCCAGGCATCGCAGTTGAATTTTAATATAGACATTATAAAAATTGTGCTTAATCTAGTTTTATAAACTTCTCACACCCAAGTAATTAGAACAAGGAGAAGAGTGTTTAAATAACCCGGGACATCTGAGCATGTTAATAAAAGAGGCTGTTTCCGGGATGAGGGAGGTGACATTATGGAAAAAAAAGACAAAAAAGAAAAAAAGGAAAAAAAGGAACGTGAGATCACCAGTAACTGTTGTTACGTTGTTGATCCTTGCGGATGCTATACGTATACGTTTGACCCATGCAGATGTGCATATGTAGATCCCTGCTGTTGCTGAAAGAGGGTAAGCGTAAGATAGGGCCGGGTATAATTACCGGCCCTTTTTTTCTAAAAATTGGATGGGCACTTCCTCCATAATGAGCATAATCTACTGTTACAGCCTGTTTTGAGCTCAGACCCACCGCCCGAAGGGCTTAAAGCAGTCAAAAAATGGCGTGAACTGTGCAATTGGGGTTGTATATCCTGTTTCTTCCAATAATTCTCGTTTGGCTGTTTCTAACGGGGATTCATCCTGCTCATCAACTTTGCCGCTGGGCAACTCTAAAAGCGTTTTACCCGTGCCGTGCCGGTATAGTTTCACAAGCACGACTTCTCTCTTCAAAGTTAATCCGAATACGCTGATCCAGTCAGGATATTCGAGTACATACATACGGGTTGACCAATGTACCGTCCGAAATCCTGCATTTATCTTCACGGACTTTTAGCCATTTTCTATTTATGTATGTGTTTTGAATTTACAATAGACCAGTCCATATTAATTTTTCATAGATCTGCTAGATTTATTTGTGCGGAAAGGCTAGAGACTGTTCTTACCGGAATTATTCAACAGCCTGAGCATATAGACATTCGTACCTGCTACTTTGTGTTGCAATAGAGAAAGTATTTTGTGTGTACTGTTTTATCAGTTCTCTGTTATTGGCCTTAAAATGGTTTTCGATACAATATAATACTGCTTTTGCAATTGCCTCACAATCAGCAAGAGGTGTTACAATGCCATACGGGGTTAAGGCGTAGTCATTATCACGGATTTCTTCTTCAGGATAATCAAGGATATATGGCAGGGCTCCACTGTCAGAAGCTACCATCGGAACCCCGCATCCCATTGCTTCAATAGCCACCAAACCAAAAGGTTCGTTTCGGGACGGGACAAGCAGCACATCCGCAAGATTGTAAAGAATGGGTAGATCTGCATAATGATCAACATGACCTAAAAAGTGTATATTTTTCACTTTTAGATCTTGGCTTAGATTTACCATATCCTCGTATAATTCACCATTTCCGCACAATACGGTTTGTATGTTTTTTTCCCCGAAAATCCTTGCGGCTTTTACAAGGTACTCAATTCCTTTAAAACCTGCAAAGCGTCCGGCAAATAAAGCAATAGGCATAACTTCATCAAGAGGATTGTTTTTCAGCTGAGATGCAAATTTCTGCTTTACAAAATCAAAGTTTTTTTCTGTAGGATAAAAAATATTTTCATCATATCCATTTGGTATCATAAGTACCTTTGGAGGTAAATTTGCATTTTTCAGGTATGCTGATACTTTTGTTTGTTCTGTCGGCGAAATGGCAACGCAGGAAAATGCGTTTTCCAACCCTTCGCATATCAAATTTTCCAGAAACGCAAAAGTTTCTGAGTTTTCATTGTGGTAGTCAGAGCGTACTTCCAATTCTGTCCCGTGAAATTGAACGATGAAAGGAATTCCGGTTTTTTCTTTTATTCTTTTAGCAACAGTTGCTCCCAGCCAGCCGTGGTGGACATGTATCACATCAGGTTTAAAATCCGAAACGAACTGCAAAACTTCCTGATAAAGTTTGTCAAGGTACTGCGTGATCTCTCCCTGGCTTAAATCGATAAAGCGACGTCTCTCCAGGCTTAAAGGATGGGTTCTTAAGACGGGAAAATCATCTACCAGCATAAAATGCGATTGATAATCTACAAGGTCAGCCTCTTCTCTTCCCACATAAAAAATACGGATATTATATTTTTTGGACATCAACGTTCCCAGATCACGAACAACCGTTGAACTGCCATTCCCCTTGTGAGGGAACAATGTCAGCATCAATACTTTTTCTACGTTATTATTTTTCATCTCATTGAATTGAATTGATAAGAACTCGCTTTTGAGATCGGGTAGATTGAAATTTTATCATTGTGTATGAAAATCATGCAGACCGCAACATATTAAAACCCATCGTTTGCGGTGTCAATTGAGACTCCAGTACCAGCGGAGAGGCTATTTGTCAACCGCTGCTTTTCACAAATTTTAGTCAACTTAAGAAAATTACGGGTATTTTAGACAAAGGTCCCCGCTGATCTTTCGACGGGCCTGATGCTAAAAGCAGGCTTTGGCCGGGCAGTCAGGATCGATCAGGTAGCCATCCACGGAAGGGATGGGGCCGAAACATTTGGGGCATAAGAGGGGATCAATTTCATATATTTTCTGTATCAAACGCGCCCGGTTTCGCCGGAAAGCCTTGTCGGTCAGCTCCGGCTCCAGGATGCATGGGATTTCATCATCGGCTTCTTCGTTTTTTTCGTTTTCCGCGCGCAACATTGCTGTAACTGGCAGCGATAGGCGATATTGTTTGCCTCACGACACGAACGGCCTATGCTGCATAACATTGTGAAGATTACTCACAACATCCCTGGTCTGCTGCCCTGGCTATCTTTCAACTCGGCGGGTCCGGTGTTGTGGTGGTACGGTTATACAACAGGCACAAAACAGTCCCTTACACGGCATCAATCCGGCGTATTGTAAATCAGCAGAATGGTTTGTCGATGAAGAACACCGTCATGCGGAAATACTGTCCGGTTGTGTTAAATCATTGGACGGAGAATGTATTCAACACAACCGGACAGCCGATCCGGCTGTATTTGGAGAGCGGTTGATGGGCTTACGTTTTAAGTCTCTGGTACCACTCGCCGCTGAAGTCGTCGGGATTTGCTATTACAAACTGCTCGCCATGAGATTGCCTGCCGGACAGGTACGTGATTTAGTAGACGGGCTGGCAAAAGATGAAAAAGCCCATCTGAAATTTCACAGTGGCTTCCCGCGACTGTATGTTCAAGGCATACTTCCAGGGCTGATCTTCGGACCGGTATGGCGGCTGGCCACGTATGCGGCCTCGATCGTTGTAACCATTGACCATCGACATGCCCTGAAGCAAATGGATATTTCACTCAAACCCGTCTGGCAGCGCTGGATGTTCCCGGTGCATGAAACCGAAAAACAAATCACCACGACAAAACCGGACTGTCAGTTTTTGCAGCAGGTCAATATTGACTATCAGTTGTATGCTATTCGGTAAACAAACTGATATAGGTAAAAAACAAGCTTCTCTATCATTAGAGTTCATTACCTCTCGTACGGTTTTTCTTTATTGAAAGACTGATCTGATCCGATGGTGTAGGTGTTGTCAGGAGACAAATAAAAAAAAAGGGCGGAGTGATCACCAGTATCACTCCGCCCTCTGTCCGCTGTATCTGGCTATCAATCAACACTAACATTGAATGATGCACCGTCAGGTATATCTACAATCGTATCCTGGTTAAAGATGGCCCAGTTATTTCCATCATACCAGACGCCGATAAAGTTAGGATTGAATACCTCAGGACCACCACCCGGGTTCCAGTTCTGTGTGACCTGGAAGGTTGCATCGGGATTACCATCAAGTTCCGGGTGAGAAATGACTGTCGAGTTGAAGCTAATATTACCCGCATCCGCAGTATGAACAAAATCATTTTCCCCGGACAGGATCTGCAGATTAAATGTGGCACCGGCCGGAAGTTGTTCAAGATTCTGATTAACGATAGCCCAAGCATTGGCGATGGTAGCTTCATACCCGACTATCACGGGATCAGTTATGTGGCAACAGTTGTTCTTCCAGGACTGTGTCGTCAGGAAGAGCGCATCGGGATTACCATCAAGATCCGGGTGTTCGATAAGCGTGTAATGAAATAAAATCCCTGTCGGAACAGTCAGGTGCGTAGCGGCGCTACTCAGTCCTGTTATCACACGAACATTAAATGCCGCGCCTACCGCAATCGGATTGCCGCCTCCCTGATTAAAGATAGCCCAGTGGTCGTCGGTATACCAGACACCGATACCGTGATTATTATATGTGCCGCCAATACCACCCGGGTTCCAGTTCTGTGTAACCAGCAAAATGGCATCTGGGTTACCATCAAGTTCCGGGTGAGAAATGACTGTCCAGTGGGCGACAATATTATCCGCAGCCGCTGTGTGCACGAAAGCCGTTGCGGTCGGTTCAGGACTTGAGTCATCTCCACCACACGCTGCCAGTGACAACATCACCTGTCCGACACAGGGGCGAAAGAATCCGTACCTGCGCTCGAACCGGTCTTTATAGACCTGCCCGAATGTTTCAAAATGACCCTCAACACACTGATAGTACGGTGAGTTTTGTGGGTTGCGTTGTCGATAAACTGATTCCAGCATCGGTACGGTACCTTTCTGAAATGTGGGTCTTCAACATATCCTCAGGCAACAACCGTGCAGAAAGCAAAGATTCCATCAAAGCCACCAGATGTTGATCATAAGCAATAGCAGATCACAATTTAGATAGAAAACGGAATTCAATTTGGCGTAATACCATAATTTTACAGGTCACGTGCGCAGCAATCATACCATTCATCGGTCGTGCGACATCTCGCGTGCCAAATCGCAGTATAATCGCACACGGTCGACAGGCGTCGAAGGTGTCACCGGACTGCCGAGGCACACCACGAAGCGGTTCTGGTTGCGCCGGCCGGCAGCGATCTGTTCTGTGATTGCATCGCGAAGCTGGGGGTCGCTGCCGTTCTGGAGAATGCCGATCGCGTCCAAATTGCCGAACAGGGTGCACCTTCCGTCGGCATATGCCGCCAATTCATTAATGTCCACAACAAAATCTTTCTTGCTTTCCTCAAGCGCCAGGGCATCGGCGCCGACGGAGAGGATCGCGTCCAGTTTGCCGGCCGGATTGCCGGAGAAATTATAGATGCTCTTGATCCCCAGGTGGCGGCATTCCTCCACCACCCGGCGCATCCCGGGTACGCTGAAGGCTTCGTAGGCCTGGGGAGAAATCATATCGGTGAAACTCTCCCAAATCCAGACGCCGGCCGCGCCCAGTATGGCAGCCTCGCGGACGGCAGCGAGGGTGCGGGCGGTAAGATGCGGGCAGGCGCGTTCGACCAGATCCGGCCGTTCGCCGATCAGGGTCATCATTCCCTCAAACCCCCACGATTCGTATAAATACCAAAGCGGTGCGTAGACTTCCGTAATGGGATACAGTTCTGTGCCGTGGGCCTGCAGCAAGGCGCAGGCAAGGTCTGCGCGGCCGTCCGCAACGATTCTTTCGGTGTCGACTGGAGCCGGCAAGGCGACTGCGACCTCGAACTCATCCGGGGTTGTCGGCAAACGGGCGAAGCTCGCTGACTCCATCTGTCCGAACTGGGACCATCCGCCAATGATCGGGGGCTCGAGCTTCTTACGCTTGCTGCTTACCTGATCGATGAGGAACACACCCTCGGGTCGGTCGACAATCGTCAGGTGCTCGCGTTCTTGGCGGGAGTAGAATGACGGTACAATTAGCAGATCCTGCCCCGTGCGCGCCAGTGCTTTGCTGCGCCAGGCCATTTGCCGTTCGAGGTCAGGTGAATATTGATCGTACCAGGGCGTGGCCGTCAGCTGACCCCAGTGGTCCCGAACAAATACATCCTCCCAGCAAACCGCCGCCGCAAATTCACGGGATCCATCGCGTGTAAAGGCCGCTTCGATCTTTTGTCTTCCGGTCAGCATACTGAATTCTCTGCGAGACATGAAAGCGAAATAATGAATTCTGATACTTTTCAAGATGCTGGTTCAATTATGATCTGTCCACTTTTCTTTGAAACGCTACACAGACGAAGACCCCAGCGGAAAATATTCAAGAAATGTTTTTTGTAAATCATTTGCTTAAAATATTATAGAATAATTACCTATATCCAACGCCTGACCCTGTCCTGATAGTTTTTATAGTCCTGTCCAAATACTTTTTGCAGTGCTTCTTCCTCCGGTATAATTTGGTATTTACTTATAAACCATACATAGATGGGCAATACGAACATGCTTGCCAGGTTCTGCAGGTACCACCCTATGGAAAATAAGATTAGAAGCAGTCCCAAATACATTGGATTTCGTGTATACTGATAGATACCTGTTGTAACTAGGTTGCTCGCTTGATCCGGATACAATGGTGTGGTCGTCGTTTTTGCCATTCTAAAAGTTACTATGCCAAACCCTATTATCGCAACACCGGCTGTCAGACAGAATAACGCAAATTCATTATTATATTTGAAGTTAAAGCTAAAGTTGTCAGCATATATACTTGAAAACCACATTAGGCTCCCTAAAATAACCAGCTGCAGAAGAGGTGGAATTTTTAATTTCATGAAGGATAAGAACTCGCTTTTTGAAAACAGATCAACGGAAAAACAGAGTTGTGCAGCCACCGGAGATAAGTCACAACATATTGTATTGCAACGATGCGACAGCAAGTCCCAAGCGGCTTCAGACAACCAAAATTCAAATACCGGGTAAAGGTCGTAGTGTCAAGAAGGCATTTTGCCGCAAATTGGTTAAAAAACAAAATTTTTTCTTGATGCCCTCAATTAGAACTCACCTCGCTGTCCTGCCCCCTAAAATGATCTCGGCCTCTTTGACTTGCCTTCGATCCCTAGTTTTGTTAATATAAAAATATACTTACAGGGTTCGCTTACAGGGAATTTACTCTCTGAAAAGAGAATAGTCATGTAAAAGAAAAGCATGCTGTTAAAGGTAATGATGTTGGTCTCCATTCTTCTACCAGGCCTTCTGCCAGCCCCGCTTTCAACCGGTTACGGCACAGGGGAGATATCGGCTGCTAGCGGCCAATATTTTCGGGCAATGGAATCCCTTTGGCGGTCTTTTGGCCGGTTACCTTTTTGTCTATGTTGACGATTCTTGTTTTGTCCGGAGCCGTTATCCGGTCTCGCCCACCGGCTGCTTTGGGAAAACATTACGAAACCAATAGATGATGCCACGATCGATGTCGGTGTGTCTTAAAAACCCTGATATTTTGATTTGCTGTAAATTCTCACATTTTTATTTATGATCATCCGGGGTTCGATTCGATGTATAATGATTTCTTTGGTTTTAATGAAAGACCGTTCAAACTTGTCCCCAATCCCGCCTATCTCTTCCAGAGCAAAAGCCACGAAGAGGTCCTGGCCCATCTGATCTATTCAGTCAACCAGGGAGATGGCTTTGTTGAAATCACCGGCGAAGTGGGAACCGGAAAAACAACGCTTTGCCGGGTGTTTCTCGAAAACATCGGGAAAAATGTCGAGTCAGCCTACATCTTCAATCCAAAACTGGACGCAATCCAGCTCCTGAAGAACATCAACGATGAGTTCGGAATCGATTCCAAGGCAAATAACACCAAAACCCTTATCGATACGCTCAACGCTTTTCTGATGGAAAAAATGGCCGGAGGGGTGAAGGCCGTCCTCCTCATTGACGAAGCCCAGAATCTGACCCGGGAGGTCCTGGAACAATTAAGGCTTCTCTCAAATCTGGAAACCACCAACCGAAAACTCTTGGAAATTATCCTGGTCGGACAGCCCGAACTCCGTGAAATCCTCGCATCCCGCGAACTCAGGCAGCTAAAACAACGAATATCGCTGAGGTGTCGCCTTACCCCTCTGACATATCAAGAGAGCATCGAGTATATTCAGCATCGCATCGGTATTGCTTCCGGCAAGTTGAAAGCCGATTTTACACCGGCTTCCTACCGGGCGATTCACAAATATTCAAAAGGAATTCCCAGATTAATCAACATTGCCTGCGACAGGATTCTTCTTGCCGCATACGTCCTGCGTCAACAGAAAATCACCGGGAATATCGCCAGGAAAGGAATCAAAGACCTCTCCGGCGAAGGTGATGGCAGACTTCACCGTTTCGCGATGATGAGAAAAGTGTTGCTGGCCTGCGCCGTGCTGGGGTTTCTGCTGGTGCCTTCTGCGCTTTACCGCTACATAAACCCTGACATAAGCACTGTTTTAAAAACAACGAAAGGCGAAAAAGACAGCCCTGTTCTCAAGACTGCGAAAAACGAAAAGGACAAAGCCACCCTCAAAACGACAAAAGACGAAAAAGACAGAACCGATCCGTCGGAGAAGCGGAAAGCGAATCCCCGATTGGATCAGGCCCCGGCTCAAAAACCGGCCGAAACACGCGCCCTGAAATCAGGCGCGGTAGAATCTGCCGCAAACCCCGTGCAGGATCTTGATGTTTTTCTCAAGGAATTGAATCTGCGCGATTTGAGATATGCGGCTTTTAAGGATGCCGTAAACCTGTGGGACATCAATGTCATGACCCGGTCATACCTGGCGGCGGCGGATGACGATCACACTTTTTTCCAGCTTGCTGCCAGGCAAAATGGCTTTATGCTCCTTCGGGTTAAATGCAAACTGAATCTGCTGAAAAAGTTGAATCTCCCGGCCATTTTAAAATTTAATGTCAGGGAAAATCCACGTTCGGCATATCTTGCCCTCAGCAAAATCGATGATGGGGCTGTAATCCTGAGAGATGGGCAGGAAGGCGGTTTGATTTCCGTCAGGCCGGAACAACTGGCAACCCGCTGGTCGGGTACGGCATACATCCTCTGGAAAAATTTTCTAGGCTTCAGGGGGATTATTCCACTAAGCAGCCCGGGTGATTCGATCATCGCACTGAAGATGCATCTTCAGGATATTGGACTGGGTGAATTTGGAATCGACCCGGTTTATGATGAAAAAACCCGGGCTGCTGTCAAACGCATCCAGACAAAACATGATCTGAAACCCGATGGCCTGGCAGGCCCTCTGACACAAATTGTTCTTTACAATGAAAAGAAATCATTTAAAATACCGCATATTGCAAGTGAAACAAGGACGGATTCCCATTGAGTTTCATCCTGAAAGCCCTTAGAAAACTGGAAAAAGAGTCCCCGGAGCCGTCGAACGGTATCGATCGGCTCTCGGACTCAAATTCAAAACAGTCTGCCCCATTCGCCGGCAAAAATCCATCTTTATCCAATAATATCAAAGATATAAAATCACCTTACAAACATACGAAACAGAGATGGTCCATCATCAGATATGCGTCTGTCCTTTTCACGGCCGTCATTATTGCTGTTGCCGGATGGATGATCCTTCAACAAAAACCGCCTTTTAGAAAAAAGATCCCTCCCGAAACCGTTGCGCTTGAGTCGGATAGCCGGACAGCCCCGGGAAAATCCGTATCCGAGCAAAAAACATCCACGGAAACAGGACATCCCGCCTCCGTGATGAAGTCGGCGGATCCGGTTCGCAAATCGCCGCTTTTAAAAGCATCCAGACTCAAAGGCGCTGAAAAACAAAAAAGCAAAACAGATGAAAACGCTTCAACAGCCGATCAAAACAATGATTACCGGTTGACGACAGAAGACCACTACAACCTGGGCGTTTCTTACGGCAAAATCGGCCAGTATGATGAAGCTCTGGAAGCTTTCGGGGAGGTGATCCGGATAGATCCTGACCATGCGGCGGCACACTACGCCATGGGATACTGCTACAGCCGGCTCGGCCTGCAAAAAAATGCCGCCAGAGCGTATCGAAAGAGTATCCGGCTCGAACCGGATTCTGTAGACGCCCGTTACAATCTGGGCATTATCCGCCTGAAAGCCGGCGACAGGGACGGGGTCATTGAACAGTATGAAGCCCTCAAGGATCTGGATAAAGACAGCGCAAAACAATTGCTTGACGCTGTCCGGGCGCACCCGACACTGGACATCGAGGGGGGCGATAATTGAGAATTCAGGGGGCGGAAGGGAGTCAGGGGAAAAATTAAAAGTTGGTTGTTTTGTTGTAGGCGTTTATTTTGTATATCTTGCTTGAATCTACTTTATCCTCGCCACAGGCAATGTACCCGCCGTCTGCTGCGTCACCTTGTTGGATATAAAACTGATAATACTCCCCGTTCAGCGTCTCATCGCCTCCGAAAAGGTTTGTATTGATGTCGGCGGTTTTGTCCCCTTCGCCGGTGGTGTAATATTCGTCGTTGTCAGAATTATATTCTTGCTGCATCAGGTGGATAGAGCGCAACCCGTTCTGGGCGTCGGTGGCTCTAGCGCTGTCGATGTAACCGAGATACATGGGAACCCCCACGGCCGCCAGAACCCCGAGAATGGCGACCACAACGATCAGCTCAACCAGGGAAAATCCTCTATCCAGGGGCTTCACTCTTTTTTAACTGCAGCTTCCCATTTCTGAGCTGCACTGTCTTTGTCCAGGTAATTGGTTGTGACAACGATCGTATCCGTTCCACTCATCGTCAGCACCGTGGTTCCGGTGGTCGTGCCTGCAGCGACCACTGCAGAATTGGCGGTGGAATATGGATTTTTGATATTTTCAAACCCGAAATGAGCGATAAATTTGGTTCTAAACGTGCCGGCCGACTCACTGCAATTGACGGGATCATACGCAACGGCGCTTTTTTTAAGGCTCGATGTTTCCGTTGCAGAAGAGCACTTGGCCAATTCAGCCTGAATGAAATTGACCACGTTGGAGTGATTCCCGTTGGTAGCGGTTCTTTTGGCATTGGACTGATATCCCATGTACATGGGAACCCCCACAGCCGCCAGAACCCCGAGAATCGCAACAACAATAAGCAGTTCGATCAGGGTAAAGCCGGACTCTTTTTTCGCAAAAACTTTCATTTCAACCTCCTGTTATTTTACATTGATGGCTTCGTAAAATTCGGTTTTATGATGTCATCCAAAACCGGGGCGGCATGGCCTAACCAGAGCGAACAGGCCGATGCTGACCCCTGTTCCAGTGTCAATACCATTCTTATATCACAATTTGCCCAAAAGCAACCATTTTAAACCCCGATTGCGAATTCGATCTCCGGCCTA
>Ga0187833_10003997_pt1 | contig 14588 bp, 20 predicted proteins | sample ETNtaG_37_FD_167968 | JGI IMG/M metagenome (GOLD analysis project Ga0187833, IMG submission 167968) | Marine microbial and viral communities from oxygen minimum zone, Eastern Pacific Ocean - ETNP2014_SV_400_PacBio MetaG (Illumina Assembly) | ecosystem: Environmental > Aquatic > Marine > Hypoxic... | reverse complement strand
GTGCAGCAGAGAGCGAGAGGAGAGTAACATGACTACCACGCTAACTAGCACTATCAGAGAGTGGGTCGCTGCAGGCTGTGGCCCCACCACACTATATCAGGACGAGGACAGCCGCTATTACACGTCAGCCCACCCCGGTGGTCTAGGCGGCCATCACGTAACAGAACTAACGGATGACAACTGGGGGGAGTTCACCCCCACCACCACCGAGGATGCTGACTGGATCGTCGGCCAATTGGTTAGTACCTCAAATTTGGAACACAGTAAAGACTATGTCTACGCTAAGGAGCAAGTAACATCATGATTACTATCAAGAAAGACTCGCCCGAGGAGAACCTCTTCATTGGCCTCTTGAAACAGTCTGGAGGAGCATTTTCTCTTGTACTAGGTAATACAACCGATATAGAAACCTTCAAACAAGAAATTGAAGAAGAGCATGGGGGGGAGTGTGTTATCGCTAATGATCTGATAGAGGCGATAAACGAAACCCGCGTTACTACTGCGCTCAAATTAGATGGAGTAACCACCCTCCACGACAATAAGGACAACGGTACTATTCACTAATGGGAAAATTTACTACTGATATAAGTTCCGCAACAACAAGTCCATTTGACTACGAGTATAGAGATTTTGTGGCTAAACTATACCGTAATGCAGATGACCCCGTCCTACTTGCACTAGGACTGGCCTCTGAAGCTGGTGAAGTAGCCGGCCTTATGGAGAAAATTGCCAACCAAGGCCACACACCAGATATACCTAAACTTGTAAAGGAGCTAGGAGACGTAGAGTTTTACCTTAATGCTCTTTATGCATTCCTTGATACCACCGGTACCCATATTCGCAGAGAGAACATGGTGAAGCTTAGGAAGCGTTATCCCACCGGCGAATTTAACGTAAAAGACAGCGTTGCAAGAAAGGACAAAAAGAGACAGGTCAAAAAAAAGACCAAGAAAAAAACACCTCGTTAAAAAGTGAACGCACTAAAAAATCCTTACTCGCTAAAAAGTTGTCTGCTACACTACTTAAATGCAAGCGATTGATGAACATCTATTAAAGTACCGCCGAGCAATACATAATAGTTTCTTTAGGCTTACAGAAATATTACGGTGGAGCGAAGGGGACGAGATAGAAAAGCTATTAGCGGAAATATTGCAGCAGATTCATGTAGCCTATTCGGCAAAAGATGAAGAATTACTTAATTGCATTCTAGACCAAATAGAACCGTATACAGAATCAAATATAGAAGAAGCAATCAACGAAACAGATGCATTACGACGGGAAACTCAGCATCTAAGAGCCATCCACAATGTAGTTGGTATCCACCTGAATTAAATTCGTAAACATTTGACAACAACCCGCATTAGTGCTAGAATATAGTTATCTAACTATAATTTTGGTGTTCATATGACTAATTTACCAGACAAAGTAGACATAGATATACTCAAGGGGCTAGAAAAGGGTCGTAATTACAGAACCCTGAAGGGCATCGCTACTAAATCGGACGGGCGGCCATATACCAGTAACGGTATTTTCCGTCGAACGAAAGAACTCACCAAACAAGGCTATGTCAAGAAGGGCACATGTTCTGTATGCGGTCATCGTCGAGTCCCACAACTCACAGATATGGGTAAAAAACTAATAGAAGATCATGAACAGCGTAAGGATTATTACTAGCGGACTAACGACTCTCAACACCATTCGCTTTAGTAGTATACGCACAGATAGTGCAACAAGTAAGCAAATTCAGGCAGTAAATATTGCGCTCAACCGAATATGTCGTAGCATTACCACGCTTCCCTTTGATAGAACAGCACGACTTACTTTACTGGGTTACCTATTTGGCAAGACACTAGAGACTAGCAATCAATTGGAGTGGCGAGATGCTCACTCCCTCATCGATTGGATTTACTCTGGAGATAGCCCTGGGCCCAACACCCTAATGGACAATAGCGCAGTTGTATGCCTACAAGAAGCAACCAAAGTACTGGCAAAGAAACGTAAGCACCAAGAAAATATTTCCCGACGGGAATATGAACAGAAAAATACTTAAAGCAACACTTCTAAGGAAAAGGCGTAAACTAATCCCCGCGTTGGGCTATGTGCCTTTTTGTGACGGCTGTGGAAAGGCAATAAACAACAGGCGACCCGCAGACGTACACGAATTCTTAGTTACAAGAGGAGATTTACCCAAGAGTACAGGGAGACAACATCTAATATTCGTAGAGGAAAACTGCGCCCTTCTCCATCACTCCCCCTGCCACATGGAATTAGGCGCATCCAAACAAATGCGAAATAGGCTAGCCATGATATTCGTAGACAGATACGGTCCAGACAGAATGAAACATTTCATACACACACTAGAACTAACACCAGGCTACGCAAAACAGTTTTATCAAGTTATTGATAACGCCACGGAGGATATCAATGTCGGATATAGTTGAGTACCAACCACGCACAGTAGAAATAATCGCCCAAGAACGGGCAACACTAGTAGATTTTACAAAAGCAGTTATGCAGGATGGCATAGATTATGGCATGATACCAGGGACTAAAAAGAATTCCCTATTGAAGCCAGGATCTGAGAAGTTAGCTAATCTTTTCGGGTTACAGATGTTACCACCCGAGGAACTAGAAGCTATTGAAGACTGGACAGGTGAAACACACAACAACGAACCATTCTTTTACTACCGCTACCGCGTCACTCTCCATAGACAAGGAAAAGAAATAGCCAGCTGTGTTGGAAGCTGCAATTCTTGGGAGCGCAAATATCGGTATCGCAAAGGACAAAAGAATACCAATATCTTTGACCAAGTTAATACCCTACAGAAAATGGCACAGAAACGAGCCTATGTAGGAGCGGTACTGGTAGCATGTAGCGCAAGCGAATTCTTTACGCAAGACATGGAAGACATGTATATTGATGCCGAGTTCGATGTAGTACCCGGAGACTTGGATAAAGATGCCGGGAGTGCGGTGGACCTCGGCAAGAAATTAGGGGCGACCAAAGTCAAGGAGCGAGCAACACCACCCAAACCAACAGCATCGTCACGCGTAAACGGGACATTCGATGCCACTCGATACTGGCAACATGTGAAAAAGAATGATATTAATGGGACAAAGATTCTACAGAAGCATACTAAGGGAGGAAATGTTGACTGGAAAGCAGCCTGTACCGAAATCGGAGCCTGAGGTATGTCGAATATTCAAAAGTCCCGGTGAAGACTTTATCTTAGTAGACGGCAGAATCAAGACACCAAAAACCTGTGTGCCCCATGAATACATGGACACCACACTACAGATAGTTTACGACAAAAAAGATAATAATAAAAAGCGTCGACAAAAAATAATAACAATGCTAAAGAAGCATCAGAAAGCAAAAGAGGGGAAGGCAAAATGAAGCAATTTCTATTTTTTACTACATTGCTTCTATCTTTTGCTGTAGTACACACTTGGCTAAACGAAGATTATTATTAGACCATAGCGAGGAAAAATGAGCGGATGGAAACACAAGGCAGGCGCCGTAATAGCAGCCAAGCGCCTTAACTTAAAGGGCGTTCATCAATTAGAGAATGGCAGATGGATGCCCGGGGCTAACTTCGATCAGTATTTTGAAGCTACTCGAAAAAAACCCAATAAAAAAAGAAAGAACAAAGATAAGAAAATACTATCATTTAAAAAATGAGCGACTTATACGAATGTGACCGCTGTGGGACCGAGGTAACCCTTGAAGACGTAGGTTTTTTGGGGTCCGAAAACGAAGAGTGTAGCCCATTCATGGAATTAGACTGTTTCTGCACCGATTGTACAATAGAGAACGAGGAAACGCATAATACAAGGAGAGCACCTCAAAGGCAACAGGGAGGCATATAATGGATAATAAATTTAGAGAATATCAGAAGTTACTAAACATAGCACGTATACACAATGGTAATAGTGTTAAAAAGGTTAATGACCTAAAGAAAGAAGTTTTTATCTCGGCGCTCGAAAAGCTTGATACTTTACCACAAATGAGAGTACTTCATGAATCCCAAAAGCTAAGAAAGAAAATCCCTTGGCTAGGAGAGGGAGGGGCACTAGAGCTCCTGGCAACTATTGGATTGCATGAAACCGTGGGTGCAGATTAAAGAAATACGTATAAATCGCGACTTTGTACACCCTATGACCGAAAAAGATGTAAAATAACCATCGCCCATCTGGCGAAAGCTGCCCTGTGGTTCAAAGCTTACTTGCACCATGTGATTTTCTTGTAGGCACGTACCATTGATACACCCATAGGACAGCTTTCGCCATTGCTGAATGGAACCCCACGGGCCTTTTCACCTCCTTTACCCGTGCCATTCAGTAATGGGCCCCCCTTGGCTTACCCCGGAGGGGAGACATGCTCCTCCGGGGCATTGGGATACAAAAAGGGCTCCAATTAAGGAGCCCTTCAGAATATTGTACCCACCAGGTGGGATTATTCTATTGTCAAAATCCAGCAGTTTGCATAATATTTAGCTAGAGTGAGATACGCCCAGCACAGGTGAACCACGCACAACAGCGTGTGTCAACCCAGAGCCCCCTAGCTGTACTACTACTGCAAATGCCAGAGCACCTAAATCAGCAAACGCACCGGCAAGAGAATCGCTACCAGCCAAGTCAAGGCCGTAAGCACCGGCAACATATAGGGCAATTACAAGCAGTAAATTTAGTCCGGTAACCCAAACTTTAGCCATACCATCCTTAACAATACCGACACCTTTACCTACATTTACCAACATAGCGATAAGAGCACCATATCCAATCAATTGCGATGCAGACTCCATTAAATTTTCCATTTATAACCTCCCAGTTATAATATCAATCAAAACATTATACCAGATTAAACCTGACGCTAGTCAAGTCAGTTTTCCACTCTTTCTTTACTTGTTTTTGTATAAATGTAGTATATCCAAACACTGTTGGTCTCCAGCCAACGTGACCATAGTCCATCGAATAATCAAGTGCGTGCAAATTCCCTGCGAAGCCTCCTTCGATAAGAATTTGATGCCCTCCCTTACCGTATGAAATACCGGCACCATGAACATGGGCTTGAATAAGAAGTGAGGGATCAGGCATCCCGAGCTGCAAACGCCACTTATCTACCCACTCCATAAAAATTGCTACGGACCGAGTATCACCCTTCCTTGCCACATTAGCATGACCGGCGATAGCATCCCCAAGAATAATAATCCAGCAGTTCTCAAAGGCATCCTCAATTGCTTCGCCCCCAGGCAACAAATATCGAAAGCGATTCTCAACAACCTCAACACCGCCTACTCCTTCAGCCGCTAGTTCAAGAAGATTCCATTTGATTAATGGCAGAAACTCTGTATCAACACGCGCTGTAAAATACTTGAATGCCCTATCTTCGTGATTGCCTCTAGTAAGAAGCTGACGGGGACAGAATTGGCTATTGTATTCCAGCATTGCCCGGATATGCGCAAGCTCGTCTTCAATAGGTAGAATCATCTTCTGGGCATACTTTGAATATGCATATGCGTCAAAGATGTCACCGTCATACACAATAATATCAGGCTGTTCGTCCCTAATAGCCTCTTGAATAGGCATATAGGGCTTACCATGTATATCGCACAATACAACTACCTTACGGCTATCTTTCTCTACTGCAACCTTAGTTTTGGGAATAGGTCGAGTGGGGTCTCTACCAATTAACTTACAGAATAATTTCCAGTGTTCCTCAAATTCGCCCTTAGGGCTACTCCCCTTAGCCCTATGCTTCTTTTCCTCTATTATATATCTCCACTCCTGCAGCCGCCTACGCAGAGTGATTTCACGCATACCAGTTTCGTCTGCAAGTACCTCGGCAGGTACACCATCAAGATATCTCTTAAGAAGCTTAGTGCGCTGTGCGTTATCAATATCTTTCCACGTAATCATATATCCCCATTATGGTGACTATCCCTAGAGTGAAAATGAATATGTTCTCCAGGTAAAAGAAATGATGCCATAAGATTTAACAAACCAAAAAAAGCCACAATGGACATAGTTAGCCACGCACGGTCATAAAGCGCAGCTGCAAATTCGAATACGTGTACTATAAAATGCAATCTAAGTCCCCAGCGTAAGAGCTTACGTAATTTTACCACTATTTATCGTTTTCCCCCTCTGGACATTTATCCGGATGAAAACAAAGCATATTGCCCAACTCAGCCAGAGGATTAACATCTTCTCCATCGCTATAAAGGTCTATTATCTTCCATAGAGTAGCTAATAGGGCGCCCTTCAGTACTACGGGGTCATTAGACTTCTCAAAAGCAGCAAGTACTCCACTTTGGTCCACATTAATAATAATCTTCACTTCACCAGAGTTTACTTGAGGCCGCCCCTTACTACCAAAGAAATGCTTCCACATACCAGCAATGGTATCGGCCATAAGACCCAATGCCTGAATACCATCCATGCTCCTAGCATTCCAATTTAGTTCGCCAGTCAAGGCGTTGTGGACAATATTAATGGTTTGCTGAAAGTCACGCTCACTAACTTCAACGGGCCTCAGGTCAGCTTCTTCCCAATGTTTAAAGACATCAGCTAATGTTTTTGCCCCCGGAGCAAGAGCTGTGGGAAATGTTTCCTTGGAAACAACTATTTCTTTAGTCACATTAATTGGAGACGATCATCATATACTGTACATACGGCATAAAAGTAGAAAGCTCGGTTGCGCCAGTATTACCAGTACCACCCGAAGCAGTCGTAGGGGTAGCATTGGAGGCAGTTTCTGTAGAACTGTCAGCTCCGGCAGAGGTACTATCTGAGCCGCTTCCCGAACCACCGCTTCCACTACCACCCCCATCAGAATAGTGCAGGGAGCCCGTCTGACCACTAGTGGTGTGTGCATGGCTTGACACAGTATGAGTATGACCGCTGGTTGTATGTGAATGGTTATTGGTACTATGTGTATGGGCACCACCAGCATGGTTGTGGGTAGGATCAGCTAAAACAGCACCGCCACCTGTATTATCTAGTGGAGTACCAACTGTACCACCTACCCCTGACCCCATTGTTCCATGAGAGCCATCAGCATACGGTAACCCGACTATAAAACGCCCCTTGCCTTCTTCAAGCCTAGTAAAACCCGCAGGTACAGAAGTGCCTGTCGGAGGATCATAAAAAGCTATTAGACCTGCCGGCATACCACCCGAAACTGATATTGAGTAAGCACCCTCGGTTTCGGTTTCAAATTCAGTGGTGCCTGCCCTGATCAACTTATCAGCTAGGTAAGCAGATTCCTGGTCATTAGCAGATACCCTGGCGTTCACATCTACACCAGTATTAACAATTGTCGTAAAAGTATCATCAGCAAAACAAATGTTAAGAGTGCCGCTACTATCTACGTCCAGAAACACATCGCCAAGGTCAGGATTAGTTGGCGGCTCAGAACCAGCCAGGACATTACCAGCCTTCTTATGAGAGCCATCACTATTGTGCTCTTCTAGAATATCGTCTACATCAACATTGCTACCGACTGTAAGTGCCATAATCTAATCCACCCGTATTGGTAAAAATTGAATATAAGGAAAGAAGTCTCCGACACTAGCAGAGCCAGTATTGCTAGAGTCTCCCGCGGAATCTAAAGTACCTGTTGCACTCGGGAAAGTGCCACTTGCAGCTCCAGTACTCCCGGCAGCATTGATATTCGTACCTGTATGCACGCCCCACGTACCAGCAGTTGCTAACGGTAAATTAGACAGACCATGCTCGTGTGCGGGAATAGTATGGGTATGACCACCCATAGCATGGGTATGCGCTACAGTATGAGTATGAGCTGTACCAACATGAGTATGAGCACGCTCCTCTAAATCAGTAAGTATGGTGCCTTTAGTACCGCCCGAACCTGTAGCACTATCAGTTAATCCTAAAATGAATCTTCCTTGAGAACCAGCGTCAACAGTATATCCATCAGGTAGCGACGATGCACTTTCGGCATTGTAGTAAAACACAGAATCGCTTGGTAGCCCTACGGCTGTCAGTCTAAGGGTTTGGTCAGTATCCGGATCACCCTCTGTCGTTTTCGTGACACCAGCACCTCCCGTTATCTTGTCGTCTAAGTTCTCGGCTGTCGTATCATTAACATTAACCTTGATAAAGAAATCATCACCAGGTACAATTTCGGTCCAGTTATTCGTGGTATAACAAACATATGCAGATGAGCGATCAGTAGCAAGAAAGATATCGCCCACCGTAGGTGTGGCGGTCTTTGCACTCGCAAGGCCATAGTTAAGATTTGAACACTTCTTGTGCGTACCATCGCTATTATGCTCAAGAAGAAGGTCGTTTACATTTACCGCGTTACTAGCTCCTATTGTCATAATTAAGTTCCCATAACCGTCATTAGCTGAATATAGCTAATACCGGACTCCGAAATCGAACTGCCGGCACTAGTAGCAGTGCCACCCGCTATATCGTCAATGGTACTAGAGCCTGTAGTAGTTGTAGCGGCATCACTAGGAGTAGCAGAGCCAGCACTAACATAGCCCCCGTCTTGAATGTTTTGATCATATCCCTCATCATGATTAGCACTAACAGGAGTTGTGTGACCCTGCCAGTTATTAGGAGAATGACTGTGACTAAAGCCACCATGACTATGTGAAATACCGCTATGAGTATGGGCGCCACCACCATGCTCATGGGATGGTGTCGTATGAGTATGGTCACGATTTTCCACATTAGTTAAAGCAATGCTAGTACCTATTGTCCCCGATAATGTACCACTAGTAGGCATGCCCACTATAGCTCGTCCTCGTGCCCCCTCGACCTCCGCTGTACCTACAGGGGCAGTTGGAACACCACCTTCTGCATAATTAGAGTAGTATATGCCATTCGTGATGGCTCCCGCAATATTTACCAGAATTGTCTCGGTACCACCATCGTTGGTCTCTGTAAAAACAACCCCGGTACCTGCTAATTTATTGATAAGATAGTCTGGGGTAGAGTCATTAGCAGTAACTCTAACTTTCTCGTCACCACCCGTACCCACGGCAGTCCAAGCCCCAGCTGAATAACAAGCATAGAATGTGGTGGCATCTGTGGAAATATAAACATCCCCCACAACAGGAGTTCCAGGACGCTCTGAGGCAAGGCCATACTTCAGGTTAGTTACCTGATCGTGTGTACCATCAGTATTGTGCTCTTGTGTAAGATCACTAACTACAATTTCTTCGCCAGGTCCAATTGTCATAAATTATCCTAGAGTGACTTCAAACGATATGCGTAAGGACTACCCTCTATCATACGCAGCTCTATTTTATCACCTACACTCACATCGGACACGCTCGCGCCCACAAGAGGTACATTCCGCAGAAACTTGGGGCTATTTCCTCTTTGGATTCTAATAGTATCTGCATCTATTTGTTTAATTATACCCGTCCATTGGTCTTCTGGTGGGTTTAATAACCTAACTAATTCACCAACAGTTCTCGGTTTAGATGACCTTCTAATTAAGCGACTCATACAAATTTCCTAGTTAAGACCTCCATTTCTGCATTAGCAGCGCCCCAGGTGAATATCAAATCATTAACAATAAAGGTATCATTTATAGCCCAAAGAGCGTCGGGACTGGTATATTGTATCGTTACCCTGTCCTCCTGCTGAACATCCAGCAATGCTGATAGAGCAACGGAATGTTGTTCCGCAAGCTGCTTAGAAAACGTAACCGCGAAATCCGCCTCTACCTTCAATTGTTCGGCGGTATTAACTGTACCATTCTGGAATTGCCCAAAGACTAACCCGTGGTCTCTAGCGATTGTCGAATCAAACGATTCTATAACCTCTACGCCTATAGCGCGAGCAAGAGAGAGTCGTTCAGCATCACTAGGGCCACTTTCGTCGGCGAAAATAGCATCCGTCCAAGTCCCGAGGTCGCTTCTTGTGTCAAAGGTAGAATATCGTAACGCTAACCCATCCCCGAACATCTTGACACGCCTATCTTGTAATACCGCAGAGCCTATAGCGCCACCGATGGCTGAACCCATATCAAAGATAGTTGCTGGGCGCCATTCATATAGCTCTGGCATTTGTATATTAGTAACTTCTAGCGAACTCTCATCAGAGTAAAGGCCTATGTAACCACTAACTCCAGTATGTGTCCTGTCATAAAAAGAGGCTACTGGGTAACGCCCTAAATACAAAGTAATATAATCATCAATACAAACTACACGAACATCAGTAGTAACATTATTATTTATAGGTATATACTTCAGCGTAATAGTTTCCAGATCATCCGTTCCACTAGCATAGGCAGTACCATCACGATTAATAAGTGTAGCTTTCCATGTTGAGGCCCCAGAACGATAAATACGTAACGCATAACCCGTCATAGAAGCCCAGGTAGTACTATCTGAACGTAGAGCTACGTAAAGTGATTTGGTTGAGCTAAGAGCCGGTAACGAAAAGGTCAAATCTGAGTGCTCGTACTCCTCGCTTGAATGCCACCACTCTGGTTCAACTTTGGTCTGATTAATCAAATAATCTTTGGTATGAGATGTAATTCCCGCTAAAGTAGCTGCCTCAGTCATAAGCCAATCTGTAGTCTTATCATACTCCTCGCTAAAACCCCGAGGATTACGGAATGAAACTGTATGGGCACCAAGCTCGGCCCTAATACCCACCATGCCTTCTTCTCTATCGAAAGCTGGGTGATGGGTCTTATCGTGAGTGTAGTCAATAGCTTCCACCCAATCTACACTATCATCATCGCGTACATCAACCAAGAAGCGACCCCCGCGATAAGATACTCTGAGCCAATACCAGGTATCTGCAGCGTGGGCTTTACTATAAGTAGCTACCGCACTACCATCAGTGCCCTCAAAGCGTTCTAGTAATGTTACGTTAGTGGCACTAGCCTTTACATACCAGTAATTATCTTTATCCGCACCATTCAGAATGATTCCGCATGTCTTACCAGACGTACCAGTATCTAATCGGAATTGTACTGCGAGAGTAGGCCACATAATGCCAGACCCTATACCCTCTTCTCCTGTCCACCAAACTGCATTAATATCACTGGCATGTGAGGCGGTAAAGACACCATCAGCTGTAGCAATTGTGCCGCCAAGATAAACTTGCCGATCCTTAGCATCATAATCGTCTACCCACTTTATCTGTGATAAGAACTCATAGTCCATCATGCAAGAAGTTTGCTTCAGAGCCTTACCCACAATACCTCGACCCTGTATTTGAAGTTGCCGTTCACCATCAGCAATGCCATGATTCATTTGGTCTATATCAACCACATCTAGTAATTGCAAAATTCTTGATGAACCGCTCTCATCAGCAGGCCACAATAAACCTTGGCCCTCTTCCCATACCCAAGCAGAGGAAGGTGTAGCCGGCCAAGGACCCGCAACCTCACCACCTGCATCATATCCTGCATAAATCCAAGCCCATGAACCACCCTTTACTATCGGATGATTAGCATAAATGCCAGCTGGGCTTGTCTCGGGCCAACCATGACCATCGCCCCACACCCACCCACCGAAAGGTGTTACCGGCCACACAAGAGTACGGTCGCCAGAAGCTAATTCAGATGCGAATGAATTCGCAGCTCCATCAGCAGTCGGGAACTCTAATTCCCAAGTAATGATATGCCCATCATCGGTCAATATTTGTTTAGCCTCAGGATTATCGCCTGCGGGGTCTATTAGATAGGTAGCGGGTGCCCGATAAACAGTTTTAATACCAGGATAATAGATGTGTGAATAATCGGTAGAGCCCACCACGGCAGTACCGGCGTATGAACTAGCTACCTTATTGGACAATAGTACCTGTCCCCTAGTCTCACTCGGTACCACAAAGGCATTGCGGCCAAATGTCCAATGCTCACCATCGAGACTACGAACTACTACATCCATATCAACATCATAACCTGCAATACTGCCTGGTCTCTTTAGATGCCCAGTTACCCAGATAGTACCCTGGATATTCTCAGCATGATGAGCACGGAATTGACTAGTGGTATCTATAAGGTCCAGTGGCAATACTGGCCTAGGTGTACCCCAGATACCATCATTCCAGATAGCGCAGAAGGTTTGCCCTTCCTCCTTGCCCTGGAAGAAAACCATATGCTTAGTTGTACTAAGTTGAACCGCATCAAAGTGAGTCATGGCTGATATACTTAATTCACTAGGCGAGAACCAATCATTATCCCACTTAGTCTCCGTAGTCACTTTGAGACGCCAGACAGAGAGCTTCCATGCGGCTGCACTACTCACGCCACATAGAAATACTTCATCTGAACTAACAGCAGCTATACCTACGTTAGCCTTGTAGCCCGTAGGGGGCCAAGTCATCAAATTCGTACCAGAATCCCAGGTAGCGCCACCATCACTACTTTCATAAACCTTGATATAAGTACTCTCGTGAGTATAGGCAAAGAGCTTATTAGTAGTGCTATCCACTACAATGGATGGTCGTGAACCGGAGACGCACTGTCCAAAAGCTACGCTACTCCAAGTATCCCAATCCGTAGTAATGCCGGGGTCAGCAACTATACGACTATACAAAGCATTGGAATAGCCTATAACTCCTACAATACTGTCAGCAGTAGTAACATCGGAATAATGTCCATAGGTATAATCCCCATAACTAATGTCGCCATAGAGAGGACCCGTATATATAGTGACCTCACCAGCAGTGCCATAGGCAACATGATCCATTGGTACAAATTTATCACCAGTTTCAGCAGGATGAATGGGGGTATCATCCACAAATGAGGCATTAGCAGGATAAAAAGGATTTGTTGGGGTGGTAAAGTTATCAAAACGTAGGCGAATGTCCCGCACAATAAATTCGCTAGCGGGTATCCGGGCACGCTGTGCTTGTAATGTAGCTAAACCAGTAGGTATTGTTCTCATTTCTTGTTTAGAATGGTTCCAACTATTGAGCCCACCCTGAGTCTGGGGCCATAAGCTGATCGCGCATATCCTCACAAGCATCTAAACGTGACGCTCCTGAAGGTGGCCCCACAATAAGCTCAGTCACAAAACAGGTGTGAATCCTATTGCGCTCAATATCTGCCGCCTTAATACTCGTAAGCTTGACAGTATTCCACGCAGTTAGAGCTATTAATAGTAGTACAACTGCAACTAATACGGCATCTGCAAAAGCACCGCCGTTATTGGGCTTATTAGGCTTCGCAAGATTTGGCTCATTCACAATAAACTCCTAACTTCAGTCATTATTTCAACAGGTGTTTCGGCAATATGACAAAAAGCACGAATAACACCACGAATCCAATGGCTGCTTGTATCAATGGTATGACTCCCACATTTCCTCCTATACTACGCCCTGGAGCCAACAATATGTGCAATGGGACTCCCAGCCCACGTTTCGTGTTGAAAACCTGAACTAGCGGATGATACAAAGCTATAAGCAGAATGAACTCCCTCTAACATACCATAATAACGGACATATTGTTGAGCCTTCTCTGCCTTAGAAATCTCAGCGCTGGGATTTGAGAATTCTGTAATTAGAAGTGGCTTGCCCCTAGTGTCTAGTCGTTTATAATATAGGCCACCATCCCAGCTACGCATACCCGCACCCTGCTTACTAGCGTCATGCAACCAGTAACAATGACAGCCAATCCAATCAGCCCAGGCTACAGCAACATTTGCTTCTTCATAAAACCTCATGCCGTCATAACGTATTTCAAGACTAGGACCAGGACTTAGCCCAGGAAATCCTATTTGTACCTCAGGTAATGCCTCACGTAACCCTTTGGCAACTTCACGAAACCAAATTGCAAATTCATTACCATTATTCCAATGGGAACCCAGTCCCTCAATGACAAGATTGGGCTCATTATGTATCTCCATAAAGCGTACACCACGAGCATAAAAATCTTTCGCGTCAGGTAATATATTTGCAAGAAACTTCGGTGGGTCCCAGTGGTCATCTCCATCGAATTTTGCAAAAAGTCGTAGCATAATAAACATATCAGGATTAATAGAACGTAAAATGTCTACACTCTGCGAGTTTTCACGCGATAATAGCTTGAACGCCTCCAATTTAGCAGCCTTAGCCATGTCCTGCTCTTCTGGCAATAGAGGGTTTCCCCAACTAGAATCAGCAGAGCCGTGTAGGCCAACAAGGGCAACCTGAGAGACTTTCTTGACATCCTTTTCTAAATCTATAATTTTGGTCCCGCCCCGCCCTTTAATTTGACGCTTCTCAAGAACCACACCTGGATAATGCTTGGCATACCACTTATCCATATCTCCACCCCAGCGTTCCTCATCAAAGAGAATAATCTTCCTGTCGGGAAGAGCGCCAATACCAGCATCGTCTGCAGAGAAACCTACTGTTCCTCTACTTGGTAGTGCCATCTGAAATACCCGCATTGCCTCTTCCTCGGTGGTACCAGGAGGAAGTAGCCAGTATGTACGAGAATAGTCCACTCTAGGCTCTCCGGACGCATGCATATGCGTAGGGCCTTCCTCGTCATCTTCCTCTTCATTGGGATAAATCATTTGTGCCTCACGTTTACGTCGTGCTATAAGCGAAGGAACTTCTACTCCGCTTGCGTTAACGTACTTAAGAAGATGTTTTGCTGC
>Ga0187833_10003978_pt1 | contig 14630 bp, 14 predicted proteins | sample ETNtaG_37_FD_167968 | JGI IMG/M metagenome (GOLD analysis project Ga0187833, IMG submission 167968) | Marine microbial and viral communities from oxygen minimum zone, Eastern Pacific Ocean - ETNP2014_SV_400_PacBio MetaG (Illumina Assembly) | ecosystem: Environmental > Aquatic > Marine > Hypoxic... | reverse complement strand
CCCCACCAAAACCAAAAACACCCGAAAAAATAACTAGGGCATTAATATTTAAGCTACTACCGTTTTGTGCAAGAAGGCTATCAACTCCAAGGATTCTCAGAGTTATGCTGAGAACCACCATGATAGCTATATTGGTGACTAGAAAGAGAAAAATTCTTTTCATGTTGACATCTCCAAAAAATATGATTTCTTGAGGTCCTATTTTATATAAAGCAAATTAGTTATTCGTAAATTTTGATTAACTGAAAAGATTCATATTCAAGTTAATGAAATCAGAAATTTCATATAATGTTTAAGAATATAGAATAGTACAGTGTGTTTTATTTTCCTGGCCACAGCATTTGAGACTCTGCCATAGCACAAGAGAAATCACCTGTTGGTACCAGTATTAATTGGTATTTATTTGATTCAGGGTATAAGTGGATATAAGAACCTTCTGCATATGTTTTAATATTTATAGTTGAATCTTCGTCAAGTCTAGCTTGAGCAATATCATTACAACTTTGATTATTAATAACCGTCAACATATTCACTGATACATAACAAAATTCACTATCTGGAGAAAGTGTCGTAGCAAAAAAAGAGCTTCCATTTTTGAATTTTTTACTAGATGTGTGAAGAGAAGGGTGATTTGACGTATCAGCAGGGTGGGCAAAGGTTATATTAAGCCCATTTAAGCCATAATAATCCTCAAGTTGGGTCAAGTGTGTTAAGCAGTTGCTATTAATCCCACGGAGTTCTGCTTCGATAGCAAGCGTACTAGCAAAAATTCTGCTAAAGCTCAAAGCCAAGAAAGCTGTAATCAAAAATATAATAATTTTTTTCAACTAAAGTACTTTTATTAGTTCATATAAATTCATTATATATTAATTATATTTAGTAGGAATCTTATGAGCTATATTAATTTTAGTGATGTAATGGGTTTAAGAATTTGTGTTATTTCGCTCTCAAATAAAATATATATTACTTTATAATCAAGTTTTTTAATATAAGGAGAGCGCTATGAAGCTTAAATTATTATTTCTTGGCCTTGTTGCTTTGTTACTTAGTGGCTGTATGGACAGTATTACGGCTGTACCTACAGCGATAATTGATGGTACAGCAAATGTTGTTGGATCTGTTTGGGACGCAATAACTTTCTGGAATTAACTTCTTTTATTAATTTTTCCCGCTATCCTATTTTTTATAATTATAAGATCATTTTTGGTTGAGTATTAGGCTCAAACCATAATAGGAAGTGGGGCGAGAAACGGGGCTCGAACCCGCGACAACCGGAATCACAATCCGGGGCTCTACCAACTGAGCTATTCCCGCCATAACATTATAAAATGGCGCGCCCAATACGATTCGAACGTATGACCTACGGCTTAGAAGGCCGTTGCTCTATCCAGCTGAGCTATGGGCGCGAAATAATTCGTTCTAATAAAGTATAGGCTTTGTAAAACTAACAAAATAATTTGGTCGGAGTGGCAGGATTTGAACCTGCGACCACCTGGTCCCAAACCAGATACGCTACCAAGCTGCGCTACACTCCGAAAAAAAGACAATTATACTTTGATAGTATCTCTAGTCAATCCCTAATTGATTCCATATTTCATCAATTTTCTTAATCACATTTTCATTCATAATAATCGGTTCACCCCACTCCCTCGCGGTTTCACCAGGTAGTTTATTTGTGGCGTCAACTCCCATCTTAGAGCCGAGTCCAGAAACAGGCGAGGCAAAATCAAGGTAATCTATAGGTGTGTTTTCAATTAGTGAAGTGTCTCTAGAGGGGTCAACTCTAGTAGACAGAGCCCAGATTACTTCTTCCCAGTTACGAATATCAATATCATCATCTACAACGATAACAAACTTTGTATACATAAACTGCCTAAGAAAAGACCACACTCCCATCATTACGCGCTTTGCATGGCCTGGAAACTTTTTCTTCATACTTACAATGGCCATGCGATAGGAACACCCTTCGGGCGGAAGATAGAAATCGACAATTTCACTAAATTGTTGCTGTAGAAGCGGAACAAAGACTTCATTCAGCGCGACACCGAGGATAGCAGGTTCATCGATAGGTTTGCCGGTATAGGTGGAATGATAGATAGGATTGTTTCTATGAGTAATTCTCTCTACGGTAAATACAGGGAACTTTTCAACTTCATTATAGTAGCCAGTGTGGTCGCCATAAGGCCCCTCATCGGCATACTCTCCAGGATGAATAACTCCTTCCAGAATGAATTCAGCATTCTCTGGCACCTGAAGTTCATTTCCAATGCACTTGCAGACTTTAGTTTTCCCCCCTCTCAGTAGACCGGCGAAAGCGTATTCACTTAGACTGTCAGGTATTGGTGTTACAGCTGCCAAGGTGGTAGCAGGGTCAGCACCAAGGGCGACAGCAATCGGAAAGGGTTTGTCAGGATATTTTTCAGACCAGTCCTTGAAATCAAGCGCGCCGCCTCTTTGAGAGAGCCACCTCATAATGAGCTTGTTTTTTCCAAGAAGCTGTTGACGATAAATTCCGAGATTTTGTCTTTTCTTATACGGGCCTTTGGTGATTACCAGACCCCAAGTAATTAGAGGGGCTACGTCCTTAGGCCAACAGGTCTGGATAGGTAGAGTACTAAGATCAACATTCTCACCCTCAATAACATTCTCCTGGCATTTACCCTGGCTTAGAGTCTTGACTGGCATACTTAGAGCTTTCTTTAGAACTGGTAATTTTTCAATCGTATCTTTAATTCCAGCTGGCGGTTCTGGTTGTTTCAGTTGGGCCAGTAGTTGACCAAGCTCTCTTAGTCCCGAAAGGTCATTTTTTCCCATAGCTATAGCAACTCTTTTAGTTGTTCCAAATAGGTTTGCTAGTACCGGAATACTGTTATTAACAACATTTTCAAACAGCAAAGCTGGTCCCTTACGATCAAGTGTACGGCGACAAATTTCGGTAATTTCAAGTTCACTTTTTACAGGGATTGTTATTCGTTTTAGCTCTGCTTGTTTTTCTAGCTCGGTGATGAATTCCCTTAGATCTTGATAGTACATAAATTAGTTTTGAAAGTAGTTGTTATGTTCTTTAGTTTCATCCTCATTAGCATAAATAATTGTTAATTTATCTCCTTCTTTGTTTACTCGTTTGACCAAAGACTGGCCACTTGTTTTTGTTGTGTTGCTTTCAGCTTCCTGAAAAAGGTTCGCCTGGCCACCAGTCATCGCAAGATAAACCTGGGCAAGGATTTTAGCGTCTAATAAAGCACCGTGGATAGTACGAGCGCTTGCATCAATCCCAAAGCGTCTACAAAGAGCATCAAGGTTGTGCATTGTCCCTGGTCTTTGTTGTTTTGATAGTTCTAGAGTATCAATTATAGGACAAACACTTTCAATCGTTTTTTCAACACCTATAAGCTTGAGCTCATGATTTAGAAATCCTAAATCAAATGGCGCATTATGTATTAGCAATGTCGAACCTTTAATAAATTCAAGAAGGTCTTCTGCAATTTTCTTAAATTGTGGTTTGTTAATTAAAAATCTGTCAGTAATTCCATGCACCTTTACCGATTCGCCAACGTTTCGATTGGGTTGCACATATTTATGAAATTCCCTGTCCTTGATTTCCCTATCAATAATCTCAACGGCGCCAACTTCTATAATACGATGACCTTCAGAAGTTTCAAATCCTGTGGTCTCAGTGTCAAGCGCAATTAGTCTTTCCATTGAAGGCAAAATAACGTAAAATTACCCATTTTATCATCAGACTCCACAAGGGGTTTTTAGATTATGGCAAGAGTAACAGTTGAAGATTGTTTGGATTTCGTTTCAAATCGTTTTGAGTTGGTTTTAGTTGCGGCAAAGCGTGCACATCAGTTGAATTCTGGCGGTTATAGATCGACACTCGAAGTTGGCAAGGATAAACCGACAGTTTTGGCTTTGAGAGAGATTGAGGCTGGCTTGGTTGACGCGTCAATATTAACTGAAGAGCATGCCATGGAGGAAGAGCTAATTGCTCATGATCAGCTTGTCTCAGCGAAAAAAATGAGTGAAGTTGAAGAAGAGCTTTCTGAGGTAACTCTCGATGCAGAAACAGATAACTTAGCAATAGATGAAGAACAAAAATAATTTTCATTCTATTCAATCAATATAATGACGCGAAAGCGTCATTTTTTTTGCACAAATTAAAGATGTTTCCTTATATTAATGTTAATTGATTTGGTAACATTAATTCTTCATATCTACAAATTAAGAGGGATCAAATGACTTATCCAATTATTCAGAGTGAGAGGGCGCCATTAATTGATGTAAAAACTTATGAATCTATGTATGAGCGTTCATTGATCGAGCCAGATTCTTTTTGGGCAGAACAGGCAGAAACTTTTATTGATTGGGATAGAAAATGGGATAGGGTTTCTGATGTTGATTTTGCGAGCGGAAAGATTGCCTGGTTTGAAGGTGCAACTCTAAATGTTTCCTACAACTGTCTTGACCGTCACCTATCTGAGCGTGCAGAACAAGTGGCAATTATTTGGGAAAGTGACGACCCTAATAAGAGTGAATCCATTACCTACAAAGAGCTACATGAAAGGGTATGCAGATTTGCAAATGCTTTGAAGGTTTTAGGTGTAGGTGAGGGCGATCGTGTATGTTTATATATGCCTATGATTATTGAGGCGGCAGTGGCGATGCTTGCATGTGCAAGGGTTGGAGCAATTCATTCGGTAGTATTTGGTGGATTCTCACCTGATGCACTACGTGATAGAATTCTGGATAGTGAATGCAAGGTAGTTATTACTGCTGACGAAGGGATACGTGGTGGTAAGCCGATTCCACTTAAGGCTAATGTTGACAAAGCGACTATTGATTGCGACTGCGTTGAAAAAATCATTGTCGTTGAAAGAACCGGCGGACAGGTAGCTTGGAATGAGAGAGATGTCTGGTACCATGATATTGTTGAGAATGTATCATCTGAGTATCCTTGTGAGATGTTTGATGCTGAAAACCCGCTGTTCATTCTTTATACCTCGGGTTCAACAGGCAAACCAAAGGGAGTTCTTCATACCTCGGGAGGTTACCTTCTTTACGCTGCAATGACGCATAAATACACGTTTGACTACCAAGAAGGTGATATCTATTGGTGCACTGCTGATGTTGGTTGGGTGACAGGTCATTCCTATATTGTTTATGGACCACTAGCAAATGGAGCTACCACTGTTATGTTTGAAGGCGTTCCAAACTATCCAGATGCCTCACGCTTTTGGCAGATTGTTGACAAGCACCAGATCAACACATTCTATACTGCTCCGACTGCGATTAGGGCGTTGATGGGCGCAGGAAACGAACTTGTTCAAAAAACGTCAAGATCAAGCTTGAGAATCTTAGGGACTGTAGGCGAGCCTATTAATCCGGAGGCATGGGAGTGGTATTATCATGTCGTTGGCGAGGATAGATGTCCTGTTGTTGATACCTGGTGGCAAACCGAGACAGGCGGTCATATGATTACACCGATGCCTTATGCTACAGCTCTGAAGCCAGGCTCTGCTTCGAAGCCATTTTTTGGGGTTGAACCTCAAGTTGTCAATGAAAGTGGTGAGGTTCTTGAAGGTCAAGCGGAAGGCATTCTGGTGCTTGCACGTTCATGGCCCGGACAAATGAGAACCCTCTACAACAACCATGAGCGCTTTATTGAAGCATATTTTTCAACCTTTCCAGGAAAATATTTCGCAGGTGACGGAGTTAAGCGCGACAAGGATGGTTATTACTGGATTACAGGCAGAGTGGACGATGTGTTGAATATTTCAGGTCACCGTATGGGAACAGCTGAAATCGAGTCGGCGTTGGTACTTCACGAGTCTGTCAGTGAGGCAGCCGTTGTAGGTATAGCACATGAAATAAAAGGGCAGGGGATCTATGCTTATGTGTCACTCATGGCAGGCACTGAAGGTAACGAAAACCTAAAGCAGAATTTAGTGGCATTGGTAAGAAAAGAGATAGGTCCGATTGCTACAATTGACAAAATTCAGTTTTCTCCGGGACTGCCAAAAACAAGATCAGGAAAAATTATGAGGCGTATATTGAGAAAAATAGCCGAAAATGATTACGCTGATTTGGGGGATACGTCTACTCTGGCAGAACCAGGCGTTGTTGAGGATTTAATCGCCAATAGAGTCGAATAAATAATCATAGCAAATACAAACCACAAGTTTAGTGATAGATTATGAATATTGCGCTCTATTCTTTAGTGTTATTTTGTTGGGGGACTTCATGGCTTGCAATCACCTTCCAATTAGGTGAAGTCGCCCCTCAGGTATCTATCGCATGGCGTTTTTTGATTGCATCTTTGGTGTTGTTTGGTTGGTGTTTTATTCGCGGTATTAGCCTATCTTTTCCGTGGCGAAGGCATCTCAACTTTGTTTTATTAGGTATTTTTCTATTTTGCGTTAATTATATTTGTGCCTACTTTGGAAGCTTCTATCTGGTCTCCGGCATGGTGGCTCTTATTTTTTCAACTCTGACACTATTTACAGTTTTTAATGGCTTTATCTTTTTCAGGTATCCGATTAGGTGGCCAATACTGATTGGCGCGATAGTTGGAATTGCCGGTTTGTCTATCATATTTTCCAATGAAATAAGAGCTACCTTGTGGTCACTAGAGTCAGGGGTAGTTAAGGGTTTCCTTTGGGTCTTGCTGGCGACTTTTTTTGCCTCAATAGGTATGCTGCTATCGGGAGAGATGCAAGCAAAAAAAATGCCCTTAATTCAAAGCAATGCATACAGCATGCTCTATGGCTCGCTTCTGATAATTGGCTATACAGCAATTGGCGATATAAAATTCGGTTTTGATATCAGCTATAGCTATGTTGTTTCCTTGATATATTTAGCTCTAGTGGCTTCGGTATTGGGTTTCGGCTCATATCTTAAGTTGGTAGGAAATATTGGTGCCGACAAGGCCTCTTATGTCAATATTTTTACTCCAGTTATTGCCTTGCTGTTGTCAACTCTATTTGAGGATTATCAATGGAGCTGGGTAGGGCTGGTCGGAGTTGTGCTGATTATTGTTGGCAATGTATTGGTTCTTTTTGCGAAAACAAAAACAGTCGCTAGAGATTAGCTGTCTAAAGAGCTAGTCATCTTTACCATCATCTAGCACTTTATTATTCATATCGTTTTCTATTTCATCCATCATTGTGTTATGAGCTTCGTCATTCCAGTCGCTGGATTGAGGTTCATTGTCGGTACTTGTTGGAGCTTTATTTTTTTCTCGGACTTTAAAGAGTGGCGAGAAAAATAAGCCAGCCTCAAAAAGAAGCCAAATAGGAATTGCGATGAGGACCTGTGAGATGATATCCGGGGGCGTCAAAACCATTCCCAAAGCAAAAGAGCCAATAATGATGTAAGCACGATTTTTTTTAAGGCGCTCAGCTGTTGTTGCCCCAAACATAATCAGCAGGATTGTTGCAATCGGAACCTCGAAGGCAACCCCAAAAGCAAAAGAGACTTTTAGAATAAAGTCCAGATAGTACTGGATATCAGGGGCAAAGTCTACTGATTCTGGTCCTACACTCGATAAGAAGGTAAAAATGACAGGAAAAACGATATAGAAAGAGAAAAGCAGTCCAATATAAAAAAGCATCGTTGATGATATTACAAGCGGCATTATTAATTTTTTTTCGTGCCGATAAAGTGCAGGCGCTGTGAATGACCATAACTGGTAGAGCAAATAAGGCATAGCTATATAGATGGCAAGAATTAATGACATCTTTAGTGGAGTCAAGAATGGAGAAATAACACCAATAGCAATAAGGTTAGAGCCCGGTATTGCTTGCACAATCGGTGCCGCTATAAAAGTGTATATATCATCTGCAAACGGGAACAGTACTAGGAAAAAAACTACAATCGCAATTACCGAACGTAATAGAGTACTTCTAAGTTCTATAAGATGTTGAACTATAGACATTTTTTCTTGTTGACGTGTTTCACTCATTATCTATTAACTATTATTATTGACCGAGGACGGGTCGCTTATCTTAGCGGCTTCTTTTTTTATTTCATCTATACTACTCTTGGCTTCTTCCACGGTTTGAGATAATAATGACTCCTCATCCTTAATAGTGAGTTGCTCTTTAAGCTCTTCAGATTTTATTTCATTGTTAATGTCGTTTTGAATTTTGGAAACAAATTTTTTAATTTTTCCAGCATAAAGGCCAGCTTTACGAGCCAGCGCAGGCATCTTCTCGGGTCCGACAACAATCAACGTGATTACAAATATGACAACAATCTCCCAATAACCAAAATCAAACATAGCATATCCCGCTAAAAGTTTGACTATAAGGGGTTATATAAGAATGACCTGTAAAAGAAATTTGTTGTATTCTAATAACCATAAAAAGATGTAAATCTAGAGAAAAAAATCAATGATATGAGACTTTTATTATACAATAAGGGTGGTAATGCCTAGTTTCTTAATACTTAATAGAATTTCTACATTTTCGCAATATCATTTGTATTTCTAACAACGTTTTGAGCTTAATTAATCATCTAAGTAATTTCTAATGGATTCAGTATTAAATATTGCTGCTGGAATCAGTGTTATCGATTCGGGCTATATCAGTCAAGACTTTGCCGCAATATATCTTATCAGACAAGACAACGATATTGCTATTATTGAAACAGGAACCAATGACAGTGTTCCCAATATTCAAAAGGCTATTGAGGAAGATGGACTGAGCTTTTCCAATGTGAGATACATAATTCCAACCCATGTTCATCTTGACCATGCTGGTGGCGCTGGTGAATTGATGAGGCTATGTCCAAATGCCCAGCTTGTTATTCATCCAAGGGGCGTTAGACATATGGTGGATCCTAGTAAACTTATTGCTGGAGCTATGGCGGTTTATGGGGCAGAAAAATTCCATCACTTATATGGTGACATATTACCAATAGACTCTAGTCGGATTATTGAAGCTGATGATAATTTCGTGTTGGATTTTAATGGCAGAGAGCTACTGTTTATCGACACTCCGGGCCATGCTAGACATCACTTTTGTATTTGGGATAAGTTGACTGAATCGATGTTTACCGGTGATACCTTTGGCTTGTCTTATCGAGAATTTGATACTGGCGATAAAGTGTATGTTTTTCCAACGACAACGCCAGTACAATTCGACCCTGAAGATTTAATAAAAAGTATATCCAAGTTGATAGAATATAAGCCTAAACGAGTCTGTTTAACTCATTTCGGCGCAATCAAGCCAACCACAAAAGTAACAGACCAGTTAATAAATAGTATCAAGTTTTTCACTAAGCTTGGAAAGAAATATGCTGACCACAGCGATGCCGAAGCGCTTATTCAAAGTGAAATGATGGGTTACTTTTTAATGCAGCTTCAAAGAATGGGCGTCAAAGATCAAGATTTTTGTAAGCAGAAACTACAAAAAGATGTTGAACTAAACACACAAGGGCTTATATATTGGCAACAAAAGATTGCTTCAAATCAACATTAAATTAGGAGATATAGAAATGGATGTAAAGTGGGCACTAGCAGAGCGTAAATCAACCAGGGCATTTTTAGACAAGGAGGTGCCGATTGAGATTATCAATGCAATTCTAGAGCAGGCTAAAACCGCTCCTTCTGGTGTCAATACTCAGCCCTGGCAGGTGGCTGTTGTGACGGGTACAAGAAAGATTGACTTGTGCAACAAGTTGGAGGAAGAGTTTCGTAGTGGCATTAAAGGCTCAATGGACTTCAACTATTATCCAACCGAATGGTTCGGAGAATACAAAGAGAGAAGGAAAGCTTGCGGTCTATTGATGTACTCGACACTTGAGATTGAGCGAGATGACAAACAAAAGCAGTTGGACCAATGGGCACTCAACTATCAAGCTTTTGGCGCACCAGCAATACTACTTTTTTTTATTGATAAAGTATTGGGAAAGGGGTCTTACTTGGACTATGGCATGTTTTTACAATCTATTATGTTAGCGGCCATTGAGAATGGTTTGGCTACCTGCCCGCAGGCTGCACTCGGTGAGTATCCAGAGATTGTCAGAGAAGAGCTTGGTTATTCCCAAGACAAAGTGCTTATTTGTGGGATGGCAATTGGCTATGAAGATAAATCTGCAATTATCAATAGCTACCGTACACCGCGCGAAGAGTTAGACAAGATAGTGCGCTATTTTGTTTGACATCGATATTATGATTTAGCAGAAGAATCTATTTAGGCATAGACTCCGCAATTCTTTCAAGTACTTTTTGAAGTGTCTCCAGTGTATCTCGAGAGTCCTGAAGATCATTCTCTAGAATTGTATTCTTGCTGGTTGATAAAATTAACTTGTCCTGTGCAAGTTTAAGCTCAGCCCGAGCGTCAATAAGCTGCTCGTTTAACTCTTCAAGTTGGGACTTAAGTTCGATCTCATTAACAGTTGGGCCTTCATTGGCTGCTACGAAATTCGCTGTTTCAATGTTTGGGTTGGACAATGGTCCTTTTTGATACAAACCCTTGTGTTGAGACCTTGTGTTTTCTTGTTCATAATAATAGCCTCCAATTAAAATAATTATCAGGGTAATTATGACTACCGTAACTTTTCTTTTCATAGCCTGCGATAGTTTAATTATCTTTAATCCATTGTGCAACTTCTTTTGCATAATAAGTAAGAACCGCATCAGCACCAGCCCTCTTAAAGCAGCTAAGCGTCTCAAGTACGACAGGCTTTTCTTCAATCCAGCCATTGGCGCTGGCGGCCTTGAGCATGGCATATTCTCCGCTCACATGATAGGCGAAGGTTGGTACAGCAAAAGTTTGTTTGACAGCAGAAACAATATCGAGATAGGGAAGTCCTGGTTTGATCATTACCATATCGGCTCCTTCCGCAATATCCATTTCTACTTCGTGGAGAGCTTCATTGCTATTGGCTGGATCCATTTGATAGGTTTTTTTATCGGCTTTGCCAAGGCTGCCAGACGAGCCAACCGCATCCCTAAAGGGGCCATAAAAAGAAGAGGCATACTTGGCAGAGTATGCCAATATATTGGTATGGATATAGCCGTTTTCTTCTAGCGCCCGTCTGATTGCGCCTATCCTCCCATCCATCATGTCAGACGGGGCTATAATGTCTGCGCCTGCCCGAGCATGAGAGATGGCTTGTTTGATGAGTACCTCGACCGTTTCGTCGTTTACGACGTAGCCATCTTTATCTATAATGCCGTCTTGACCGTGACTGGTAAATGGGTCGAGCGCTACATCGGTAATTACCAGTAAGTCCGGGAAGTTCCTTTTCAATTCTCTGACAGCCCTTTGAATCAAACCATCAGAGTTATATGACTCTTGCGCTTCTTCAGATTTATTGTCAACTGAAATAACTGGAAACAGGGCAATTGCGGGAATTTTTAAGTCGACTATTTCTTTAGCCTCGAGCATCAGTTGGTCGATACTAAGACGCTCAATACCAGGCATCGATTTAACCTCTTCCTTTCGCATTTCCCCCTCAATTATAAACAAAGGATAAATCAAATCCTCAACGCTAAATGAAGTTTCACGAACCAGCGATCGAATAGATGAGTGTTTTCTCAATCTTCTGGGTCTATGCGTTAAAATAGTCATATCTTTTTGTCAAGTAATATTAACTAAATTATACAATAATGAAACAAACTTCCGACACTCTTGCTAGCTTATCCACTGTCAACAAGGCGTTTATTGAATCTTTGCCAAATTCACGAAAAATTTTTGTCGCAGGCTCTCGCAACGACATCAAGGTGCCGATGAGAGAAATCAAACTAACCGATACGATTGGCGACTTGGCCGAGAAAAATGATCCAGTCCATGTCTACGACACTTCTGGTCCATATACAGACCCAACAAAATCAATAAACTTTAGAAACGGGATTGAGCAACATAGAAGGAAATGGATTGAAGAACGTGGTGATACAGAGATACTAGATAGTTTCAGTTCTAGCTATTGCAATAAGCGCCTCAATGACAAGAGTCTGGATAACCTTAGGTTTGAACACATACTCAAGCCAAGAAGTGCCAAGAATGGTAGAAATGTTACCCAAATGCACTATGCCAAGCAAGGCATAATTACTCCCGAGATGGAGTTTATCGCGATTCGTGAAAACTGTCGCTGGCAGGAATACAAAGATCAGATTGGTCAACATAAAGGGGAAAGCTTTGGCGCCTCGATTCCGCAAACTATTACCCCAGAATTTGTAAGAAATGAGGTTGCACGTGGTAGGGCAATTATTCCATGCAACATCAACCATCCAGAGACTGAGCCGATGATTGTAGGAAGAAATTTTCTGGTTAAGATTAACGGCAATATTGGCAATTCAGCACTTGGTTCATCCATCGACGAAGAGGTCGACAAAATGGTTTGGGGAATTCGCTGGGGTGCAGACACTATCATGGACCTATCTACAGGAAAAAATATCCATGAAACACGCGAATGGATTATCCGTAATTCACCTGTACCTATCGGAACTGTGCCAATCTATCAGGCACTAGAAAAGGTTAACGGGGTAGCAGAAGACTTGACTTGGGAAATATTTAGAGATACTTTAATCGAGCAGGCAGAGCAGGGGGTTGACTACTTTACTATCCATGCAGGGGTGAGGCTTAAATATGTTCCTCTGACCGCCAAGCGTGTCACTGGAATTGTATCTCGTGGCGGCTCCATTATGGCGAAATGGTGTTTAGCACATCACCAGGAGAGCTTTCTTTATACTAACTTCGAAGAGATTTGTCAGATTATGAAGTCTTACGATATAACTTTCTCTCTTGGCGACGGTCTCAGACCTGGCTCTATCGCAGACGCCAATGATGCTGCCCAGTATGGCGAGCTAGAAACCTTGGGTGAGCTAACTAAGATTGCATGGAAGCATGATGTACAGACATTCATTGAGGGTCCCGGTCATATCCCTATGCATATGATTAAAGACAACATGGAGAAACAGCTAAGTGAATGCGGCGAGGCACCTTTTTACACCTTAGGCCCCTTGACGACCGATATAGCGCCTGGCTATGACCATATCACTTCTGCTATTGGTGCTGCGCAGATTGGCTGGTATGGTTGTGCTATGCTTTGTTATGTCACTCCTAAGGAGCACTTAGGCTTGCCCAACAAAGATGACGTGAAAACTGGCATTATTACCTATAAAATTGCGGCTCATGCGGCTGATCTTGCGAAAGGACATCCTGGCGCTCAAATTCGCGACAATGCTATATCTAAGGCGAGATTCGAGTTTAGGTGGGAGGACCAGTTTAATCTCTCACTTGATCCAGACACGGCAAAATCTTTCCACGACGAAACCTTACCAAAACAAGCTGCAAAGACTGCTCATTTCTGTTCCATGTGTGGACCAAAGTTTTGTGCAATGAAGATCACTCAAGAGATTAAAGGTTTAGACGCTAAACAGATTGACAAGATAAATGAAATTCAAATTGAAATGGATAAGAAGTCAGCAGAATTTTTACAAAATGACAGTAAAATCTATTTGAAGGAAGGCGCCTAATCTATCTGTGGAGTTAATAGTTCGATAAGCTGTTTGGTGACACCACGATTATCCTCAATTATCTTTTTCGCGTTTTTGCCAATCGCAACCCTTTTATCCTCATCCAACAGCAGCTCAGCAATTGTTTGCATCAACTGATTGGCATCGGATACTTGGACTGCACCATCGCTATTAAGCAGCAATTGCGAAATATGTTCAAAGTTAAATATGTGCGGTCCAAAAAGCACTGGCTTAGAACTTGCTGCAGCTTCAAGCATATTTTGACCACCATCTCTGGTCAAGCTACCGCCAATAAAGGCAATATCACAAATACTGTAATAAGACATCAATTCACCCATACTGTCACCAAGAAGAATCTCTGTTTCTTTGCCGCATAACTCATCTTCTGAGCGCCTTATTACATTTAATTTATTATCAGTGATGAGTTTATGAACTTCGTCAAACCTTTCCGGATGCCTAGGAACGATTACCAGCAGTGCATCAAATTTTTCATTAAGCTTACTGTAGCTTTGGAGTATCTCTTTTTCTTCGCCAGAACGTGTGCTGGCGAAAACTACAACGCGTCTATTGCCGACAATACGTCGTAAATTATCGCTTATCTTGGTATCGGCAGATAGGTTACTGTCAAACTTTAACGATCCGATTGTGTGAATTATGTTTGGATTTGTACCTAAAGCAAGGAATCTTTCACTTGAACGCTCATTTTGTGAAGCTATTAAGGTGACTTTATTTATAGTATCACTAGCCAATTTTGCGCTTGATTTTTGATATTTAGCGAGCGAGCGCTGAGAAAGTCTGGCATTGACTAGCGCTATCGGAATTTTGCGCTTGTGAAGAAGATTGATAAGGTTTGGCCAGAGCTCTGTCTCCAGCAGAATACAGATTTCAGGTTTGATCTTATTGACAAAGCGCTTTAGCGCAAATGGCAGGTCGAACGGAAAAAAGCAATGCTCTATATTGTCACCATAATGATTCTTTACTGCTACTGAACCGGTTGTGGTTGTGGTGGTTATAAGAATTCTGTGGTCTGAAAACATTTCAATGAGTTGCTCGATAAGGGGTATCGCTGCATGAAACTCCCCCACTGAAACGCAGTGCAGCCATATCACCTTGTTTGCTTTGACATCGACCCTTCCTAGCTGGT
>Ga0187833_10003977_pt1 | contig 14632 bp, 12 predicted proteins | sample ETNtaG_37_FD_167968 | JGI IMG/M metagenome (GOLD analysis project Ga0187833, IMG submission 167968) | Marine microbial and viral communities from oxygen minimum zone, Eastern Pacific Ocean - ETNP2014_SV_400_PacBio MetaG (Illumina Assembly) | ecosystem: Environmental > Aquatic > Marine > Hypoxic... | reverse complement strand
ATCTGCTTTAATTCCTGAACTATGACACCATCAATCATTTCGTCTTTGTTTCTTCCAATACTCAATTACCGGAGAGAGTACCACCAACTGCCAAGCCTTTTTAACTTGCCCAAATCAAACACCTTTTTCGTGCTAAATTTGTATATCCTTTTATCTGCTCAGTAGCAAAATCATACATGTCCTTATCAGCGCTACTATAATAGTCTTTATACCATTCTGCAGTTATTTTAACAGTTTCATCGAAAGTAAGAATCGCATGCCAGTTTAAATAATTTAACGCCTTATCGCAATTAAGTCGCAAAAGGGTTGACTCCTTTTTCTTCTTATTGTCTTCTTTTGACACATGCCAGTTACCAGTTCCCAATGTCTTAGTAAATTCACTTATTAGTTCTTCCACTGTCCGATTAACATCGCTCAAAGGCCCCAAATTAAAAGACTCACCCTCAACTCTCTTATTTCCATTTAAAAGGTTTGCACCTAACCACAAATATCCGCTTAACGGTTCAAGAACATGTTGCCATGGGCGAGTAGCCAATGGATTTCTTATTTCAAGATTTTCCTCCTTAAAAAATGCCCTCATGTAGTCAGGCACAACACGGTCAGTTGCCCAATCACCACCTCCAATTACGTTCCCAGCCCTTACTGTAGAAATTCCTGGAGAGTTATTCTCTGAAAAAAATGACTTAATATATGAATGGCATGCAATTTCTGCACAAGCCTTTGAAGCACTGTAAGGATCACTTCCACCCAATTTATCATTCTCACGATATCCCCATATCCATTCAACATTTTGATAACATTTGTCGCTGGTAATTATAACTGCAGACTTGACTGTTTTTGATTGTCGTATACATTCAAGAATATTCACAGTACCAACCAGATTAGTATAAAATGTATCTTGCGGCATGTCATACGAAGGACGTGTTAACGCCTGCGCGGCCAGATGGAATACTATGTCAGGTGAACAATCATCAAACACCTGTTTCAAATGTTCCAAATCTTTAACATCACCTGTAACATGTTCTAACTTATTCTTGAGATTTAGTACTTTGAAGTTTGAAGGATTGGTTGGTATGTCCAATGAATATCCAGTAACATTTGTTCCAAGATTTAAGAGCCATGTGCTTAGCCACGAGCCTTTAAAGCCTGTGTGGCCGGTAATGAGTACACGTTTACCGTTATACAAATCTTCAAACACTCTCATTCATCATTCCTTTTCAATCTTTCCACACTTTCCATGGCGCATGCTCTTCTTCCCATAACTCCTTAAGAAAACTATAGTCTCTATATGTATCCATACACTGCCAAAAACCTTTATGTTGGTAAACCTTAAGTTCTTTATCTTTAGCCAACATTTCTAATGGCTCCCTTTCCAGAATACAATCATCCTCACATTTTAGATAATTAAAAAATTTCTTATTAAAAATAAAGTATCCACCGTTGATTGAATTATTTTGGTTTGCAGGTTTCTCATTAAAGGAGAGCACATGATCTTTTTCTATCATGAGTTCCCCATATCGTGAAGGAGGGGATGCACCTGTTACCGTACCAATCTTTCCGTGGCTTTTATGATATTCCAGTAGTTTATGAATATTTATATCTGTTACACCATCACCATAAGTAAACATAAACGTATCCTCATCTACGAATCCTTCCACTCGCTTGAGACGAGCACCAGTCATTGTCTTTAATCCCGTATCCACCAGTGTAATCTTCCAGCCATGTTCTGAATGGCGGGGGTGTGTTTTAATATCATTTGTTCCCAGTTCAATTGTAAAGTCATTTGATAACATTTCATAATTATAAAAATACTTTTTTATTACATTACCTTTATAACCGAGACATAGAACAAATTCATTAAATCCATAATGTGCATATGTTTTCATTATATGCCAAAGAATCGGCATACCTCCTATCTCCACCATTGGTTTAGGCTTAACTTCTGTTTCTTCCCTAAGACGAGTTCCCTGACCGCCACATAAAATTACAACCTTCATTAAATAACCCCTTTTTTTATAGATTTCATCTATTATATATTCATTTCAATGCTCATCTCGGAATGAACAAAAAAATGGCTATGAAATAGTCTTGTACTAAAAAGCGTTAACAAATAACTCATTCACAATCCAATCGTAAAAACTGCTTTATACCTTTTTTGGTTACCGGTTCGACATATTTCAATCGCATTTCCTCTCCAAATAAACAATTTTGACTCTTGATATCGGTACTTTGCTTATAGAAAAATCGCAACGCCTCAATAATTTCTTCCATAGTATAACACAATCGCCAAGTATTCCGAGGAATAGAATCAGGAATTGATATGAAGGTAAGCCCGTTTCTCTTGCCTAAAACAATCACTGGCACACCTTTCATTATCGCCTCGAGACAGGTACTAGTCATTCCATTGCTAAATAACACATCGGCTTGTTCCACAAGTTCATTAAAATCGCCCTTGACGAATACAAACTTATCCGGCCATAGCTCTCCAAATGCCATTCTAATTTTCACCTCTGGAGTAATTGGATGCGGCTTAACCCAGAAACACCAATTATATTCCTTGAGAAACGGCAAGCAACTATAAACTTGATGTAGACAAGCTATGTCATATTCGATTCCTTCTCCATCTAAAGCTATCATAACTGTAAATTTTGATGGGTCTGGAAACCGCTTCCGTTTTTTCCAAACCCCTTGAAAACGTAAAGCAGGGACAACCTTAACATGAAGATCAGGTAAATACTCTTTTATGATTTCTGTGTATCCTTGGCCTATCACAGCAAAATTCTTCGGCAGCACTTTTGCTGATTCCTCATAATTTGTTGGAAAAATACTGATGAATGTATGACAGAAATTTATATTCCCTAAGTATCCTGTTGATTCTGACTCCGGATAAAAAGTCCGTACCCCGGCGTTCCAACCCTTATCTACCAATTGGTTCTCAAACCAGTCAATAGTATGCATAATGGGAATTTCATTTTGCTTAAGACGAAAGAAGAAACGATAGTTCAGAAGTGCGATAAAAGACGAATTCATATTTCTCAGGGCATATATTTCTTCCCGAATCAAATCGGAAAAATCTGTATTGCTGAAAATAGCTTTTGGTAAATTCAACCTCAGAATTCGCAATACATGACCCAAAGTATACAAATAATCTTTTACCTTCAGAAAATCTTCCTTGATCAAGTAATTCTTTTCGGATTTTAATAATCTGTAGTAAGTAGGAATTACCTGCATCAGAGAGAACCCGATTAGTGTAGGCACAAAATATATTGATTTCCGTTCTAATGTATTCAGACTTTCCCAGAGCCCTGTATAATAACGGTCTATCTTCTCAAAGCCGGGTATAATGAAAGTATCTATCAATATTATAGGACTATTAAAACGAATGGGCTTTTTGCCAAAATGGAAAAGACGTATATATATAAAAGGAACAATTAAGCTTATGGTTACATACATTATAATGGCTAACTTCTTAATAAGCCTATATTTAGATTGACGTAAGGAAATACGAGTTGTTGATTGCTTGTTCCTCAAATACCTTGCAAGAATGTCTCGAAATGCTGGTGAGTCAACAATAATCTCTTCGACAACAGTATTTCTTTTATCAATCAACTCCCGTAATAGTAGAAAGGTACAACAATAGTGAAACAGGGGACTAAAATGGCAATGGCGGCTAGATGGATTGGCTACCCACCAATCTATATTTGATTTAAATCCTTCCGAAAGTTTTTCTATAAATTTTGTAAATTCTTGCCTAATGTTTTTTGCAATCGTGTCATACAAGACAGCATAATCATAATCAAGATTACTATTAAACCTTAGATCTAACGTCTTTATATTCATTTGATGTTGAGTCATCTAAAATTATAGTAAAGATATACTCGATGCACCTTTTACATCAAATCCATACGTACCATAACTATTTTTATAGGATATATCTCCACCTGCTGCCTTTACTAAGGCTAAGCCCGCAGCCACATCCCAGATCTTAATATCATTTTCTTTGTAAGCATCCACTCTTCCACAAGCAACATATGCTAGAGAGAGAGCAGCAGAACCAAAAAGACGTATTTTTTTATATTCTACGACATCCTCAACAAAATCCATTAAAGCATCCTTCGAAAAGTCAGTGCTTACAGGAAATCCTGTGGCTAAAACGGCTTTAGATTTTATTTTGGTATTCATTGTTTTTACAGGCTTGCCATTTAGCCAGGCACCTTCACTCACAAGCCCTGAAAAGATCTCATTCCTGATAAAATCATAAATAACACCCAACAAAGGAATTTTATCTTTCCAAAGTCCAACAGATACACAACACATGGGAATATGACGTGAAAAATTTAGACTACCATCAAGTGGATCAACAATCCACTCATATTCTGAAAACACAACGGAATTAGATTTATTAATCAAACCCTGTTCTTCAGTTAGAATAGGAAAGTCAGTTTCTTTTGCTAAAGTTTCTATTAGTAATGTCTCAGAATGGTAATCAGCCTCTAACTTAACATCTCTATCTAGTTGTTGAATTACCCGGGTATTTGAATTTATTTCTTTTCGCAGATAAGATCCTGACGCTTTGGCAGCTTTTTCTGCAATCGACAGATAGTGTCTTTGATCCTCAGCCAATGATACTTTCAAATCTTCAAATACTTTCGATTATGTTATTCATTAGTTCGATAAGTAAGCACACAAACATCATCAATCAAATCCCTTTGAATTTAGTTGTAAGATACATATATAATTATGTAAGCTCTTAGAAAAGAGTATGGTATACTTACACCTATTAAGGATTTATACATTCTTCCCCTGCGAAAGCAATACAATGCTCGCAAACACTTCCAGAAACATCCTTTAAGAGATGTTTTTTCCTTAAATTTATAAATTCTTCAGAATGCCATACTTCCATAAACGATTTTTGATTAAGATCTCCCATATAGAATTTTTTATTATTGTCATAATAACACGCGCTCACCCTGCCGTCACAACTTATATGCGGCAATATAAACACAGGCCAGCACGGCAGCATTGATTGTAATGAACGCATGTCTTTCTTGGAAGCCATGACGATTTTATATTCATCATTGTTTTCTACCATCTTCTTATTCCCGTAAAGTTGAATCGGGTAATGTTCATCTACATATGGAGCTATTATAGAATTAATCCTTGAAAACTCTTTTTCATCTGACGGATCATAAATAGAGCTGGCATATATAGAAGGTATTCCTGATGAAGAGCGGATTTGCCAGGTCGTCTTCATATTTTCAATTACTTGATCAAAAGCATCTTTCCCGCACATTTCTTTGTATTTTATTCTTGTAGAGGCATTGATAGAAAATTTAATGCTATCCAAACCGCTCTGAAAAATTCTTTCAATCCTCTCTGGTGTTGCTAATACTCCATTAGTTGTAATAAAAACATAGTTAATGCCAATTTTCTTTGCAAATGCTATGTACTCTGACAATTCTTTATTAAGAAGCGGCTCTCCAAGCCAGAAAAGACCCACCTTTTCAACCCCTAGAACCTTAAGCTCCTTAAGAAGTCTAAAAAGAAATTCTTTATCGATAGATACTTTCTTCATCTTATTGTAAGGTGTTTCGCAATAGAAACACTCCAGATTACATCTATTAGTTACTTCTATCTTTACTGTCTTTGGCATAGGAGGTCGCTCAGTGAGAAAATCAGGAGGAATGGTTGGAGTAAACATGTTTAGCCTTTTCAAAATTAAAGGTTCTCCCTGATCAGAATTCAAATCAATTGCAGATGTTTGCTTGTTTGAGTTTTCAATCATTTAATTTCCAATATTAATTGTTTAAACAATTACACTCTTCAATGCATCAATAAATAATTTCATATGACTTACAGGTCCAATAGTTATAGTAATAAATTGATCCCATGGTGATTTCAAAGGGCCTTTTACATATATCAGTTTCTCAGCTAATTTAGAAACCACCATATTAGCTTTTTCACGACTTTGCAAATTAACAAGTAAAAAGTTTGACTTACTTCCATAGGTTTCAAACCCTAATGCTGCAAGTTCATTTTTAACATATGTTCTTCCTTCAATAATTCTCTCAACATTCTGCATAACCACATCATAGTTATCAAGCAAATATTCTGCCACTGCTACTGACAAAGCATTACATTCGTAAGCAAACCTGGTCTTTGATAAAATTTGCATATTTTCATCAATTGAAACCATATAACCCAGACGAATTGATGGAACACCAAAACCCTTAGAAAATGCTCGGAGAATCACAACATTATCATAATTACTTAACAGTGGCATGCCTGTCTCACATCCAAACATGTGATAAGTTTCATCAATAACACATAGACAATTTTTTTCATAAGCCTTCTTTATAATCTCCTCCAACTCATCTAATGACAGTGCATTTTCAATGGGTAGATTAGGATTTGGAATAAATAAAATTGCAGGTTTTTGGTTTAATAATGTATATAATTCATCAAAATTTAAAGTGAAATCCTTGTTATAACCGACTTCACGTAATTTCACCTGAAACAACATACTATAAACTTTATACATTGCATAAGAACAACTTAAAATGCCCACAGCATCACCTGGAGAAGTCATTAATTCAAACAAAGTTTTAATAGCACCTTCAACACCGGATGTTAACATAATTTGTGATTTTTCAACTTTCAAGTGTTTACTTAATTTGTCGTAAAATGACCCAATAATATGCTCAGGATAAACGCTCATAAAATACTCTGGTTTAGAAGAGAAAATATTAACCAGAAAGTCTTTTGGCCAGAAATCAACTTTTTCATTTCTATCGAGTCGCAAACCGTTTTCTAGATCACGACACTCTGGAACTCGAATCCTATCAATATCTCTCAGGAATTCATTTCTTTGAATAAACATTTAACTACTTCTCCTAATTTCCTTCACTTATCTAATAATTTTACATATAAGCTGGAGTCCTGCTTCTACGTAGTCCGAGTTTAAAGTGATAATAACTCTCAAAGCAGGATTATTTCTACTTTTCACAAAGCTCTGTCACCAGTTGCTCGAAAATATGTTCTCCCTCTTCAGTATTATTTTCTGCCTTCTCTATCCATTTCCATTTAGACTTTGGTATTGTTTGATATAAAATATATGTTTTAACTAAACCGAGGACCTCTTCTTTTGGGAATTGAGGTTGATTTATCATACACGAATTCTGATCAGCAAAATCACAAAATAAATCTTTGTCGTAACACCCCATCTCAGCTGCTTTTTGTCTTAATTCTGTGCCATGAAAGGGCGCAAAAATAAAACCACCAGTTGGCTCGACAATCTTTGGCAATTTCCTAAACAACTCTATCGTATCAAATGCCAACCTTCGATCTTCACCAGGAAATCCCAGCATACAGTCAGCCGCAACTATAAAATTACTACCAACGCAGCTTTCAAATCCCTCCACTATAGACTGCTCAGAACTTCTACGCTTAAGTATTTTCTTACGAAATTCAGTATTTCCATGTTGAAATCCCATATTCATCCTAAGTAAGTTCATTTCTTCCAATCCTTTCGCACGATACCTGGTCATTGTTTGAGGTGAAGTATTCATCCAGAAAGGAATCCTGAAATCGCTATACATTTCAACTAATTCGTCAAACTCTTTATCATTCATCGCTAAGAATGTATCAGTAAGCATATAAATAAAATCTACTCCGTATTTTTTTTGAATATGTTCAATTTCATCTCTTACTGCCCTTATAGATTTTTTTCTGTAAAAACGCAAGTCTGATTCATTTTTATACAATGAAGCCTTGGCTGGAGAGTTACAAAATGTACATTTGAATGGGCACCCTCTCTGTGTCTCAATTGGAAACACCCTGCGTATTTCACCTTGCATAGGCCTATAAAAAGCTTGTTCTTCAAACAAACTGTAATCTGGAAATGGCAATGTGTCCAGATCCACTGGCACAGGATCTAAACTATTCCTGATTATTTTTCCATCTTTCCTGGCCCAAATACCTGGAATATTATAAAGTGATTTGCCTTTACACACTCTATGACAAAACTCAACCAAGGAATGCTCGCCTTCGCCCCGGCACACAAAATTACCTACGTTGTCACGAAAAATTACTTCAGCCCCAAAGGTAGCAAATACCCCTCCCCAAAGAATTGGAATCTTTCTATATTTGTCCGGTAAAGCACGAATCATTGCCCTTCCTACAGAGTATGTACCCTCTACTACAGATAGAGCAATAATATCAGGGTCAAATTCCTCAACCTTGTTTACCCAATCATCTAACATATTTGTTGTCTTGAATCTTATTGATGATTCAGCCCAGTCCACTTTCTTTAGTGCTATCTGTGCGTACTCCTGATTCTTATTAATACGTTCCCGATAAAAAGAAGTATCAAATAATCCGACTTGAAATCCTTCTCTTTTTAATAGTGCCGTAAATAATCCTATTGAATAGCGTACCATTAAAGCTTGTTGAATATTCGGATATACCAAAAGTATTCTTAAATCACCTGGTCGCTTATAATATTTTTCTTTCACCATCTTATGACAATTAGTCCTTTAGTAATATCGTTGTCCACTTACATGTATTTAAAACTATATACAATGATTTCAGACAAACATTTAGAGAGCATTGATCAAATTTTCAACAGCTTCTGTTTCCATTTGTTTCCGACATTCTGCGGTATAGGAACCTATGTGTGGTGTAAGGACTACCTGTTCATATTCAGTAAGAGGGCCGTCATATGGTTCATTTTCAAAGGTGTCCATCCATACACCTTTTACTTTACCGCTGTCCAGGGCCTTTATCAATGAAGACTCGGAAATTAAATTACCACGAGCTGCATTTAATAAGTATGCCCCGGATTTAATTATAGAAAATTCTTCATCTCCAAGTATGCATTTGTCTTCACTACTATGAATAGTGATAATATCCGCCTTCGGTAACGCCATCTCTACAGACAAGACCGTATAATCTCTAATAACATCCTTGCAAAATGGATCAACAACCAGGATATTAACATTAAAAGACGATAGGAGTTCGGCTACTTTTTTTCCGATCCTGCCATACCCTATGATGGCCACAGTTTTACCTTCCAATTGAAAACCAATTCTTTTATTCCATTTCTTAATGTGCATATCACGATCCATTAATGGTATCATTCTGATTAAGCTAATCATGGCCCCAAGTACTAATTCTGCCACTGCAGTGGTCGGTCCATAAGGCGTGTAACAAACACTAATTCCAAGATCTCCAGCTGCATCTATATCGATATTTGAAAGACCTGAACCTACGCGGGAAATAACTTTCAGGTTTGACTGCTTCAATATTTCACGATCAAGAGTCTCTAACCCTGCAATCAAGCCAATTACATCCGGAGACAATAAATCCAGTAATTCCTTCCTGGTTAATTTCCGTTTAAATGGGTTATCAATAACTTCATAGCCCTCTGAAATTAATTGTTCCATTGGAGTTTTATCAAGGACGGCAAAAGAAGACGGGCCTATTAATATTTTGGATACCTTTTGCATACAAGGCAGGAATGATATTGTGAATATAGAAGATTATTGGTGTATAATGCCCACCCTTATTAATCAAGTTGTGCGACTATTTATCCTTTTTAAATCTATTCTGAAACCAATGAGCCAAAACATGATTTATAATTAAATGTACATCTTCTGTAGGCCCATATTCCCCTGGTTGAGTATTAATATGTACAGCAACATCACATAAGGCTTTAAGCTCGCCACCATCAAAACCTAACAAGCCAATAACATTACCGCACTCTGATTTTACCCACTTAGCAGCCTTAATTAGATTTGGAGAGTTACCACTGACTGAAATGACAATTAATTTGTCACCTTTACGAAAATGTATTCTCAGTTGGTTGATAAATATATCTTCATAACCAACATCATTTCCGATCGCGGTTATCATACTGTTGTTATCTGTTAACGCAAGAACCCTAAAAGGATTATCAGTTCCGGTTTTTTTGATTATGCCAAAACCCAAATCATTAGCCATTGTTGATGCAGTAGTTGCCGACCCACCATTGCCGGCAATAAATATAGTATTACCATTTTCTCTGGCTGATTCAAACTCCTTACACAAATCATCAAGAGATATAGAATCTATTTTCACAAGAATTGTACTTAGGTAATTAATATACTCTTGGAAAAACGCAGGAAAACTGTTCGTACCATTACAAGCAGTATCAATATTGTTCATAATACTCCCTTTTATTATCATTATATGTTATAGTTGTTTTTCCATTCTGAATCTGCGCAATAAATGCTGTACACCAGCTCCATAACTTTCAATGCATCATAACTGCTGCCGTTTTCCACAGGTTTATCATTTACAATTAGATCGGCAAATTCTACAACTTCATCATTCCATGAGGTATCCTGAATATATGAAATTACTTCCTCTTTAAGAGAACCCACAATAGAATTTTCCTGACGTGGTACTATGATCAATCGTTCCTGACCATAACTCTTAGACCCGGAAAGGATACCACTTAATTCCATATAACCCTTTTTGAGGGTAATTTCCAATTTAAAACTATGCTGCCACTGAGTAGCACTGGAATGTATCATTGCCACTGTACCATTTTTGTTTCTTAGAATCGCATAAGCATTGTCCTCTACGTCATAGTTCCAATACCTATTTGAAACAAAACTTTTCACCTCTTCAAAATCTCCACAAAAGTATCTAAACATGTCCAGCATGTGAATACCTTGATCAAGTAATATACCTCCGCCTGAATATTTTCTTTTGGCTCTCCAGTGACCCACAAATGGTTCCATAATGCTTTTTCCATATATACCATGAAAATTGATTATACTACCGAACTCATTCTGTTCTATTATTTTTTTAGCTTTCTTAACTGATCCATGATACCTGTGATTAAAACCATATTTTAATTTTAAATGCGGATACCTTTTTTCAACCTCAATGACGTTTCGTACATCTTCAACTGTACGTCCAGGAGGCTTTTCACAAAACACATGCATGCCTTTTTCCAGCCCGGCAATCGTTACCTCTGTTGAAAGATAATTCGGTAAACAAACAAATAATATATCCAGAGGATATTTCTCTAATAGATACCTGTAATTATTACTAAAGTGAACTCCATCTTCAATCGTTCCAACACAAATTTTCTCCATGGAACTATTTTCCAACTCTTCGTATGCTTCTTGGACACTTTCACTCGCTATCATAGTACCATCATCTCTAAATCTTACATCACAAACTGCGATTGTCTGCATATTAGAGTGGTTATCAATAGAAATCCTCCTTTTTTTGCCCACGACGCCGTACCCGGCAATACCAACTCTTAACGGGTTATCTTTCATTTTCTTTCTACACGGTACAACAAGACGTTATTACTACATTTGGACAAGCACCTCGGATTATACTCTTTAAGACAAATGAGATCTCCTCCCTAACATACCATACTTGTGTGCCGCCAGAGCATTAAAAGGAATTTTATTAATTTCAATCCTTTTATTATATCTCTCAACAAAACTTGTTATTTGTTGAAGATTTTCTTTCCGATTAGTTTTTCCTGGTATCAAAGGAACTCTTACAATTATTTTTCGGGCACTTTCACATAACAATTTGAAATTTGACAAAATTACAGCATTTGATTTTCCAGTATATTTTTTATGTAAATTATCGTTAACGGCTTTAATATCATATAGAAACAAATCAATAAGAGGCATTATCCTTATAAGGGATTCAGTCGGTACATATCCACAAGTATCAACAGTAACATGCAGACCCAAGTTCTTTGCTTTTGATACAAGATCATAGCAAAATTCAATTTGCTGTAATGGCTCACCTCCTGAAAGTGTTATCCCTCCACCAGAAATGTCAAAATATACTTTGTCTCTCATCACTTCATCCAATATAGTATCAGAAGAATACTTATTGGATGTCCATTTCAAAGCACTTACAGGGCAATTATCAATACAAACGCCACATTGATCACAACTGTCACTTCTGAATTCAATTTTGTCTTTCCACGAAAAACAATTTTTAGAACAAACCTCAATGCATTTTTTACAACCAATACAGTTGTCTGAATAATGTAATACTTCAGGAAAGCCTTTTATCGTTTCTGGATTGTGGCACCATTCACAGGAGAGCGGGCAATGACTAAGAAAAACGGTTGTTCTAATCCCAGGTCCATCATGAACAGAAAACCTTTGAATATTAGTAATCAATCCATACATGCATTTTCTGCTCTGGATATGACATGATCCTGCATTTCTTTACTAAGTCGAGTGAAATAATATGAAAATCCCCAAACTCGCACTACGAGATCCCTGTATTTCTCGGGATGATTTTGAGCTTCAAGTAGCTGTTCAACGTCCAGCATACTAACATTCAAAACACACCCACCTTTATAACAAAAAGCCTTGTTGAGTGTATTTAATATGTCGTATGGTTTTTCAATTCCTTGTATTGACACCTTAGGAATATTTAAATGTAATGTAGAACCAAAGATTTGCTCTTTTGTATTAACCTTACAAACAGAATTAATAATTGCAGTTGGTCCCTTCTTTGTAGTTCCTGGGGAAGGCGATAAATGCTCACCAACAGGATCTCCAAACTTTCTCCCATCCGGAGTAGCACCCACTCTGTAAGCTGTATGGTGGAACAGGTGATTGTAAAGGCCAGGCAAAATTGGTTTCCCCGTTCGGTCTTTATACTTACTGACCCATGAAGCAAATCTCGTAGCAATATCAACAGCTATAGTATCAACATAATCATCGTCATTTCCAAATTTCGGTGCCTTTTTGCAAAGCTGATGAATAATGGATTTATTCTCAAAATTATCACGAATTGCAGAAAGCAACTCTTCTTTTTGAATAATTTTCTTCTCATAAATCAAAGATTTGACGGCAGCAAGACTATTCACAGCCGTTCCAAGTGAACCAATAAAAAGCCCATAGGTATGATAGCATTGAGAATTTGTGTATGGTTCTATGGCTTCTTCAAGGACTCCTGGCATTGTAGCGGCTGTAAACAAACGCATTGGGTCATCATCATTACCAAAAGGATCTTTTAGCATAGTATCAACCTGATATTCCAGCTGTGACAAATACGCACGATAAAAATCATCAAAAGTATTCATCGTTAAAAAGCCCGGGGTTTTTAAACCTTTCTCAACCGGAGGTTCGACATCTACACAGTCTTGATAATCTGAGTAATACTGTAACCTTTTTTTGACTGGAACATTTTCTTCACCTTGAAATAAAGTATGTTCAATTGCCTTAACACAATCAATATACCTAAACCATGTGGCTCCCATACCATCCAGAATAATTTCAGTACATCCATCTGCACAATATTCAGTAGCAATCTCTATAGGTCTATTGTATCCCAATAAACCATCTATAATAACATCATCATTAAACACTGTGCAAATGCCAGACCCTCGCATTTGGAGATCAGCAACGTAATCGAGCAGCTGTTGAGAAGTTTCTTTACTGATCCTTATGTTAATCTTAGGTTCTATGTATTTATTCTCAAGGAAGGCCTCCAATATCAAATATGTCAGAGGATTTGTGGTGTCCTTTCCTTTGGCATTTAATCCTCCAAGAGTAATATTTTGAAGTGTATCACCTTTACCAGCACCTCTTTCCTCAAACCTGTAAAGCAATTCAGAAACTACTTTTTTAGCCGCAACTTTATCAATCACACCTTTTCCCATATCAGATTTGTAATAAGGATATAAATGTTGATCGATACGCCCCACAGTAGACGTCCCAATCCTGAATATTGTAGCAAACCAATACAGCTGGCATGCTTCTAGGAAAGTTCCGGGTGGTTTTTGCGATAAAGCATTACAAGCATGAAAAATGTTACTTTGATCATTATCTCTCGCTGCCAAGGCAAATTTATCAATAACTTTAATCGTTTCTTTGTAAACCTTGCTAATCAGTAACAAATATTGTTTTTGATTGTTTTTATATTTATCGGCATTCTTTAAGGCCAAATCTTTTATGCCTGTAAAACCTAGAGACAACAATTTCTTCATTCCCAGCGGATAATGAAAATTATCATGCTTTCTGGGCCATACTGGATATTCCGGTGATAAATAAGGTCCTGCTAATAGATGGTCCTTTGCAACACTTAATTCAATTGAATTTAGCCACTCAATATACCGCTCAATATCGGTTGAAATAGAAGCTATTAGTGTGTCTGAAATATTCTCTCCGGGAACTTTCTTTGAGATACTGTTAATGTTTATCTTCTCAACCTCAATATTATCACTTAAGATTTTCTTTTCTTTGTGACTTATCTTATTATTTAACACATTTGACATCTTTTTTCCCTTTAATCTTAGTTTATAAACATTTATTATTACCTCTCAACAGAGAGGTATGTACTATACTTCTGCCTAAGGTTTGGCAAATAAAGACCTCTGAAGCTTTAAACAGTTACATTGACAGCCAACCACCATCTACAGGAATAACTACTCCGTTAACATAGTCTGACATTGATGATGCTAAAAATATTAATGCCCCCTTCAAGTCATTACCATTACCCCATCTACCCATAGGAATTCTCTTAAGAATTAAATCATTTCTGTCCTTATCCTGCTGTAAAGGAAGAGTTAAATCAGTTGCCATAAAACCAGGGG
>Ga0187833_10003974_pt1 | contig 14637 bp, 11 predicted proteins | sample ETNtaG_37_FD_167968 | JGI IMG/M metagenome (GOLD analysis project Ga0187833, IMG submission 167968) | Marine microbial and viral communities from oxygen minimum zone, Eastern Pacific Ocean - ETNP2014_SV_400_PacBio MetaG (Illumina Assembly) | ecosystem: Environmental > Aquatic > Marine > Hypoxic... | reverse complement strand
TACGTCTAAGACTTCTTTAATCATTTCCGGGTCAAGCGCTGATGTTGGTTCATCAAACATCATTATTTTTGGCTGCATAGCTAATCCTCTTGCTATGGCAACTCGTTGTTGCTGTCCACCGGAAAGTGAAGATGGGAATTGATTCTCCTTCTCGAGAATCCCTACTCTCTTTAATAATTTTCGGCCGGACACTATTGCTTCATCTTTACCAATTCCAAGATTAATAATTGGAGACAGAATAATATTTTCTAAAACGGTTTTATGTGGGAATAAGTTAAATTGCTGAAAAACCATACCCAATTCTATTCGTATTGTTCTTAAATTATTTTTGTCGAGGATTGATTTATCATTTATTATAATATCGCCAGAACTCACATCTTCTAGCCCATTTAGACATCTTAATAATGTGCTTTTACCACATCCACTTGGACCACAAATTACAACCACATTAGATTTTTGTATTTTTAAAGATACATCGCTTAATACTTGCAATTTGTTAAAATATTTATTTATATTATTAATTATTATTATATCTTTATCCATGAATTCCTTAATTTAGATTATATCTGAAAATATTTTCAGTAAATATCCACAAAGGTTTTATGTTTTACTTTTATCTTTTTTAGGCGAATTATTCAAAATGGCAGTTAATTCTTTGTGTATTGTTCTATAATATTTAAAATAGTTTTAAAAAATTGATAAAAATTCATTTTAATAATATATTATCTTTAAACGAATAATCTTACATCAAAATTTTCGAATAAATTTAATTTGCTATCAGTTAATATTATTATATATTTATAATATTTAATTAAAAAAATGTCAGTATTAAAATTCTCTATATCCCAGAGTAATGTTACTATTTTAAAATTATTTATGAAAACAATGAAAATCTCCAAAATATACTATGACTCAAAATGAAGTCAAACATATATGTATCAAGTTATTATGAAAAAATAAATATTATTATTATTTGTGAAATTATTTCTTGTCATAAGTATATTGTACATAGTATTGTGAATATATAGTAGTTTTGATTTAATGATACGTGTTTTGAAAAACATTTTGATCTAAAGAAGCGAAAGATATGATCAACATACTGGTATAAATGCAACATTACAATAATTTTGCGGAGGCTTTATGAAAACTTTTAGTGATGAAATATACAAAAAAAGACAATTTGAACTAAGTAATAGGATGGTAGAGAATAAATGTGATTTATTTTTTTGCCCACCATCTTCTGACCTAGAATATTTAACCGGTACATTGAGAAGGAAACCAACCTTTGGAAATATATCTTATACACATGGTTGGGTTTGCGGAGCTTTTTTTAGACCGTTTGAAACACCATTATTTGTTTTACCTAGAATGGTTGCTGAATTTGATATGCCACATGGAGCCATAGGTGAGAAAGTTATTATTAACGAGACTGATGATGGGAATGCGGTTTTTGAAAAAATAATCAAAGGTTTTGGGAAATTGAATAAAATAGCTGTTGAACAGCGCACTTGGGCTGAAACTATTTTGAACATCAGTAAATATTCAAAAGCTATGTTGTATAATGGAGTTTCATTGACCAATCCAATGCGAAGAAAAAAAACGGATGAAGAAATATCTCTAATCAGAGAAGCTTGTACGCTAGCAGATGTTTCAATGGAAAAAATAACAAGAACAGTTGTAGAAGCAGAAAATGAAAGAGAAATTTCAGAAGAACTAGATCATCTCCTTAGCCTAAAAGGGTCTAGAGGTGTATCTTTTGACACAGCAGTATGGGCTATGGGGCCTTCAACTGATAGGGATGCAAGTGATCGTGAAAAAAATAATGTAATTCCTGAAGGTAGTTCACTACTTTTTGATTTTGGTGCAATTATTAATGGATATTGTTCAGATTTCGGGAGAACACTTTCGGTTGGAGAGGCGGACTCTGAACTTGAAGAAGTCTACGAAATAGTAATTGAATCTGCTAGAAAAGGATTATCCGCAGTGCGACCCGGTGCACTTGCTAGTGATGTCGATCGTGCTACTAGAAAAGTTATTGAAGATGCTGGCTATGGCGACAAATTTAGACACAGAACTGGCCATTGTATTGGACTGGATGTTCATGAATACCCTTTCATTTCAGAAGAAGACGATACGCCGCTTGAAGTTGGGATGACATTTACTATAGAACCCTCAATATTCTGGCCAGGAAGGGTTGGAGCAAGAATTGAAGATATTGTAGTTGTCACAGAAAATGGAGGAGAAAAATTGAATCAATATCATGAAGATTTTATCACTGTTGAGAAAGCTTCAGCAAAACTACAATCAGAAGGAGGTTGTGCACACGATAAGCTAGATGATTTAGATCACCTTCATAACCATTAATTGAACATGATTACTGAGAAAAAGATACTGGAGATAGCTCATGAACTGAAAAGGGCTTTTGAAGAGAAAGATTTAAAAGCTATTGAAAATATTTATAGTGATGACATAGTTGTTTGGCATAATTATGATAGAATCGATAGGAACAGAAATCAATCATTAGAATCTGCTAAATGGGTCATTTCAGAAATTGAAAATTTTTCAATTGACGAGTGTAGTATTTTCCCTATTACAGGAGGGTTTATTCAGCAGTGTGTTTTTCACGGGATTTACAAATCAACAGGGAAAAGAATGAAAACAGATGCAATGATTCGTGTTTATTGTCATGAAGGTAAAGTCAATAGAATTGAAGATTATTCGGACCCTAATCAAGGATCTGTACCGGATATCGAGTAAATTGCTTTTTTGAACATTCAGTAAAAATATCAAGCTTTTAATAGAATGTCAGCTGTTTCCTCAACAGAAGAACATTTTGACCAATCTAAATCTACAATTATTTCATCAACTCCAATTTCATTTAGAGAATTAAGGTTGTCAGCGATTACTTTTGTGGAATTCGCAGACTGGTTAATACGTAAAACAATTTTCAGTTCATCTGGATTTCTACCTGCTAAAGTGGCCTCTTTTTTAATTAAATTGATAGGCTCAATTAACTTGGAAGGTTCAATAGAAAGTGCTGACTGTTGAGGTAGCCAACCATTTCCTATAGTCGCGGCCCTTTTCAAGGCATATTTACTGTGTCCTCCTATTAAAAATGGCACGTTATATTTATGTGGTGTCGGTAATGTAATTAATCCTTCTGGTAAATTGTAATGTTCACTTTTAAAAGCTTTAGGTTCTCCAGTCCAACAATTTCTAGCAATTTTTATCCATTCTTCAAACCTTTTGCCACGAGTCCTAAAGTCTATATTTAAGGCTTCAAATTCATCTGATAACCATCCTGCCCCTATGCCGAGTTCAAGGCGACCTTTGCTAAGTTCATCTATTGTTGAAGCCTGTTTAGCAAAAATTACAGGATGACGAAGCGGTAGTACTAAAATAGCGGTGCCTAATTTAATTCTTTTAGTTACAGCAGCTGCCATTGCTAGTAATATTAATGAATCATACCAAGGTATTTTAGTATCCCATGTAGCTTTTCCATCTTTAGCAAAAGGATAATCTGCTTTGATAATTTTTGGCATCAAAACATGATCAGAAACCCATAAAGACGAAAAACCAAGTTCTTCTAGTTTGATAGCCATATTATTAATACCAATTTTACTGGGGAATTCACCAGCACTTGGTAGGAAAGCTCCGATTTTAATTTTATTTTTCACCATCTTTTCCTAATATAATTATTAATTAAATATTTTAACCAAATTTAAATTACTTATTTATCATTTGATTACTGATTGAATTTTCTACTTTTAATGCCTTCCAGCATCTTACCCATTGACTAGGTCTTAGTTCAATTATATCTTGTTTAATATTACACTTTGATTCATAAAAAGGGCATCTTGAAGTCAATCTGCATCCTTTTGATTTAATATCTTCTTCTTTTAATTCACCACTTAGGCGAACAATATTATTTTTTTTAATTAAACCAAGATCATCAATTCTAGCTGCCTGAATCAGACCTCTAGTATAGGGATGTAAAGGATTTGAAAAAATTTTGTCTTTATCACAAATTTCAACAAATTGTCCTAGATACATTACTGCTACACGATCGGCCATTACTGCTACTACCCTAAGGTCATGAGCAACTAATAGAAATGTAATACCATATTTCTCCTGTTTTTCTAGAAGTAAATTTACTATTTGGCCTCTAATAGAAACATCTAAAGATGAGGTAGGCTCATCAAGAAAAATTAGATCAGGGCTGCTGGCTAATGCACGTGCAATATTGAGTCTTTGTAATTGTCCCCCACTCATTTCAGATGGCTTACGATAAACCATTTCAGGGTCCAAACCTACCTCCAACACCAATTCTTTGGCTAACCTAAATTTATCATCATTATTTATTCCTTGCCTCAAATCCAAAAATTCAAAAAGGCTGTCTAAAATACTCATCCTAGGGTCAAAAGATGAGGTAGGGTCTTGAAAAACTATTTGCAGTCTCCTTCGCAGAGGAATAGAATCTTTATTATTAAGAATTTGTAAAGGTTTGCCATCAAAAAATATTTGCCCTTCTGTTTTATCTGTTAACCCTAATAATATTCTGCCGATTGTTGATTTACCTGAACCTGACTCCCCAACAATTGCAAAAGTTTCTTTATTTTTTATTTCAAAGCTGACACCATCAACTGCTTTAATATTTCTTTTACGTAAAGCAGCATCTCGTATTTCAAATACCTTATTTAGTGTTTTAACTTCAAGAAGATAATTTTCAGCAATTTTACCTGACATATCACGTTTCTTTAAAAAGATGTCATAAATTTGAACAAGCTACATATCTTTTTTTCACAAAACTCAGCGATGGTAATTGATTATTACAATCTTTTTCTGCTTTATAGCACCTTGGGGCAAATGGACAACATTTCAGCTTATCAACTAATGGTTTCACAGAACCAGGTATGCTAGTCATGCTTCTATTTTTTGAACGTCGAAAAGATTCGATCAATTTTATGGTATAAGGGTTAATAGGATTATTAAGTATTGTTTTGGTATCTCCAAATTCCATTATTCTACCTCCGTACATGACTGCAACTTGGTCACATGTTGCTCCAACAACACTAATATCATGGGTTATAAGTAATAGAGAGGATTTTTGATCTTGTACTTGATTAGACAATAATTCCAAAACTTGTTGTTGAAGTGTTGCATCCAATCCACTTGTAGGCTCATCAGCAATTAATAAAGCAGGACGACATGCCATTGCCATTGCAAGGGCTGCTCTCTGAGCCATACCACCGGAATATTGATGGGGAAAATCCTCAAATCTTTTGGATGGAGATGGTATGCCTAAAAGCTCAAGAGATTTAATTGCCTTATTAATGCTTTCTCTTCGGCTTAACTTTTCGTGTACACGAATTACTTCAGCGATTTGTTTGCCAACTGATATTATAGGATTTAATGATTCCTTAGGGTTTTGAAAAATAATTGATATTTCTTTCCCTCTAATTTGTTGAAAATCTTTTTCTGACAAATTAACAATGTTAGACCCATTCATCAAAATGTTACCTTCAATTATTTCTGCATTGCTTGGTAGCATCCCAATTATAGAGGCCGCTGTTAAACTTTTACCTGAGCCGGACTCTCCTACTAAAGCAACTTTAGTATTGTGCGGGATTGAAAAATTTACTCCCTGAAGTGGAAATAATTTTTTATTTTTGCTTGAAATAACAAGGGTTAGTTTGTTTAGTTCAATAAATTCTTTTTTTTTATCAACCATTTTATTAATAAATTATATTTGAAAATTATATTTCGAACTAAATTATTTCTTTTCTCCTATAATATCTGAGACTTGATTTAGTGTAAGCACTGTTAAAAGTATGGCTATTCCCGGAAATACCGAGACCCACCATTGCCCATAAAGTATATAATCAGATCCGCCTCTTACCATTGCCCCCCATTCAGGCGTAGGTAGCTTAACGCCTAATCCAACAAAACTTAATGCAGCTAAGATTTGAATAGCCCAAGCACAATTAACTGAAAATTGTGAAATTACTACTGGAGAAACATTTGGTAGGATGTGCTTAAACAATATTCTCAAATCGGATTTACCTGCACAGCGAGCTGCATGTATAAAATCTTTTTCTAATATTGGTACAACCGATGATCTCGTTAACTTGATGTAAACGGGAACATTTACTATTGCTATTACAAAAATAATGTTGACCATGCTAGAGCCAATTGCTGCAATAGTACCCATCGCTAAAATTAGAACTGGGAAGGCTTGAAAAGATTCTGATGTACGCAATAGAATTTGATCCCAAACTCCCTTTTTGTATGCAGCTAAAGCTCCGAGAGGCATTCCAATAGAAGCGGCTATAAAAGAAGCCATAAAACCTGTAAAGAGATCAATCCTACCCCCATTTACAACTCTAGATAAAATGTCCATACCATATTGATCAGTACCAAACAAAAAATCAAAAGATGGTGGACTCAATCTAGGGCCATTACTTATTTCTATTGGATTTTTGAGAAAAAAAGGACCAAAGATTGCCATTGAGATAATTAAAGTTAGAAATAAATATGAAGGAGTTTTTAAGAATTGTAATATTTTTCTTAAGAGTATTGTGGTCATTTTATTTACATATTTTATACTAATAACGTTTTGTATCCCAATTATCTCGTTCGAGGATCAACAACAAAATGTAATAGATCTGTTAAAAGATAAACTAATAAATAACTAGTGGCACTTAATACAACAACTGCCATTACAGGAGCGTAATCTGAGGAATTTATAGAATCTATAGCGTATTTACCCATTCCAGGCCAAGAAAAGACAAATTCAACTAGAACAGTTCCACCTAATAAATATCCATACAAAACCGCTATCATTGTTGAAACTGGTAATAAAACGTTTGGAAATGCATGTCGAAAAATTATTGAACTTTTTGGAATACCCATTGCTCTAGCTGATCGTATAAATTGAGAATCAAGAACTTCATTCATAAAAGTTCTTGTAACCCTTAGTAAAGGTGCACCAATAGTAATAGCTAAAGTAGACGCAGGTAGAATTATTTGAGCAACAGAAGCAAAAAATGATTCCCAATTACTTGTTATTAATGAATCAATTATGTACATGCCTGTAATGGATTCAGGAGGAGAGGCAAGCATAATTCTACCTATTGGTGGTGGAGCAATTTGGAATCCAGCGAAGAAAACCAAGATTAATAGTGTTGCTAACCAAAATTCAGGGATAGCTATTCCCAAACCTGAAAGGAATTTTGCAAGATAATCAGAAAATGAACGTTTTTTTATTGATGAAATTAGGCCCAAAGGAATAGACCACATGATCGCAAGAATCATTGCAATTGATGCCAATTCTAGAGTTGCAGGCCATCTTGAGCTGAGGTCAAAGCTCACTGGATTACCAGTTCTCCAACTTGTTCCTAAGTCTCCTAATAATAATTGTCTCATGTATAACCAATACTGTTCAAAAATTGGTTTGTCTAGTCCCAATCTATCAATTACTGCATCAACGGTTGATTGATCAGCTTGTACCCCAACTATTAGATAAGCAGGGTTTCCAGGCAATACTCGAGTAACAATAAAAGTGATTATAGATACTCCAAAAACAGCCAGCAACAAAATAATCAGTCTATGAAATACATAGGCTAGAATTCGCATGTATTTTTTTGAGTAAGGGAGATTGGATACTTTGGTAAAAGTATCCAATCAAAATGGAAGAGAGAATTTTTTTAAGAAAACTATTCCCAGTAATAGTGATGGTATCTTGGGATTTCGTTCGCGTAGTGGACATAACCACCCAATCCTTCTTTCATGGCTAATTTAAAATTTGGTTGAGCAATAAAAGCCCAAGGCGCATCGTCAATGATTAATTTTTGAGCTCTTTCAAACATTGCTTTACGCTTTTCCAAATTAGTCTCTGCCCACCCATTTTTAATAATTGAATCTACTTCCTTATTACAATAATCCATATAATTCCCATAAACCCCACATTCTAGCGTGAGAGATAATGAATAGTTCGGATCATCAATCCAAGCGTTCATTCCGTCTATGGTCATTTGAAGTTTTTTGCCAACTTTCCTCTCAGAGTAAACGGCAGGAGTAAGTTTCTCAATTTCAGCTTTCATTCCAATTGATCTCATTGAAGATTGAATCCTAACAGCTATTAATTCTCTATCAGCTTTAGAAGAATCTATTGAAATTTTGACTGCTTCACCTTTGTAACTACTTGAAGCTAAAAGTTTTCTGCCTTTAGCAACATCTGTTCTATATCCTGCTTTAGAGCCTAAAGAAAAACTGTTAGTTCCTGAGAAAGGTCCCCATAAGCGTTTAGCGTCTCCATTATATACATTTTTTAGGATATCATTATAATCAACTGCATAAGATACTGCTCTTCGAACTTGAACATCATTAAATGGAGGTATTGAACTGTTCATTCCTAAATAAATCAGATTCCCTGATGGAGCTGTAATAATTTTTACACCATCAGCACCCTTGAGTGATTTGAACTCCTCTTCGCCAAGACCTTCAGCGATATCTATTACACCGCTTTTAAGCAATAAAGCTCTTTGTGCAGGAGATGGAATAATTTTCCAAATCATCCTTTTTATTTTAGCTTTATCTCCTTTATACCCATCCCATGCCTCAAAAATTATTTCTTGATCGGGGATGTGCTTGACAAGCTTGTATGGGCCACTGCCCCCAGCAATATTTCTTGTCATCCACTTTGTGGCCCATGGGTCTTCACTGGTTGCATGTTCTTTAACAATTTCTGGGTCAATCATCGAAGAACTTGTCATATACATGGAACTCATGACCATTGGACTAGGTTTATCTCCAGTAAGCTTAATTGTATAATCATCAATTATTTCTGGTGGTTTTGTAACAAATGCTATGTTTTTTAACAACCATGCACCCCCACCAGGAGTATTTAAATTTCTTTCAAACATGTAGCGAACCAAGTCTGAGTTAATTGGTTTCCCATTGTGCAGTGTAAGACCCTTTCTAATTTTGATAGTATAAGTCAGTCCGTCACTATGGGCTTTCCATGACTCAAAAACAGTTCCATCTAAGTCACTTGCATCTCCAACCAAAGCTCCACTGCTAGTTTTTACAGTAGGGTAAATTACGGGAGGTTCATAAACCGCGTAAAGTGCATGGTGTGATTGAATAAAATTAGCACAACAAACATCAAAAGTTTCGATATCACCACCAATTCCCACAACTAAATCCTTTGCATAAATATTTGAATTTACACAAACGATCATGTATGCAATAAATAAATACTTTATAAATCTCATCTTACCTCTTAGATTTAAAGTTTTAAAGTTAGATAATATTTCAAAACAATTTGTTAACTAGTAAATTATTCTTTTTTTGTTTCAAATCAGTAACAAAAAATACAGTATACCACTTTATGAAATAAATCTTTACGAATGTCTCCCACCATTTTAGTTTTATAGATTTACAAATAAGCAAATACATAAACCTCTTCTCTTTAAAACATCGATATCATAACTAAAATAAAATACAAGTAATCTTCATTTACCATTATTTTCTCAGAATTTTAGCCTAGCTATTTGTTAGACCACATCAAGATTAAGGTAAACAAGTAACTTTTTTGTCATCTTTTTAAGTAAAACATTCTTGATATAACTCTTAGATTGTAAAATAAATATCATGTAAATTTTAAAATATTATTTTACATTAGGAAATTATGAAAAATGATAACTATATTTAAGTAACTTTTTAAATTTTAGCTAACATTTCAGCAAAATTAACTGTATTTTGAACTGGGTCAAGAATTTTGGCAGATACACTATTTTGAACCTTTTCCAGAAGTCCACTCCAAATAGTGCAGGCAAAGAAAAGTACTTTAGCATCGTCTTCGTCACAAGCTAACTTTGCTTCAGTTATTCCTTTTTTATCTAAAGATTTGGACATCCCCTCTCGAACGATTCTACATAATTCGCTCAAATCTTCTTTAAGTAATCTTTCCGTTACATCTGCAGATGGATGTGGAGCTGGGGCAAATCTAACCCCTGCAAAATTGTGTGAAACTCCGTATTGGTGAATTAATTTTCGCACCCAGTTAGAATCGGAAGGAAGATTTTCATCTTCTCCAGATTCTATCCTTGGAGCAATAATGCCGAGTCTCCCAATGGAAGCCGCAGTATAAACTGCTGCTTCCATTGGAGCAGTTACTGGAATAGAAACTAAATCTTTAGCGTCTTGCAGACCGGGGTCTGAGCAACAAGCAATAACTATAGCGTCAAAACCATCTTTCTCTGCATTTACAACCGCAGTTAGCAGTTGGTTCATTAATACTGATGTAGCGGGAAGAAAAGCAGTTTTGGGAACACTTCCGGAAAGGTTGCGAACAATTACACTAGTATCAGAAGACACCGCCATTTCTGCAACTTCAACTGTTACTTGATCGTATATACTTGTTCCGTTTGGATTTAAAACTAAGATTTTCTTGCCACTCATGTAGATTTATCCTGAATCATAATTTAAAAAAACTTTATAAGTATTTTTAGAACAATAATACTATCTTTGCAAGAATTTAAGTATATTGGGTTAGTTTATATAACCTTGTTTTTTGTCTTCTCTTATTGCATTGTTCGAACGTTTTTCGGGTAACCCAAACCCACCACCACCACCTGTTTTAACAGTAATTATAGTTCCAGCAGTTATAGCCACATCAGCACATTTTAGAGCATTCCAATTTTTCCCATTTGGTTCTTCCACTAATACTTCGGCCGGTTTCCCGTTTTCTCCTCCTAAGAGTCCCTGACCAGGAGTTTTTGTTCTTTCAAACCAAGTAGACAAACGTGAATCTTTTAAGACTTCGTATTTTCTTACAAGCCCAAGTCCCCCTCTCCATTGGCCATCACCCCCTGAATTTGGACGAAGTCGATACTCATGAATTCTGAGTGGGAATCTATATTCTTGTACTTCAATTGGGAAATTTTTTAGATCACCTCCTCCATATGTCATCATGCCATTAGACCCATCACTGCCATGAAATGCCCCCCAGCCAATTCCTGTTGCTTCTCCTGAAACAAAAAGATCTTCACTATCTGTGTTTTTACCAGTTATCATAATATTCATTGCATCTCCTGGTTGCCCTGCTATGACAGCATTTGGTGTTGCATTTGATAGAGCTTCCAAAAATAAATCAATCATGAGACCAATATGTGGGTAATAATGCTGACATGCTGCAGGTTCTCTGGCGTCAAATACAGATCTTTCAGGAACTGTAATTTTCAAATTCTTAAATGACCCTTCGTTCACATCAATTTGAGGTTCTATTACAAATTTAAATGCTAATCTGATCCCCGCTATTGTTTGTTGAAGACCACAGTTTAGACATCCGGGAGTTTGTTCACTAGATCCTGTTAAATCAACATGCATTTCTTGACCACTTATAGTTAATGTGATAACTACTTTCACAGGTCCTCCTCCCGGACCCCATGAATCTAAAGATCCAACGGTCGTCCACTTTCCATTTGGCATTTTTTTAACCGCTTGTCGTTCAGCATTTTCATTTTGGCTAAAAATTGAATTACAGGCTGAATCTATTAAGTCCATTCCGAATTTTTTGTAAAGTTTTTTCATTTCGCGTTCACCTGTTCTGCAGGCAGAAATTTGTGCTTGTAGATCTCCCCAGATTGATTTCGGAAGTCTCGAGTTTCGCATCAAAAAATCAATAATATTCTTTTCTGGTTTACCTTCTTTAAATGCTCTCGTAGGTCCTAGTCTGTAACCTTCTTGATAAATTTCAGTAGAATCGGTTGCTGAACTGGGACTTTTTGCTCCAATATCCATCCAGTGAGCTTTGGTAGCACCAAATCCAATTAATTTCTTTTTGTAAAATATGGGTGATAAGACAGTCATATCATTTAAATGACTTCCTACAATATAGCTATCATTAATGAGGTATATGTCGCCTTCCTTTATTTCAGAAATTTTATAGCTTTCAACAACTGCTTCAACTGCAGGACCAAGAGTACCAAGAAAGACTGGTAGTCCCGAAGACTGTCCAACAAGATTAATATTTCTGTCAAAAATTCCTACCGAACAATCTTTCATTTCATAAATTATAGGTGTATATGCGGATCTGGTTAAATTTTGATTCATTTGTTTAGCAATAGAGGTAAAGCTGTTTCGAATAACCTCAACTGTGATTGGATCATTGTTTGTAAAAGTTGTATGATTTTTTTGCAGTATTTTATATTTCATGAAAAATCCTTAACTATTTTTTTATTTTTCTTAATATCATGTGACCTTGTTTGTGCAATTTAAGCTTCCAATTTTTAGGTACATAGGAAGTACAACTAGTATCAATTACCATTAGAGGCCCCTCATAACTTGAACCTAATTTGATTTCTTCGTAATTACAAACTGTTAAATCATTCCATTTATCTAATGACCAAAATTTTTCATATCTAAATTTTTTATTGTCTGTGAACGTTTTTTTAATATGTTTATTTATTTTAGTTTTTAAAATGACTAAAGTAACTCTTAAATTTACTAACTCAACGGTTTCTTCTTCGTTACAGTGACCAAATCTTTTAAGATAAGCGAGGTCAAAATCATTTCTTAATTTTAGTTGCCAATCATTTTTTAAGGAGTCTATTGAAATTGTAAGAGTATATTCTTGCCCTAAATATCTCAAATCTCCACTAAAGTTAAATTCATGAGCGGAATTATTTCCAGAATTTAATGCCAGAATGGATTTACATTTAACAGAGAGTCGATCAAGTTCTTCTCTAATTTTGTTGTTGTCAAGTTGACCAACTAATCCAGAAAAAGAAATTGATTTATCAACCCTATAATCAGCTTGAAGCATACCCCAGGCTGAGAGCACGCCAGCATTAGCAGGTATAATAACTGTAGAAATTTCTAGCTCTTCTGCCAACGCAACTGTATGTAATGGTCCTGCTCCTCCAAATGCCATTAATGCATAGTCTCGGGGATCTAGACCTCTAAATACAGTTAATTCTCTCACAGCATTAGCCATATTGCCATCAGCAATTTTTATTATTCCTTCAGCAACCTGATTCCCACTTAGATTCAATTTATCACCTAATTCGTTCATTTTTAAAGCTGTTTTTTCATAATTAAGTTTAATATTATTCCCAAAACTTAATTTTTTTGAAATTCTTCCAAGTACTAAATTAGCATCAGTTATTGTTAGTTCTTTTCCCCCATTATCATAACAAACAGGACCTGGATTTGAGCCGGCTGATTGAGGCCCAACATTAATTTTACCTGATTTAAATTCCGTAACACTTCCACCCCCAGCGCCGATTGTGTGAATAGCTACTGAAGGAGCTAGTAAATCATGTCCATCAATATTAGAATCAAGTTCAATTTGAGCTTTCCCATCAATTACAATACTAACATCAAAAGATGTACCACCCATATCCATACAGATTAATCCATTTTTTGATAAATTTTTTACTTCATAAAATACTGTTACCCCAGCAATAGTTCCTCCAACTGGACCAGAAAGTAATGTTTGGACAGGATTCTTTTTCGCAAATTCTGCGCTTACGACTCCTCCGTTAGATTGCATGATGAGGATTGGAACATTTATACCTTCCGTTTTTAATGATTTTTGTAGATTAGTTAAATATTTTATAATTATAGGTGAGGTATAAGCAGATACGACAGTTGTCGAAGTTCTTTCATACTCACGCCATTCAGGAGATACATGACTTGATAATATTACTGGAATATCACTTATTTCATTATTAATTGTTGAATAGATCTCTTCTTCATGCTCAGGATTCTTGTAAGAATGAAGAAGACAAACTGCAATGGAGTTATACTTATTTTTGATAGACTCTTTTAAAAGATTGGTGATCTCTTCCTTTTTTATAGACTTTATTATTGAACCATCTGGACCAATACGTTCATCAATTTCAAAAATATCACTTCTACTTAAAAGTGTTTTTTGACGCTTATATTTAAAATTATAAATTTCTGGCCGATTAGCTCTCCCAATTTCATAGATGTCTTTAAAACCTTTTGTTGTTATCAACGCCACTTTGCCTCCTTTTCTTTCCAGTAAGGCATTTAAACCAGCAGTTGTACCATGAACGAAAGATGAAACTTGGTCAAAATTTATTTTTAGTGCTTTCAGAGAATTTACTGCACCTACGGTAAGATTATCGTGCGTTGTTGATGCTTTAGCTGTTTTAATAACTCCATAATCGTCTATTGCAACAGCATCTGTAAAAGTTCCACCGATATCAATTGCCACATGCATAATTATACTTAAATTTAAGGCACAAAATTTGAGGATATTTCAAATATTATTCATTGAATTTTTAAAGAATACTATATTTTATATATGATTTCTAAAAACAACCATAAAATAAAGATCGGTTTACATCCTATTCCTTTCAATCCATTATGAAGTTAAGAAATTAAAAAAGATTGAAAATTTTAAAACTATCATTTCAAAATTATTCTTTTAATAAGTGAGGTCTTCATTAGACAAAATAATTAATGTGTCTTCAAACCTTGATCTTCCTAAATTAAACATTTTTGCTGAATGAATTTCTCTCAGTACTCAGTTCTCCTAATTAATAGAGTGAAATATCTATGATCTAATTTTATGTAATTAAACGAGTTCTTCATTAAATTTAC
>Ga0187833_10003968_pt1 | contig 14652 bp, 20 predicted proteins | sample ETNtaG_37_FD_167968 | JGI IMG/M metagenome (GOLD analysis project Ga0187833, IMG submission 167968) | Marine microbial and viral communities from oxygen minimum zone, Eastern Pacific Ocean - ETNP2014_SV_400_PacBio MetaG (Illumina Assembly) | ecosystem: Environmental > Aquatic > Marine > Hypoxic... | reverse complement strand
AAAAATTCGTGTTTTTTTGTGTCGGGATTGTATTTCTTCAACTTCAATTTGATTTTAGCTTTTTCTCCTTTTGATGGTTTTTTAACATAATAATAGAATGAACTATTAGGTTTTTTTTCAGGAACTAGCCTGACTTTTATTGAACTCTTTTTTGCCATTAATTAAAACTCTTAATTTTGCTCACAATAAATTTAATATTCTTAGCCCTCTTCTTTAGTGAATTATAAAAGGTTTTCTTTTTTATACCTTGCGCTAAACTTTCGTCAAGTTTATTTCCTTTTAAATTAAGAATTTTTTTTACACCTCGAATAGTAAAGCCTTGGTTTTTTAATAAGTCATAAATTAATTTTAAGAAACTAATATCTTTTTGTGAATAATATCGTCTATTGCCTGATAATATCTTTGGTTTAATCTGTTTAAAATTTTTTTCCCAAAATCTTAAGGTATGAGTGTTTGCTATATTGTTTTTTTTATTTACAAGTCCAATTTCTTTTGCAGCCTCGCTGATAGTTTTATAGGCGTTTTTATTTTTGTGCATTTAATCGCATTTTTTGTCTCAAACTATTTACAAAGGATTGAACAAAACCTCCTCTCCTAACTGTATTTTTTGTTTCTACTTTTGCAAATTTATATTTATTCATTTCTTTCTTATCATAAAAAAGTTTCTCTTCTAAAATTCCATATTTATTAAATTTAAGAACTAGGACATTGTTATTAAGCAAAACGTTTCTTCCTAATTTAAGTAATTTTCCCCTGGTTCTGGTACGCTCAATATAAATCCATGTATTCTGTTCATGAAGGGATTTAGAGTGGGGTTTTCCAAATATTTTTATTACATCGTTTCTATTACTACTTTGTACTTTTAATAGAACCGCTCTATTTTGAAGATAAAAAATACCATGTGTTTTTATAACTCTATTTTTTTGACAATTTGATAAAAAAACAGTTAAAAACACTATAAATAAAAAATTTATATGTTTTCTATTTACAAAAGGCATAACAATAAACTTTACAACAAATTAGTTAAATTATCACGAAATAAATTTTTTTATCAAGAAATAAAACTTTCAGACAATTTTGAAAGTAGAATATTACTAATTTTTTTTCATTTGGCAATGATATTTAGAATCAGTAAAAAAGACAAAAATGAAAAAAAAACTCAAGAAATTTTTGATAATATTTTCATAAATATAGAATATCATATTAGAGAGTTGGGATATGGCGATGTAGCGGTAAACAAAAAAATGAAAATTTTAAATAAAATATTTTTTGATATTTTGGTAAATTTTGACAAAGAAAAAAATATTTTTGATCTAAAAAAAACAAATCTAATAAAAAAATATTTTTTTAATAAAGAGAATAAAAAAAACGAAAAAATCAATAAATTAGCCAATTATTTTTTTAATTTTAAAAATTATTGCTTTGCTTTAGATGCTGATAGTATGCTAAATGGTTCTATAAATTTTACATATAGACAACAAAATGGCAGTACCAAAGCGAAAAACATCTAAATCAAGAAGAAATAAAAGAAGATCGCATCATAGATTAACAGCCGTTAATGTAATTGAGGATAAAAAAAGTGGCGAATATAGATTGCCTCATCATATTGATCTTAAAACCGGAACTTATAACGGAAAAAAGATTTTAGATAAATAATTTTAGTTCAAATTTCAAATTAAAAATGGAAGAAAAAGTTAAAATTTCAGTTGATTTAATGGGTGGCGATGATTCTCCTGATAAAACCCTTTTAGGAATAGATCTTTTTATAAAAAGAAATAAAAATGAAAATGATTATTTTTTTTATCTATTTGGTGATGAAAATATAGTTAAAAAAAAAATAAGCAAATTAAAATATTTAAAATCTAATTATAAATTAGTTCACACAAAAGTAACTGTTTCAAATAATTTGTCTCCATTAGCCGCTTTAAAAAAAGGCAAAGGATCAAGCATGTGGGAAAGTATTCGTTCTCAAATTTCTTTAAATGCAGATGTGACATTGTCTGCAGGAAATACAGGAGTATTATTTGTAATGTCAAAAATAATACTTAAAACTATGGATGGTATCGACAGGCCTGCTTTGGCTGGATTGTGGCCTAGTGATAAAGGTATGAATATTGTTTTAGATCTCGGGGCCAATATAGATTGTAGTGAAAAAAATCTAATAGATTTTTCTGAAATGGGGTCGGCACTCTATCGTTCGCTTTTTCACAATGAAACAGCTAAAGTTGCTCTACTTAATATAGGTTCTGAAGAAGTAAAGGGAACTGAAATTTTAAAAAATACATATTCAAAATTAAAAATATTAGATGAAATGGGAGATTTCAAATTCAATGGATATATTGAAGGAAATCAAATAACTGATGGTGAATCCAATGTAATTGTAACTGATGGTTTTACAGGCAATGTGGCTTTAAAAACAGCTGAAGGCACAGCAAATTTTCTCACTAAAAACTTAAAAAAAACACTGTCAGAGAACATATTTTCAAGATTCTCTGTTCTTTTTTCTTACTTTTCTTTAAAAAAATTTAAAGATAGATTGGATCCAAGAAAATATAATGGCGCTATTCTATTGGGATTAAATGGTCCTGTTGTAAAAAGCCATGGTGGCACGGATTCTTTTGGTTTTTCCCACTCAGTAGAAGTTTGTTACAAAATTGCCAAAGGTGATTTAATGAGCATAATAAAAAAAAATTTAAGTCACATAAGAAATATCGATGAAAAGAAATAATTTATCGAAAAATATTATATTAAAAAAAATAAACTCTAACTTAGGAATACCAAATTCATTTTCAAAAAAAATCTTAAACTTGTTTTTAGAAATAATTGTAGAAGGACTAAATAGAGACGGCAAAGTTAAATTATCAGGCTTTGGAACGTTTAAAATCTTAAATAAAAAATCCAGAATTGGAAGAAACCCAAAAACAAAAACTGAATATCAAATAAAAGCAAGAAAGGTTGTAACTTTTTTACCTTCTTATTTGAGGAAAAAAGAAATTAACAAAAAAAATTAGTGTGAAATTACGGCTAGTAATAATAAAGCTACAATATTAGTTATTTTAATCATTGGATTTATCGCAGGACCCGCTGTATCTTTATAAGGATCTCCCACTGTGTCACCTGTAACAGCGGCCTTGTGTGACTCTGAACCTTTGCCGCCGTAATTGCCGTCTTCTATAAATTTTTTTGCATTGTCCCAAGCTCCACCGCCAGCTGTCATAGATATTGCTACGAAAAGCCCTGTAACTATTACTCCTAACAACATGGCTCCTACAGAAGATAAAGCAGACTCCAAACCTCCTATAAAATAAATAATTAAATACAAAACTATAGGAGAGAGTACCGGTAAAAGAGATGGCACAATCATTTCTTTAATTGCGGTTTTTGTCAATAAATCAACTAACTTGCCATAATCAGGTTTTCTTTTACCCTTCATTATTCCGGGAATTTTTTTAAATTGCCTTCTTACTTCAATTACAACTGCTCCCCCTGCTCTTCCCACGGCCTGCATTCCCATTGATCCAAATAAATAAGGCAACATTCCACCAACCAAAAGCCCAATTACTACAAATGGATTTGACAAGTCAAAGTTAACATTCACGCCTTCGAGTTTAGAACCTGAAACAGTTGAAAAAAATTTTATATCTTCTGTATAAGCAGCAAACAAAACCAAAGCACCCAAACCTGCTGAACCTATAGCGTATCCTTTTGTTACAGCTTTTGTTGTATTTCCAACCGCATCAAGAGCATCGGTAGTTTTTCTAACTTTTTTTGGTAGTTTAGACATTTCTGCAATTCCACCCGCATTATCCGTAACAGGGCCATAAGCATCCAAAGCTACAACCATACCCGTTAATGCTAACATTGCGGTTACAGCAATCGCTATACCAAATAAACCAGCTAATTGATTTGTTATAATAATTCCTGCAACAATTGTAAGCGCAGGCAGAGCAGTAGCTTCCATGGAAACTGCTAAGCCCTGAATAACATTAGTACCATGCCCTGTGGTAGAAGATTTTGCAACACTCATTACCGGTCTGTAATTAATTCCAGTATAATACTCAGTAACCCAAATAATCAGGCCAGTTATGACCAGGCCAATTACGCCACAATAATATAAATCTAATCCTGAAAAATTTTTTGCTCCAACAGTAAAAGTGTTTTCCAAGCCAATAATGTTTGAAGTAATTGGATAAAGTATAACCAAAGAAATCATCGCAGTTGCAATAAATCCCTTATAGAGAGCTCCCATAATATTCTTACTTTTTCCAAGCTTAACGAAAAAGGTTCCTGCAATAGATGCGATTATGCATCCACCTCCAATTGATAAAGGATAAATCATCATATTTAAATTATTTGGAAAAAATATTGAAGCCAAAACCATTGTTGCAACAATGGTCACGGCATAAGTTTCAAATAGATCAGCAGCCATACCAGCACAATCGCCAACATTGTCACCTACATTGTCAGCTATAACTGCAGGATTTCTTGGATCGTCTTCGGGTATTCCTGCTTCAACTTTTCCAACTAAGTCTGCTCCTACGTCGGCACCTTTAGTAAAAATTCCCCCTCCCAATCTTGCAAAAATTGAAATTAATGAGGCACCAAAGCCTAAAGCAATCAATGCATTAATTAATTCTCTACTATCAATTTCAAAAGCTAACAAAGCCCAATAGTAAATTGAGATAGCTAAGAGAGCCAAACTTGCAACCAAAAGTCCTGTTACAGCTCCAGATTTAAAAGCCATGGTTAAACCTTTTTGTAGACTTGATCTCGAAGCTTCAGCTGTTCTAACGTTCGCTTTAACAGAAATTAGCATTCCAATATAGCCTGCCATGCCTGAAAGAAAAGCTCCTATAAAGTAACCAAGACCCACTAATAAACTAAAAAAATAACTTATAATTATTAAAACCAAGACACCAACAATTGCTATGGTCTTGTATTGTCTGTTCAGATAGGCTTTTGCTCCAATCTCAATAGCTTCTGCAATTTCTTGCATTTTGTTATTGCCAGGACTTGAAGAAATTATCTGACTACTTAAAAAATAACTATAAACAATAGCTAGTATTCCAACAAATATGATTAAATATAAAATTTCAAAAGGTATTTCTGTATTCATGATTAGTTAAAAAAAAGAAAGTTGCCAAAAAATGAGTCTAAAGGCAAGAAATTATTCATAATTTTTTCTAACATTTTTTGAAATCTTGTCTAAAATAGCGTTCAAATACCCTTTGTGAGCACTTTCTAAAAAAAAATCTGAAATCTTTACGTATTCGCTAACAACAACATTTATTGGTGTTTTGTGACTAAACATGAGCTCAAATGTCGCAGATAAAATCATAAGTTTTAAAATTAAATCCGTTCTAGATGGATTAAATTCATCTTTAAGAATTGTCTTTAAATTCTCTAATAAAAACTCTTCTCTTTCAATGGTTCCTAAAACGGTATCTTTAATAAATTTTTTATATCTGTGTTTTGGAAAAATTAACTCAGACTCTCTGTTTAAATAATGGCTATATAATTTTTGAACAACAATAATTCTAGGATTATTGTTTGGATTTACTTTATCCATTCAAAACTTCTAAAACTGCCTTCGCAGCCTCTTTCCCCTTATCAGCTCTCTTTTCAGCTTGATCATCATTAAGGCAAGTGATTATAGCATTGCCAATTGGTTTTTTGTGTAAAATAGATAATTTCATTATTCCATTTATTATAGCATTGGAAATTAAACTAAAATTAGGAGTTTCTCCCTTGATAATACATCCGACAGCTATGAATCCATCATATTTTTTTATATTCCTGGCTATCATTACAGGTATTTCAAATGCTCCTGGCACTTTTATAACTGAAGCAGTTATATTTTTTTTTTCTAATTCTCTGTTAGCATTCTGAAACAATTCAAATGTGCTGTTGTACATTGATCTCACAATGCAAATTTTTAATTTTTTTTTCATTTAATTATTTCCTGTTTTATAATTTTTATATCATAACCTTCTAAAGCAATAATTCGTTTTTTTGATCTTGATACTAATATCATATTTTTTATTTTTAATTCCTTAATTATTTGAGCGCCCACTCCATAATATCTCAATACAGTGTTTTTTTCGGAAGAAAGAGATTTTGGATTTGTTCCCTCGCAAATAATTAATGCAAAATTATTAAATTTATTTAAATATTTTAAAGAAGTATTAAAAATGTCTTTTTTAAAATTTAGAAGGTTGTTTAAAATATTAGTTGAGATAACTCTTACTCTTGTTGCCCTGTTAGGATTAAATTTACCTTTTGTAATCGCATAATGTTTTATTCCGTCCAACTTATTTATAAATATCCTTAAATCAAATTTTCCAAATTTTTTTATATTAATTTTTTTATTCGAGATATTTTTAACAAACTTCTCAGTTTTTGATCTATGAGAAATTAAATCTTCGATCTTTAGAATTTTTAATTTATGAATTTTGGCAAATGAAATTAAATCTTTGTAACGAGCCATCGTTCCGTCTTCATTCATGACTTCACATATAACTGCACTAGGATTTAATTTGGCTAATTTTGAAATATCTACTGAAGCCTCTGTGTGCCCCGCTCTTTCAAGAACACCTCCGTTTTTTGCAACTAAAGGAAAAACATGACCTGGAGAAACAATGTCTTTTTTAGATGAACTTGGTTTAATAGCTACTTTAATTGTCTTTGCTCTATCATGAGCTGATATTCCCGTTGAGATTCCTTTTCTAGACTCTATTGATACTGTAAATGCTGTTTGAGTTCTTGACTTATTAATCAAAGACATTAAAGACAAATTTAATTTTTTAACTTTTTGTGATGTAAGAGCTAAGCATATTAATCCTCTCCCGTGTTTTGCCATAAAATTAATTTTTTTGGCACTAACTTTTGATGCGGGTATTACTAGATCGCCTTCATTTTCTCGATCTTTGTTGTCAACCAAGATAAACATTTTTCCTTTTTTGGCATCTTTTATAATTTCCTTTATTGTTGATGAGATTTTTTTCATTTTAGTGGTATAGATTGTTTAAATATTTTCCTACTAAGTCAAATTCGATATTAACTCTATCTCCTTTTTTTAAATTGAATAAATTGGTTAATTTTAGAGTATGTGGAATCATTGTGACTTCAAAAGCATTTTTAAATAATCGTGAGATCGTTAGAGAAACTCCATTAATTCCTACAGAGCCTTTTTCGACAAGATATTTATAATTTTTTTTATTAATATCAAATTTAACAAAGAAAGTTTTGCCAATCGACTTAACCTTTAAAATTGTTGCAATCGCATCGACATGGCCCTGTAAATAGTGGCCTGAAATTCTTTTTCCAAAAACAAGTGATTTTTCTAAATTTATATTCTCTCCAATTTTTGAATATTTAAATGTTGATCTTCTTAATGTTTCTTCAGAAAGAAAAAAATAAATTAACTTTTTTTTTATCTTGCAAAGAGTAAGGCATGCGCCATTACAACTGACTGAAGTGCCAATTTCTTTTTTATTAAATTTTATATTGCTTCGAAGAAGTAAAATACAGCATTTAGATTGTTTAATTATTTTCTCTATTTTCCCTTGATTTGTAACAATTCCATTAAACATTTATTTTATCCTTAGGCTGCATAGTCCATCTCCGAATAAATTAACGTTTATCTTATTTTTTTTTTTAAATTTAACATTGTGTAATAAGCTCCTATATGAATTTCTTCCATTTTTTCCCAGCCGATCTGAGGATTGAAAAACATGCAAATTGTAAATTAAATTATTCTTTAGAAGTTCCCTTGTAGTGTGAAGTCCTGATTCACAAAGTATTCTCGAAAAACCTCTTTTTTTTAATTCCACAAGTATTGCTTTGTAGTTAATAAATGTTTTCTTATTATATATTTTAATTATCTTGATGTTTTTAGATTTTAAAAATTTTTCTTTTTTTTTGTTATTTTCACTTGTTATCACATATGTTTTGATTTTTTTTGAAGAATTGTAAATGTTTAATTTTTTTTTTAATTTCAAATCTTTATCAATTATTGCTCTACTTGGGGTTAAATGTTCTAAACCTTGAATCCTACAGTTTAGTCTGGCATTATCCTTATTGACAGTTTTGTAAGTGCTCAAAATACAATCGTACTTCGATCTGATCAAATGTACTTTGTTTCTAGAAAGAAAATTAGTAATCCATTTTTTTCTTTTATTTACTGAAAAATAATCTTTAGAAATAGCAATTTTAGCATCAAGAAAGGGTGGAGTGTTATTTTTTTGTGACAAAAAATAACTTTTATAAAAAATTTTAGTTTTTTTTTTTAGAATACCAATTTTTACTTTAATTTTATTTTTTTTTAATATTGATTCTGCCTTGTTATGTGTTCTTTTATCACAATCTAAGATTGGATAACAAACCTTGCTGATTTTTTTTTTAAAAATTTGATTGATGCACGGAGAGGTTTTCCCGTAATGAACACAAGGTTCTAGAGTTGTATATAAAATTGAATCAAAAAAATTTTTATTTGACTTTAAAGCATTAATTTCAGCATGAGGTCTACCATTTACAGATGTTACTCCTGAAGATAGTATCGAACCGTTTTTTACAATAATACATCCCACAGAAGGATTTTCTTTGGTTGAACCCAAATGCTCTGAAGCTTTTTCAAGTGCTAACCTCATAAATTTGTTGTCTGAATTATTCTGATTTGTACTCATTCAAATTACCAATGAATTGTTCAAAGTCTTTCGCCTCTTTAAAATTTTTATAAACAGAAGCAAATCGAACATAGGCAACTTGGTCTAGATTTGAAAGGCCGTCCATAATAAATTTACCAATTGTTGAAGTTGGTATTTCACTTTCTCCTAGGCCTTCGAGATTTCTTACAATTTTTGAAATAAATTTTTCTATTGTATCGCTATCAAGCGGTCGTTTTCTTACTGCAATTCGAATAGATTTTGAAATTTTGTCTCTATCAAAAGGTGCTCGCTTACCACTGCTTTTTACAACTGTTAATTCTTGAAACTGAACTCTTTCGAAAGTAGTAAATCTTTCTTTTCTTTCGCAACCACAAAGTCTTCTCCTTCTAATTGCTGTACCATCTTCTGTCGGTCTTGAATCAACAACGGAGGTATCTTTTTCTCTACAAAACGGACAAAGCATAGTTACTTATATATTTTTAAATACTATATATAGCATAGTTATTTATATATTTTTAAGTACTATATATAGGGAAAGAAGCGCAAAGATCAATGATCTCTTTTTTCACTTCTTTCTCCAACTTAGAGTTATTGTTAGGATTTTTAGCTAAACCATTAAGCACTCTTGATATTAAATCACCAATCAATTTAAATTCCTTTACTCCAAAGCCCCTAGTAGTACAGGCTTGTGTCCCCAGTCTTATCCCTGAAGTTATCGTAGGACTCTGGGTATCAAAGGGAATGCCGTTTTTATTACAAGTAATGTTTGCTTGACCAAGAGTAAACTCGGCTAATTTACCGGTCAATCCCTTTTCTCTTAAATCCAATAACATCAAATGAGTATCTGTTCCCCCAGAAAATATTTTAAAACCATTTGCAGATAATTTTAAAGATAAAGCTTTAGCATTTTCTACTACATTTTTTGCATAAATTTTAAAAGAAGGATCTAAAGCTTCTTTAAAACAGACAGCTTTAGCAGCAATGGTATGCATTAAAGGCCCTCCTTGCAAACCTGGAAAAACAGCAGAATTTATTTTTTTATTTAATTCTTCGCTGTTTGTTAAAATTATTCCACCCCTTGGACCTCTTAAAACTTTATGTGTTGTAGAAGTTACAACATCTGCAAATTTTATTGGATTAGGGTATTGTCCGCCAGCAACCAAGCCAGCAAAATGTGCCATATCAACCATTAGAGTTGCTTTTACTGTGTCAGCAATATCTCTAAATTTTTTAAAATCAATTATCCTTGAGTACGCACTTCCTCCAGCAATTATTAATTTAGGTTTATTTTTTAAACATAATTCTTTAAGACCTTTATAGTCAATTAAACCAGTTTGTTCATCAATTTCATAATGAAGTGCATTAAACCATTTTCCAGATTGTGCCGGTTTAGCTCCGTGTGTTAAATGACCGCCAGAGTTTAAACTCATACCAACTATCGTGTCCCACGGTTTAAGTAAAGCTAAGTACACCGCTCCATTTGCTTGTGCGCCAGAATGAGGTTGAACGTTAGCGTATTTAGAATTAAAAAGCTTTTTCGCTCTTTCGATTGCTAGGTTTTCGGATACATCAACGTGTTCACAGCCACCATAATATCTTTTACCCGGGTAGCCTTCTGCGTATTTATTTGTCAGAACAGATCCTTGCGCTTCGATTACAGCTTTGGAAACTATATTTTCAGAAGCTATGAGTTCGATATGATTTTGCTGTCTATTAAGTTCATTTTGTATTGATTTATATAATTCTTTGTCAGAATTTTCTAGGTTGTTGCTAAAGAACCTCGTAAGATAGTCTGTATTGTTTTTTTTTGAAATAGACATTTAAATTTTGTTAGTTCTTCTTTTGTGTCTTCCTCCATCAAATTTCGTTTTTAAAAAAATCATGACTAGCTTAAGAGCTAAATTTTTACTTATTAATCTTGAACCAATTGCAACAATGTTTGCATTGTTATGTGATCTAGATAATTTCGTAGATTTTGCATTATAACAAACTGCGGCTCTTATTTTTTTAAATCTATTTGCAGACATAGCCATTCCTGTACCTGAGCCACAAACAAGTATTCCTGTATCACTTTTTTTAGAAATTATATTTTTTGCTAATTTTTTTGCATAATCTGGATAATCAACAGGTCTATCATCTCTTGGTCCCAAATCCAAAAGAAGAAATTTCTTTTTAATAAGAAACCTTTTAATAGATTCTTTTAATTTAAAACCTGCGTGGTCAGAAGATATGGAAATTTTTCTCAATTTTAATTGAATTTATAATGTGTTAAAGTTGAATTATTCATTTACAGATAAACATAAAGTAGTTTAGTATTTATGTATAATATATTATTTGCCACATTATATAAATATTTAGAAAAATTATGAAGATATTAGGTAAATATCCAGGTCTTAGAATGAGAAGAAATCGCAAATCTGATTGGGTTAGAAGATTGGTTTCCGAAAACAACTTGACCGTTAATGATCTTATTTTACCTATTTTCATTAGAGAAGGAAAAAATAAAATTGAATCCATTAAAACAATGCCTGGTATCTACAGACATTCAGTAGATAAAGTAAATTACATTGTCGATAAGGCGAGCAAACTAAATATTCCTCTACTGGCAATTTTTCCACAAACACCAAATATAAAAAAAAATCCCTTAGGAATAGAATCGTTAAATGAAAATAATCTTGTATGTCAAACAATAAGAAGGATAAAAAAAAACAATCCTAAAATTGGCATCATGTGTGATGTTGCTTTAGACCCTTACACAGATCATGGACATGACGGAATATTAAAAAATAAAGAAATTTTAAATGATGAAACTGTAAAGATATTAGTAAAACAAGCTAAACTACAAGCCGAAATGGGATGTGATATTCTGGCTCCCTCGGATATGATGGACGGCAGAATCGGAGTAATAAGAAAAATGTTGGACAAAAATAATTTTAAAAACGTACAAATTTTATCTTATGCAGCTAAGTACGCATCAAACTTTTACGGTCCTTTCAGAGATGCTGTTGGATCTAAAAAAAAATTAAAGGGAAATAAAAAAAGCTACCAAATGGATTATAAGAATTCAGATGAAGCATTGCGTGAAGTAGCGTTAGATATAAAAGAAGGAGCTGATTTTGTAATGGTAAAACCGGGTTTGCCTTATCTGGATATAATAAAATCAGTAAAAGAAAAATTTAAAGTTCCAGTTTTTGCTTATCAGGTTTCTGGTGAGTATAGCATGATAACAAATGCTATAAGGAACGGAATTTTTCATAAGGATGCAATAATTGAGAGTTTGATGTCTTTTAAGAGATCTGGTGCTTCTGCGATAGTTACTTATTTTGCTTTAAATGTTGCAAAAAAAATAGAAAATAATTTATAAAAATTCATTTTCTAGCAGCCTTCTGGAGTAGGGGAATCTAATATTATTAGGGTTAAAAAATTTATTTTCCATTAAATTTCTACAAAAATTTAATCCATGATAAATTTCTTCGAGATTAATATTGTTAAATTTTTTTAGAACTAAAAAAGCTGGTATATTATATTGGATGTTATCAATTGTTATATTGTGTATCTTTTTTAAATGAATTTCTGGAAATTTTTTAGGATTTATATCAAATCCAAAACCCAAATTATTAATTAAATCTAATTCCCAATTAAGATAATGGGTCAACCAATTTTTGTTATCAAATTTATTCAAAAGATCATTTAAGGATTGATAAACTTTTTTATAAGACTGATTTTCTGGCAGCAATATGCTGAGTATTGAAGATAGTGAGTTTAAACAAAGAATTTTTTTTTTATTATTAAAATATTTAGGTGAAATTGCATCAATCAACTCTGTCTTAAAGTAACCTATCCTGTTCTCACTTTTTGAGTTATATGCAATAAATATTTTATTAATTAATTGAAGATAATTTTTAATTTTTCTTGAAGTTCCTCCGTAAACTATTCCACTTGCCTTTCCAAATTGACTTGTAAAGACCTCTAAAATAATTGCATTTTCCCTAAATTTTTTCTTCGAAATTATAAAACCCTCGTCTTGCCAATTCATAGCTAATTAATATTTAGATTTTTTATCAATTGCGAGGCTGCGTCTTGTTGGGCTATTTTTTTTGATTTACCGTAACCAACGTATTTTTTTGATTTGGGTATTTGCACCTGAATTTTGAAAATGGGATTGTGCTTTGGCCCTGTTTCTTTAAATGTTGTATATAAAGGTAATTTTTTATATTTTTTCAAGGAATACTCTTGAAGTTTAGTCTTTGAATCAATTTCTATGATATTTGACCTCTTAATAAAGCTATTCCAATTTTTAAGAATAAATTTTTCTGAAACGGCAAAACCTTGGTCTAGATATATTGCGCCAATTAAAGCTTCACATCCATCGCTCAAAATCTTTTCATCCGATGATTTCAAATTTTTATATGAATTTCCAGTTTTAATGAATTTTTTTAAATTTAATTGACGGGCAATTTTTGCACAGGTTTTTTTGTTTACAAGATTTGCAAATTTTTTATCAATCATGCCTTCTTTTTCATTTGGATACAAAGTAAGTAGTTTTTCTGAAATTACCAATCCTATAACTCTGTCCCCTAAAAACTCTAATTTTTCATTATTTTCACTTTTATCGAAACTTTTATGAATTAAACTTCTAATTAATAGTCTCTTATTATTAAAATTGATTTTCAGAATTTTTTCAATCTGTTTGTAATTATATTTCATTTTAGTTTTTTGAAAAATCTATTTATTCTAATTGAATTTTTCCAATTCCAAAATTTTAAAACACTTCCTTTTTTTGTGTCATTAGAAAAAAATATTATTTTCGCCTTTCCTATTAAATTAATTTCATGAACATATCCTACGCTAGATAAAAATCTACTGTCTCTTGAACAGTCTCTATTATCTCCTAAAAAAAAATAGTGTTCGTCGGGAACAACATATTTGTCTGTATTAATCATGCTTTCAGCTTTATTATAAACGGCTATATATCTTTTTCCATTAGGCAATATTTCTATGTAAGAAATTACCTCGCTTATCTCTTCTCCACATTTAATTTGAAATTTTTCTTTAATTTCTTCTCTAATAATTTTCTTTTTATTAAGATATAACTCACCATTAATAAATTGTATTTCATCCCCTGGAAATCCTATCAATCTTTTTATAAAATCTGTCCTGTTATCAGATGGAGTTTTAAAAACAATTAAATCACCATAATCAGGTTTGGAATTAAATATTCTTTTATTTAATATAGGGGGGCTAAACGGAAAAGAATGTTTGCTAAATCCGTAGATATATTTAGAAACAAAAATTCTATCTCCTACCAGAAGCGTTGGTTCCATAGAAGATGAGGGTATATAGAAAGGTTGAAATAAGAAGGATCTAATTATAATCGCTATAACTAAGGCAATTATTAAGGTTTTAATATTATCAACAATTTTGGCTATCATGTTTCTATCTATATAAAAATATAATCACCGATGCTATCGCCCATGGTTTGTCATCAGATAGTGACAAATGTATTTTGAATTTCTTGTTTTTAAAAATTTTCTTTAAATGTTTTAAAGAATTACCCTTAATATTAAACTTTGGAGCACCTGAAGAATTATTTTTGATCTCTACATCTTTAAATTGCAATTTATTTCTAACGCCAATTGCTTTAAAAAGAGCCTCTTTAGCAGCAAATCTTTTTGCGTAACATTCAATCTTATTTTTTCTCTTTTCACAATTTTTGATTTCAAAATTAGTATAAATTTTTTTTTTAAAAAAATTTCCATTTTTCTTAATCGCTAATTTAATTCTATTAGCATTGACAATATCTGTACCTATTCCATAAATATTCATTTTTTTAATATTTTTTTAAAAATTTTAATACATTTTTTCATTCCAATAAAAATTGATTCTGCAATAAGAAAATGTCCAATATTAAACTCTTTTATACCTTTAATTCTTGATAAAATTTTAGCAGAAGAAAAAGTAATCCCATGACCTGCGTGTGCTTCTA
>Ga0187833_10003967_pt1 | contig 14653 bp, 7 predicted proteins | sample ETNtaG_37_FD_167968 | JGI IMG/M metagenome (GOLD analysis project Ga0187833, IMG submission 167968) | Marine microbial and viral communities from oxygen minimum zone, Eastern Pacific Ocean - ETNP2014_SV_400_PacBio MetaG (Illumina Assembly) | ecosystem: Environmental > Aquatic > Marine > Hypoxic... | reverse complement strand
CAGTAGCTGCTGCGCGAACGCGCACGCTGTCAGGCCGGTGGTGCGCGCCATGCTGCTCCAGCCCTGAGAACCGTTGTCGTGCACCAGCCAGCCGCGCCGCGAGCCGTCAGCGAACGTCGCGAGCACCCGCAAGTGGGTGAACTCCGCTTCGCCCGGTCGGAGCCGCCACGCCCTGAAGAGTGTGGCGAGCGTCGCCTCACGCTGCTCGCCCGCTAGCGCGCCCGAATCGCGCAGCGCTGTGAAGCGCTCTGCGTGGCCGGAGTAGCGCAGCGTAAACTCGGCCATTTCCGGCACCGACAGGTCGAGCAGGCTACGCAAGCCATCGGTCAGGAACGCCTCCAGCGCGGTGCCGTCGGGGAATTCCGGAACCAGCCCCGGTGGCAGCTGGAACGGGCGGCAGCCCGAGAGCGCTGGCTCCGCGACTGTGCGGCCGGCGCGTTTCAACCGCGCCGGCCGCTCATATTCAGCAATGACGTCAACGGGCGAAAAGGGCGCTGCGTATTCCCACGGCGGCTCGCGTCGTAACGGCAGCCCGCCGACGAAAATTTCGAGCCGTGCTGGCGCCTGCGCCGCCAGCTCGGCGGCGAGCAGGTTGCTGAAGCCGGGCGCAATCCCGGCGTCGGGAACCACGGTAACGCCCGCCTCACGCGCCGCGCCGTCTAGCGCCCGCGGGTCCTGCTCCGTGAAGGAAATGTCGACGCAATCCACGCCCGCTTCGATGATGTGTTCGAGCGCAACGTGCCCCATGCTGCCGGGGAGGCAGTTCAGCGCCAGGTCGCAGCCCGCCAGTTGCGCTGCTGACTCGAATCGCTCGGCGCACAGCTCGGCCCCCAGCGCGCGCTGTGAAACGAGCGCTAACGCCACCCGGTCGGGGTCGATGACCTTTATATAGTGGTCGTCAGAAAGTTTGGTTGCCACCAGCGCACCCACGAGGCCAGCGCCGAGGACTGCAATGCGAGCCATCTACTCGCCGAGGCGGTTGCGCGCAACCCTCACGCCGCGCGGCGCGACTACCAGCCACTGGCGCGAGACACCCACGAGGTCGCCATCGACATCCGCGACCGCCCGCTCGAGTTCGGCAAGCGCCTTGTGGAGCACCTGCCGGTCAGCCGCCATCGGCGAAAAGTCGACCAGCACAACGTTTCCATCGTGAATGGCACCGGTGATAGTGCCCACTTTTTCGCGTTTGTCAAGCACCATCGAATGGACGACCATCGAAGGCTTGTCACCGTAGTCTTCCGCCTTCTCGGAAGCCCAGTCACTCAGGTCGAAAAATTGTTCGTCCGGGATACGACGCATTGAGGGCTGGTCGAGGCTCACACGGTGTGAGCGGCCTCGCGTTATTAGTCTTACCGCCGCCATGTCGAGTCATCGACCACGACGGCTTCGACCGGTTCGGGCGCTGGCACCTCAGCCAGAGCGGGCGGCTCAAGCGGTGGTCGCCGGCGGTAGAGCAGGAAGGTCGCGGCGATGACGATTACCCCCAACCCGACAATCCCGATGGCGAGCAGCGGCAGCGGGCTCGATTCCGCGTCAATCCCGATGGTCAGGTTGAGCTGGTTGTTGCCCTGTGCGAGTTCCTCCTCGTTCAGCGTTATCAGCAGCGTGGCGCGGTGGTTGCCGGGCGTTGCCTTCCATGGAGTTGAAAACTGCGCTTCCTCGTCCGGGGCGAGCTGTAACTCCCACTCCTGTAGCGGCCGTCCGTCCAGTTCGAGCGTCGCGGTGCCTGTGAGCAGGTCACCCCCCGCGTTGGTGACTGTCGCCTCGATTTTCCCCTGCTTTCCCGGCTCGCGCGAGCCGTTCCACGTCAGGGCAGAGGCGATCCCGTCAGGCCATTCAAAGACTGTGAACCACACCTGCTGCACCCCGCTGGCGCCATCCTCGTCGCTCAGCGTGACGTTGAGCGTAAAGTGTTCGGTCCCGTTGAAGAGCGCGCTGGCGCTGTAGCGCCCGGCCGCGATGCCTCCGCTGAGCGGCGCCAGTCCGTCAGGCCACGCGACGCTCTCGACGACCGCCCCCCCCTCGACATCGTTCGCCGCGATGCGGAAGCTGAACTCCTGCCCGATACGGGGTCGCGCCGGCTCGAGGCTCTCGATGATGGCGACCGGCTGGTGGTTCAGGTAGAACGCGCGCGAAAGCTGTGCCGTGCCGACCGGCTGCTGCGTTACGTTGAGCACGATTGTGTAGGAACCGCCCTCGTCGAAGAGCGCCCTCGCGACCGCTGTAGCGTTCGGCAGCGGTTCGCCGTCCAGCTCCCAATGATATTCCAGCCCGAGGCCTTGCGAATGGGTGCCGTTGAAGGCGAGCCAGCCCAGCTGTACCAGCGAGCCTTCGATGGTGAAATTGGCGACCGGCGAGTCAAAGGCATTGAGGGCAGCGACCGCCCACGGCGACGACAGTCCCTCCGCTGTCAGCCCGCGCACGCGCATTTCGTAGCTGCCGGGCTCGGGCGGAGTGAAGTCTAGGCTCCCTGCGCCAGTGAGCGAATTATTGTTAACCTCCCACTCCCAGGTCGCGACTGAACCCTGTAGTGTGGTCGCGGTGAAGGTGGTGATTTCGTTGGCAAGCGCATTGACCATAGCGGGCGAAACTTCGAGCAGCGGCTGCACCACCGCCAGTACACTCCAGTCGCCACTGGCAGTCGCGCCGTGCGCGTCGGTAATGACGAGTGAGACCGCATGGCTGCCGCCCCCGAGCGTGATTGCGGGCGTCGCGCCTGAATGAGCATTGCCGTCAATGTCCCACGTGAAGCTGAGCGGCAGCCCCTCCGGGTCGTGACTGCCGCTGCTGTTAAGCACCAGCGTGGCATCGACCGGAACGATCCAGCGGCCGCCGTCCCAGATGCCCTGCGGTATCGCGAACTCGAGCAGTGGCAGCGCGTTGGCGACCTCGAGCGTCTGTATCGTTGCGTTGCTCCCGCCGTGGTTATCGGTGACAGTCAGCGTCACCGTGTAACTGCCCGGCAACGCGAAGCGGTGCGCCACGGCCGTCCCGCTGCTGGAATTACCGTCACCGAAGTCCCACGCCCAGATGACGACGGTGCCGTCGGGGTCGCTCGAGGAATCGACGAAGCCGAACTCGACGGTGGTGTTGCCCTCTGCGGGCGCGATGGCAAAGCTGGCGTGCGGTAGCCGGTTGCGCACTTCGACCAGCAGGTAGCCGGTGGCAATCGAATTCAGGTCGTCAGCCACCTTGAGCGAGACGTTGTAGAAGCCAGGGCTGTCGAAAAGGTGGTCGAGCGCGACCTCGGATGAGGTCACGCCGTCGTCGAAGTTCCAGAACCAGAAGGCGACGGTGCCGTCGGGGTCCCACGAGTCCGAGCCGTCGAAGGCGATGCTTTCGCCGAGCCAGACCACTAGCGGGTCGGCGACGATGACCGGCACCGGCAGCGCGTTGACCCGGATGGTGACTACCACGCTGCTGGTGAGCCAGTCGTCGTCCCGCACGGTGAGGCTGACGTCATACGTTCCATATTCGTCGAAAATATGCAGCGGGTCGGCGATGTATGCAAAGTCCCCATCGCCGAAATCCCAGCTGAAGTTGGTGATGCTGCCGTCATCGTCCCACGAGTCGCGCCCCCAGAACTGCAATTCCTCGCCCGCATCGACGACGCCTTCGGCGGCGTCCGCCACTGCAGTTGGCCGCGAGAGGAAGCGGATGTCGAGCAGGATGTCGTTACCATCCACGCGGATGTCGCTGATGCGCCAGCCGGAATCACTCAGGTTATACGCAGTGGAGTTGGGATACCCCTCGTCGGTGAACTCGTCGCCCGCGCCGTACGGGTCGCCGCTGTCGCCCGAGTTCCAGCCGTTGTCGAGGTCATCGTAGCCGTCCGCTTCTTCGAGGTCGAGCCGCTTGTGCGACTCGTCGTTGTTGTTCGAAATGTCCTCGTCAACGTGCCAGATAAGCAGACCCTCTCCGGGGAGGTAGGTGTCGTAATCGAGTTGCTGCCGGTTCTCGAGCAGGAAGTATTCGCGTGCGTTGGACCAGTTTCCCGGGACTGGCAGCTTCATGATTTTGCCGTTGCGCGAGGCGGGTGCCAGCCGCACGTCGAGCAGGTCGCCAGTTAGCAGTATTGGCTCGAGCCATCCCACTTCCGCCTTCGAGAAGGCGCTCAAGTGCACCGGCGTCTCGCCGTTGTCGGCCCATGAGCCAGAGGCCATGACGCCCCAGTCGCCGATGCCCTCCGAGGAGTAGTCCGTATCATAGAAGTCGGGCAGCCCCAGTTCGTGGCCGAACTCGTGCACCCAGACCCCGAGAGGTCGCTTCTCGCCGCCCGAGTATTCGAACTCGGGCACCTGCGTTATTTCGCGGATGCGGTGGTTACCGTCGTTGGTGCTGATGCTCAGCCCGGACCAGTGGATGGACCAGATGTCGTCGCTGTTTCCGCTCGACTCCTCGCCGGGGCCGGTGTGCACAGCCATCACCGCGTCGTAGTCGCGGAAGTCGATGTCATCGTCGGCCGCCGCGATGGTGTCGCGGACGAAATCGGTGTTTTCGCTGCCCCAGTCCGCGGCGTCACCGTCGAGCGTGTAGGGGCCGAAGACTTCGCCTGCGAGGGTCAGGTTGCCGCGCGAGTTCTCGTCGTAGTAATCCCACATCGAGTCGCTATTGCCGAATGCCAGCTCCTCGAACCAGTCGCTGTCATGCGTACTGTCGTAGCTGGCGTCGTTGAAGTCGGCCAGGATAATTGCGACCTGGACGGTACCAGTCGTGGGCGAGGCTGCCGCCGGCAGCGCGAGGAAGGCGAGTGCGCAGAGCGCAAATAGCAACGCCAGCGGGAACCGCATCCGTGTGTGATTCGCCATTGCTACAAAAAACTGCCAGCAGGCTGCGCTGGCTTCACGATGCGACGTAACCGAGTGGGTTTTCCAGGATAAGGTCGCGTGTTTCATGGGTAATCTTGACCGGGCGGTCGCCATAAAAGACATCGCGATTTCCGCGCACTTCGCCCAGCGTCGCGACTCCCATCGCGAAGTTGATGGCGGCGCCCTGCCGGAAGCCGGCATACTCGTCAGGGACCGCGGTCAGGTAGTCGTGCACGGAGGTTACGTGCGCCACGGCGTTGTTGACCATCGCGTTGAGCATCTCCATCGCCTGCTTTTCGTGGGTTGGGTCCAATAGTTCCTGCGGCTCGAGCTGGTGTTTGTCGAAGAGGTAGCCGGGCCAGAAGATTTTCTCGTTCTGCAGGATGTCCTCGCGGAAGTCACGGATGATGTTAACCTTCTGCAGGAACAGCCCGAAATCGCGCTCGTTGTCTTGCAATACCTGCGACGCTTTTGGCGTCAATTTCTTGGCGCGAGTGCGGATGAGTTCCGTCAGGAAGCCCGAAGGCGTCCCGGCGACGAAGTAGCAGTATTCGTTTAAATCTTCGAATGAGTAAACGGGCTGTTGCAGGTACTTCTGCATCCCGGCGTTCATCTCGTGCATCCAGCGGACCATGCTCGCCTTGGTGCGCTCGTCGAGTGAACGGTGGACTGTCAGCACCTTGTCGAAGTTCTTGACCAGCCCGCGGTAGTGTTCGTCCTGCACCCAGTCTTCTGCTTCACGCGCGAGTTCCTTGGCCTTGCGCTTTGCCATCTGGGAGTCAGGTCGCTCCAGAATTTCCATGATGGCGTTCATCGCGTGGACGCGCTCTTCGAGCGAGACGTGCCGCTTGCCGATGTCGTCCTCGAACGTATCGAGGATGCGCGCCTCGAGGTAGCCGACCATGATGGGCGCTAGCAGGGCTTCCTCGACCAGCGGGATAGTCAGCGCGAACGAGCGTGAAACCGACTGGAGCGCCCACTTGCAATAGTCCAGCGATTCCACGAGGGCATCGTTAGCCCGGCTTTTGACTGCGCCATAAAGTGAGGGTACCATGCTTTATACCCCGTCCGAGCGGGGCCGCGTCGACCGCAACTCCTTATAAAAAACTGCGTCTAACGGCAGTTGCCGAATGGAAGGCGCTTAAGCCTGCCGCTAATCGGGAACCGATGCAACCCCTCTCCGAGCTTCCCGCCGCAGGCGTCCGGGCGCTGCTTTTCGATCTGGACGGGACGCTGGTTGACGAGCGGCTTTCGCCCGCAGCGTACGCGGCTCTCGCGCAGGCGCAGCAGGCCGGGCTGCGCACGGTCGCAGTCACCGGCCGCCCCGCCGGCTGGTGCGACCTGATGGTGCGATGGTGGCCGCTTGACGGGCTGGTCGGCGAGAACGGCGCGCTGGCAATGCGGCTCGTCGATGGCCGGCTCGAGCGCAGCGATTGGCAGCCCGCCGCGACATCGGACCGTCTGACAGGGTTGTGGGAGGCTGTCCGCGAGGCGTTCCCGGATGCACAGCAGGCGGCTGACCAGCCGTGGCGGGTCCACGATTTGGCGATTGACTTCGCCGAGGAGTGTGACCTCGGGCTCGAGTGGGCCGGTGCGGTGGCGGAGTTCGCCCGCGCACAGGGCGCGCGCGCCGCGGTCTCGAGCATCCACGTCAACTGCTGGTTCGGCGACTGGGACAAATTGGGAATGAGCGAGCGGTTGCTGGACGCGCTCGGGCTGGCGCGTGAGGGCTGTGTCTACGTCGGCGATTCGCCGAACGACGCACCCATGTTCCGGGCATTCGAACTATCGGTTGGCGTCGCGTCTGTGGCGGATTACGGAGACATGCTCGAGCACGCGCCACGCTATGTCACTAAATCTGATGGTGGCGCCGGCTTCGCTGAAGTGGTCGCGCACCTGACGCGTGGCGTCACCAAGTGACGCCGCGCTGGTGCTGGTAGTTACCGCTGCGGTCGCCGTAAGTGCCGGACGCGGGCGAAGTCAGCGCCTCGATTACGAGCTGGCAATAGGTCTCGCCCACCGCCAGTTCGAGCGGCTCCGCGGATGAATTCAGCCCGGGCAGCGTCAGCGTCCCGTCGAAGCCGGCGTCCACCTTCCCGAAACTCGCTTGCACACCGCGCCGCGCCCAGGTGCTGCGCAGCCAGAGTTGCCCGCAGAGCGCGGGACCGCACGCTACGCGCTCGAGTGTCGAGACCGCGAAGCGCGCTTGAGGCGGCACGCTGAGCGTGCCTTCCGTTATCGGCTCCTCGCCCGCCAGTGCAACTTCCCCGATGCGCAGGTCGTAGCCATTCGGCGTCAGGCCGTTGGCGTCGAACGGTTCAATCTCGAGCTGTCCCGCATCGAGCGCCGCGAGGATGGCTTCGTCGCTGAGGACCGGCATCAGCCTGCCCGCAGCTCTTCGAGGAATTGTGCCGCCAAATCGGCGCGCACCTTCCCCTCGCGCTTGAGCCGCTCGGCGACCGCCTCAATTTCGCTCTCCTCAGCGCCGGCCGCTACGGCGAGGTTGCGCGCGTGCAGCCCCATGTGGCCGCGCTGGATACCTTCTGAGGCGAGCGCGCGCAGCGCGCCCAGATTCTGGCAGAGCCCGACCGCGGCGATGATGCCCGCCAGTTTGGCGGCGCCGCCTGGAATCTCGAGCCCCATCATCCTGACGCACGCCTTCGCCGTCGGGTGCGTGGCGGTCGCGCCGCCGACGAGGCCGACTGCCATTGGCAGCTCGATGCTGCCGTTGAGGTCACCGTCGCCGTTCTTTTCCCAGCGGGTGAACGAGCCGTCGCCCTCCTTCCAGCCGCCGTAGCTGTGCGCTCCCGCCTCAATCGCGCGCCAGTCGTTGCCGGTTGCAATCACCACTGGGTCAATCCCGTTCATGATGCCTTTGTTGTGCGTCGCGACGCGGAACGGGTCGGCGCACGCGAAGGCGTAGGCGGCGATGATGCCGTCAACCACCTCTCCGCCACCGAGGAACTCCGCCGGCCAGGTCGCGCTGGCGCGCACCTTGCGGTGTACCGCCAGGTTGGAGATAATTCGCAGGTAGACGCGGCCGCCGGTCAGCGTCTCGAGCCGCGGTGCGACCGCTTCCGCCATAGTGTTGACGGCGTTGGCGCCCATCGCGTCGCGGCAGTCGACCAGCAGGTGCGTGATGACCATCGGCCCCGCGGCAGAGTCGAGCACTCTGACTTCGATGCCGCGGCAGCCGCCGCCGAACTTCACCAGTATGGGGTCCTGCTCGTTGGCGAGTGCGACGATTTCATCGGCCGCCGCCTCGACCGTTGCCTTGGCGGCGAACGCGTCGTCAAGGTCGACCAGCTGGATTTGCCCGATCATCACCGGGTCGTCGGTCTCCGCCGCGATGCCAGCCGGCAGCGTGCCTTTCGCCATGTGGCTCGCTGCGGCGACAACCGACGGCTCCTCCAGCGCCATCGGCACGAAGAGTTCTTCACCGTTGACCTTGAAGTTGGCAGCGACACCGAGCGGCAGCGGGAAGCTGCCGACGACATTCTCAATCATGCGGTTGGCGGTTTCGCCGCCGAGCGCGCCGAAGCCGCCCAGCGCCGCTGCTTCCTCGTCGTTAAGGTCGGCAAAATCGCAGACGATTTGCAGCCGCTCTGCCGGCGAGAGCTTGTAGAAACCGGGGACGGCCGAGGTGCGCGCCATGCGGGCGGATTGTCCCCCACTAAAAGGGAGTTGGGGCTGCTTGCCGAGCCTTACTTAATGTTTCTTCGAAGAAACATAAACACTTTAGCCAGCCCCGTTTCGGCTGAAGTGCGTGGACACACACTCAGTAAGACTGCCCCTCGCTGTTTTACTGCTGCTTGCGGTGGCGCTGCTGTTAGTTTCTGAGGGGGCTGAGGCGAAAGATCCTGAGTGGAACTACGTCACCGGAGATGTTGCGTGTTCGGTGGCCATCTCTGCTGACGGCGAGTACATCGCTGTCGGCTCCGGTGACACCAAGGTCTACCTCTTCGGTAAGGACAGCAGCACCCCGCTCTGGAGCTACGAGACCGGGAATGATGTGTGCTCGATGGCCATATCGGCTGACGGTGAGTACATCGCCGCCGGCTCTATTGAAAACAGGTATTTCTACCTCTTCCACAAGGACAGCAGCACGCCACTCTGGAGCTATGAAACCGAGCATAATGTGTACTCAGTATCCATTTCGGCGGACGGCGAGTACGTCGCTGTCGCCTCCATTGACGGCACGGTCTACTTATTCGACAAGGACAGCAGCACACCGCTCTGGAACTACACTGCTGGAGGTGCTGTGCGTTCGGTCGCCATCTCGGCGAACGGTGAGTACATCGCCGTCGGCTCCGATGATGACAGTATATACTTCTTCGACAAGGACAGCGACACATACCTCTGGAATTACTCTACTGGAGCTGATGTGCGCACGGTCGCCATCTCTGCTGACGGCGAGTACATCGCTGCCGGCAGCATGATCGATGGTAAAGAGGTCTACCTATTCGACAAGGACAGTAGCACGCCACTCTGGAACTACACCATTGTAAGTGGGAGTGCTGTGAACTCGGTCTCTATCTCTGCAGACGGCAAGTACATCGCCGCTGGCACCTCCTACACGGTCTACCTCTTTGACAAGGACAGCAGCACGCCGCTCTGGAGCTACGCCACTGGAGGTACTGTGTACTCAGTGTCCATTTCGGCGGACGGCGAATACATCACCGCTGGCTCCGCCTCCCTTGAACCCAAGGTCTACTTCTTCGACAAGGATAGTAGCACCCCACTCTGGAATTACACCACCGGAAATTATGTGCTGTCGGTGGCCATCTCGGCGGACGGTGAGTACATCGCCGCCGGCTCTAGTGACACCAACGTCTACTTCTTCGGCAAGGACCGCAATATGCCGCACTGGGACTACACCATCACCAGCGCAGTGATGTCGATCGCCATCTCGGCGGACGGCGAGTACATCGTTGCCAGCTCCAAGGATTTTAAGGTATACCTTTTCGAGAAGGACAGCAGCACTCCTCTCTGGAGCTACACCACCGGGGGTATTGTGGACTCGGTTGCCATCTCGGCGGACGGCGAGTATATCACGGCTGGTTCGAATGTCGGCGTGGCGGAAGACGAGGGTAAGGTCTACCTCTTTGACAAGGACAGCAGCACACCGCTCTGGAACTACTCCACCGGGGGTGTGCATTCGGTCGCAATCTCGGCCGACGGTGAGTACATCGCCGCCGGTTCCGCTGACAACAAGGTCTACCTCTTTGACAGGGATGGCATCGAGCTATGGACCAACACCACCGGAGATGGGGGGCGCCCGCTGGCCATCTCGGCGGATGGCGAGTACATCGTCGCCGGCTCCTATGACAAAAAGATTTACCTATTCAACAAGGACAGCAAGACGCCACTCTGGAACTACACCACCGAGGCTACTGTGTGGTCAGTTGCCATCTCGGCTGATGGCGGATACATTATCGCTAGCTCTAGTGAACACGTCTACCTTTTCGACAAATACAGCAGCACGCCACTCTGGAGCTACCTTATTGAGACTGATTCGACATCAATCTCCATCTCGGCGGACGGGGAGTACATCGCCTTCGGAACTTGGGACAACAAGGTCTACCTCTTCGACAAGGACGCCAACGACCCCCTCTGGAGCTACCAGACCGAGGATATCGTGTGCTCGGTGGCCATCTCGGCGGACGGGGAGTACATCGTCGCCGGCTCCTACGACGACAAGGTCTACCTCTTCGACAGGAACAGCGACACGCCAGTCTGGAGCTACACCACTGGGGACGATGTGCACTCGGTTGCCATCTCGGCAGACGGCGAGCACATCGCCGCTGGCTCTAGGGACGAAAAGGTTTACGCCTTCAAAAATACGGGATTTAGGAACGAGCCTCCCACCGTCCGGAACGTTACCATAAGCCCCAATCCCGCCTACGAGAACGAACGGGTCTACTTCTCTGCGGAATGGAACGATACAGATGGCTACGTCACAGGATTCCAATGGTGGTCGGATATCGATAAGCTGCTAAGTACAAACGACAGTTACGACTCCGATGACCTTTCCGTGGGTACCCACAACCTCTCCTTCAGGGTACGGGATGACGACGGCACCTGGTCGTCGCGGACGCTGATTGATCTGGTTATACTGGAGCAGGAAAGTGAACTTCCCTGGAGCTACACCACTGAGGGTTGGATGCAATCGGTCGCCGTCTCGGCGGACGGTGAGTACATCGCTGCCGGCGGCTTTGACAACAAGGTCTACCTATTTCACAAGGACAGCAGCACGCCACTCTGGAGCTACGAACTCGGTTGGTGGGTGAACTCGGTCTCTATCTCGGCGGACGGCGAGTACATCGCCGTCGGCTCCAATGACCAAAAGGTCTACCTATTCGACAAGGATAGCAGCACGCCGCTCTGGAGCTACACCACCGGGGGTCAGGTGCTCTCAGTTGCCATCTCAGCAGACGGTGAGTACATCGTCGGCTCCGGTAACGACACGATCTACCTCTTCGACAAGGATAGCAGCACGCCGCTCTGGAACTACACTACCGGGGATTGGGTGGACTCGGTTTCCATCTCGGCCGCCGGCGAGTACATCGCTGCCGGTTCCCAGGACTACAAGGTCTACCTATTCGACAAGGACAGCAGCACTCCGTTATGGAGTTATTCGGCTCCAAATGTTGTAAAGTCAGTCGCTATCTCGGCAGATGGTAATTATGTCGTAGCTGGTAGTGAGAACAGAAATGTGATTCTATTTGATAAGGATAGTAGCACGCCACTCTGGAGCCACCCAACTGAGGCTGGGGTGTTATCAGTCGCCATATCAGCGAACGGCGAGCACATCGTCGCTGGCTCCGGAGACGACAATGTATACTTCTACGACAAGGACAGCAGTCTTCCCCTCTGGAGCTACACCACTGGGGGTGGTTTGTACTCGGTGGCCATTTCGGCGGACGGCAAGTACCTCGCCGCCGGCTCTAATGACGACAAGGTATACCTATTCGACAAGAATAGCAGCACGCCGCTATGGAACTACACCACTAGGGGCAGTGTACACTCGGTGGCCATTTCGGCGGCCGGTGAGTACCTCGCCGCCGGCTCTAATGACAACAAGGTCTACGCCTTCAAAAATACGGCATCAGGAAACGAATCAGGGAACGACCCTCCGCAAATCTGGAGTATTGACGTAGGCCCCAATCCTGTCTACGAGGGCGAGCGGGTTTACTTCGATAGCGATTCGGAGGATACCGATGGCTACGTCGTGGCATTCGCATGGACTTCTGATGTTGACGGCCTGCTAAGTACAAACGACAGCTTCGACTCCGATAACCTTTCCGTGGGCGTTCACACGATTTCCTTCAGGGTACGGGATAATGATGGCGCGTGGTCGAATTACGCGTACCACGACCTGACGATAGAGAGTGAACATACCAATATCAGTGATGAACGAGAGAAGCAAGTCGACATAACTCCCGGAAAGCCCGTTCTCTTGGACACTTGGAAGGATCTGGGATTGCTGCTGGAGCTGGTTGTTGGCGAGATTGCGTCTGGAAACGTCACGGTCACCTCCGTTGACGTAACTCCGCCCCTGCCGGATAATGGTACCCTGAAGGATATCGGAATATTTGTTTCCATATCAATCGATATGACTATCCAGGATTCCCTGGATTATGCCAATGTAACCCTGAATTTTGATATCAGCGTCCTGCCCGACAGCGTAAGCGCTGACGCACTGCGGATCTATCATTATTCGAAGGAAGGGGTGTGGGAAGCTTCGGAAACAGGTGGTGTAGACGCTGAGAACGGTACTGTCTGGGGCCACTTCTCCGATTTCTCCGTGTTCGCGGTGTTTGGTTCCAATGCGGCTCCGGTCGCCGACGCAGGACCGGACCTAGAGGTAACTCCCGGCTCACCGGCAGTGTTCTTTGGCTCGGCAGTTGATGCTGACGGGTCCATAGCCCTCTACGAGTGGGACTTTGACGGCGATGGAATCTTTGACTACAGCGCCTCTGACGGGATTGCTTCTCACGTCTATGATGACGAAGGTTCGTACCTGGCGATTCTACGCGTTACGGACAATGAGGGTGCTACCGGTTTCGATGAGACTGTGGTGACTGTTGGCGAGTCCAGTTCTCTTGCTTTCTTTGACAGTCCCCTGTTCAGGATTTTCTTCCCGAGCGCTATCCTGCTGCTTGCCGTGGGATACTATGCCTACCGGAAATATGGGACCTTTGGAGCCGGAGCACTTGGCTCTAAAAAGAGTAAATTCGAGCTGAAGAAGGAAGAAGACGTCACCGTCGTGTGCCCTGCCTGTGGGATTCACATGAAGGTTCCGCGCCTTGGAACCATGCAGCTGGTTGTTTGCGATAACTGCGGTAACAAAGGTGAAATGGAAGTCTAGCCCTACTAGTGGTTTCCGTGCCGAGTGAGTTCAGGTTTTTCTCAATGCCATTGCTGCGGCGCGATGACGGCCAATCGCGTCAGAAAAAGCGGTGCCAGAAGCCGACAAACCGGTCGCGAGTGCTGTAGATAATTGCCATTGGGTTCACGTACCAGGTAACCGACTCGCGGATAACGACGAGTGACTCTATGATTTCACCAGCACCCTCGAAACGACCCAGGTCCCCGTCCCAGTTCTCGAGGACGCTGCCGAACTGATTTTCAATAAGGTCTATCGCCCCCACCAGCTGCTCACGAATCTCAGGTCTCTCCTGTCCCCTGACGACCAGCGCCAGCACCGCATTCCGGCCGCGCTCGATTAATAGCAGTAAATCGCCATGCTCGAGCTTCTTCAGGGTCCTGGTTTCGTCAGCCTGAAATGACTCTGAAACGAAGTCCGACAGGGCCTGAAGCATCGACCCCATGATGTCCTGGTCGATTCCGGAATCGTCCGAGGCTCCGGAATGGGCGATGACGCGGCCAATGCTGTCGAGCAGGTAGACCTCCTCAACACGGTAGCTGCCGAGCCTGTAGCGCTCCCGGCCGTAGGCACCTGCAAGGACGCTAAGCGGCAGGAGGACCATCCAGTAACGGTACTCTATGCCGAGGAATTTCTCCGGCTCGGAAGGAGGGCTGGCAATGTCAATCTTGCGGGAGCTGGAGCCGAAGTCAAGCTCGACCAGTATCAGTTCCTGGCCTGCAGTGACGGGCCCCGTCTGGCTGACAAGCAGTTCCTTCTGGATGCCCTGATGGGGTGCCCGGATGGTAGTTACTCCGTCATCATTACTTACCAGCACAAGTGCATCTCCTGCACCGAACGGGCTGCCGATCTGACTCCTCAGAATTTCTGCCTCGCCGTCGACCGGGCTGCTGATGACCTGTTCTGCAAAGACACGGTAGTAGCAGAGGTAGGAACCGGGCGAGGGAATTCCTGAACTCGGCAGTGACATGGTGCGTGACTCCCCGTAACGGATTTGCAGCATCTCTGTCGTGCTCAGCTGATCCCCATCGGTCCCGCTCAGGGGCGACAACGACCGCGTGTCAACCACGCTCAGCGTAGCGCTGACGTTGAGGTGGGCAGTACCCGTGTTCCTGACCGAGACCACCAGCTCGAACGGCTCGTCTGTCAGGCGCGAGTCGCTACCGACAATCTGGAATCCCTCGACCATTAGCCCCACCTCAAGTTGTGCTTCGAGTACCTGACTGGCTTCCAGTGCCAGGCTGCCTTCCCACCGACCAAAGTGAATTTCTTCCACGGCTCCTGTCAGGTTTATTGGTCCGGCATCTGCCCCTTCACCCAGAATGGCTACCCAGCCAGACTCTCCCGTTTCGCCAATGCTTCCCGACCAGCTGCTATCGCCAGAAGTGAAATTCCAGCTCCCTCCGTTGATTGGTGTTCCGAACGGTGTCGTAAAGCGCGCGTTCAACCAGTAGCC
>Ga0187833_10003961_pt1 | contig 14661 bp, 17 predicted proteins | sample ETNtaG_37_FD_167968 | JGI IMG/M metagenome (GOLD analysis project Ga0187833, IMG submission 167968) | Marine microbial and viral communities from oxygen minimum zone, Eastern Pacific Ocean - ETNP2014_SV_400_PacBio MetaG (Illumina Assembly) | ecosystem: Environmental > Aquatic > Marine > Hypoxic... | reverse complement strand
GAAAAAAGCCTTGATAAAAGGTTGCAAACAAAACCTTTGGTCCCTTTATTTAAGATAAGATGAAAGTTTGTTTTCGTACAGATGCATCATTCAATATCGGCACAGGCCATGTAATGCGCTGTCTGACCCTTGCTGATGAGTTAAGTCAAAAAGGTGCAGATATCAATTTCGTATGTCGCGAAGAACCTGGCAATCTGATCAGCTATATTGAAAACAGAGGGTATAAAGTTCATCAGTTGCCTAGGGAGATTGATATTGACACGGACAGGAAATTAACTAAAGAAATACTGTCAAAATATGAAAGCAAATCTGACTGGCTGATAATAGACCACTACGATATTGATGTCTCGTGGGAATATCCACTTAGAAAATATACAAAGAACCTTGTGGCTATAGATGACCTTGCAAATAGAGAGCACGACTGTGACCTGCTTCTTGACCAGAACTATAGTAAAAATGAGGACCGTTATAGCGGTCTTATCCCTGATAAATGCATCCAGTTATTAGGGCCTGAATATGCAATACTTCGTCCTCAATTTCAAAAGGCAAGGGGGAATCTTACAAAGAGGGATGGCGGTGTTAATCGCATTCTTGTGTTTATGGGAGGCGCTGATTCAAAGAATATTACATCAAAAACTCTTCGAGCCATACATATGCTTGATCGTTCTGATATTGTTGTTGATGTGGTTGTTGGCGATCTGAATCAATATCATGATGAAATAAAAATCTTAATATCTAAAATGCCAAATACTATTTGTCACCACAATGTCGAGGATATGGCGAACCTTATGTCATCAGCAGATTTATGTATTGGGGCAGGAGGAACAACAACATGGGAGAGATGCTGTGCAGGTTTGCCAACAATTGCGATTATTTTAGCTGAAAATCAAAAAAACGTAACCGAAAGCCTTGATAAAAAAGGAACTTTAATAAATCTTGGTTGGTATCACAATGTTACAGAAAATAATATAAAAGAGGGAATCGAAGGTTTAATTGATAACCCTCAGAAAGTGGCTTCTATGAGTGATAATAGCAGAAGGTTGGTGGATGGAAAAGGAGTAAATAGGGTATGCGATACAATGATTTCAATGGTTAACGATAGAAATCAATTTCATATGCCGGGAAGAACCTGGCAACCTGAACAGCTATATTGAAAACAGAGGGTATAAAGTTCATCAGTTGCCTGGGGAGATTGATATTGAAACGGACAGGAGACTAAATAAAGAAATACTGTCAAAATATGAGACCAGGCCTGACTTGCTTCTTGTAAGAGATAATAAATGTTATAATATAAACGGAACACTTTATTATGGCACAGAAACAGCTTTCTTACAAATTCGAAATAGATAAAGGCAAAGAGCTAACATTGAGCTTGTCGCATGGAGTATTTATTCCAACAGGTACAACAAAAACATTAGTTAAATCCGTTCAAGAGTATGTTGGTGAACCAAAAAAAATGCTCGATTTGGGCTGTGGATCCGGCATAGCCGGACTTGCCTTGTATAAAATGGGATTGGTTAAACCGCCGCTTTATGCTTCTGATTTGAGTGAGCGAGCAGTTGAATCTTTGAAAAAGAATGCTGGCCTTCATGATTGTCCTGTTATAGCTAAATGTGGCCCTTTGTTTGAGCCATGGGCGAAAGAAGAATTTGATTATATAGTTGATGATGTTTCCGGGGTTACAGAAGAAGTTGCTAAAATTTCTCCTTGGTTTAACAATGTGCCGTGTGCCTCTGGCGTTGATGGGACATCACTTGTCATAGAAGTCATAAAACAGGCAAAGACATATCTAAATACGGGTGGATTGTTATTTTTCCCGGTTGTTTCTTTTTCAAAAGTTGATAAAATTTTAAAGGCAGCTCGTGATAATTTCTCACGTGTTAAACAATTGGGCCATGAAGAATGGCCTTTACCAAAAGAAATGTATCAACATCTTCCGACATTAAAGAAGCTGCAAAAAAGAGGTTTTATCCAATTTGAGGAGAAGTTTGGAATGGTGCTTTGGTTTACAGATGTTTATGTTGCTTACAATCATTAGAGGAGGATAAAGATGCCTAAAGCAAACGAGAAACAGGTTTTAGAAATTATACAGAGAGCCTTATTCCTTGAAGACAAAAAAGTTAGTTTAGATACTTCTGTAGAAGATTTAGAAGAGTGGGATTCTGTGGGGCACCTTAGTATTCTTTCAAATATGGATAAATTTTTTGATGGAAAAATCGCACCTATTAGAGAAATGGCAACAGCAGATTCTGTACGTAAAATCTTAAAAATACTTAAAGAGAATTCTTTAATATAACTTTTGGATAATAGTTGAAATGAGAGTCAAAATTAAAGCAATCGAGTATTATCTTCCTTCTGCAACAGAAGACGCAAGTGTCTTTAAGAGTAATAATCCTGATTGGCACATTGAAGAAATAGAAGAAAAAACCGGCATTTGTGTACGCCATGTATCAGAACCTGGTCAAACAGCCGTTGATATGGGTGTAATTGCTGTCGAGAAGCTATTTGCATCTGGCATCTCAAAGGAAGAGGTAGACTTTATTATTTTAATTACGCAATCTCCAGATTATATTTTGCCTACATCTGCTTGTATTTTGCAGGACCGTCTTGGTCTTAAGAAGACATGTGTAGCTTTTGATGTGAATCTTGGGTGTTCCGGTTTTATTTACGGCATAGCTATTGCTGGTGCATTAATTGAAACAGGAGTAACTAAAAAAGGTTTGGTGATTTGTAGCGAAACTTATACCAAGTATATTGATAAATCTGACCGTACGTGCCGCCCTTTATTTGGCGATGCTGCTTCAGCTGTTTTTCTCGAAGCATGTTCCCATGATACTTTAGGACCATTTGAAATGGGAACAGACGGATCTGGCTTTTGCGACTTAATTGTTCCATCAAGCGGTGCAAGGATCTCTCAAGGAACGGTACAAAATCTTAAGCTTTTTATGGATGGATCAAAAGTATTTATGTTTACTATGGAGATGGTTCCTAAATGCGTAAAAGCATTGCTCAGCAAAGCAGCAAAAACCATAAATGATATTGATTTATTTATTTTTCATCAGGCAAGTAAGGTTGTCATTGATAACATAATTCGCAGGTTAGACCTTCCTAAAGAGAAAGTATTTATAAATTTCAGTCAAATTGGCAACACTGTTTCAGCTTCAATACCCATAGCCATTAAGGACGCGTTAGATCAGGGGCGTCTCAAAGAAAGAGATCAAGTAATGCTTGTAGGCTTTGGAGTAGGTTATTCATGGGGAGGCTGTCTCATGCGATGGGGTGTAAATTCATGATTCTTTTAACGGGTGTATCAGGGGGTATAGGTAAGGAAATCTTATCTCATCTTTTAGAAATTGATGCTGTTGTGGGGACTTATAATGAAACGCTACCCAAAACTCTGCAAAATGAAAGAGTGAGCTACGAAAAGCTTAACATAAAAGAACCCGATAGCATTAAAATGTTTGTTGAAAAGTGGAAACCTACACTGTCGAAATTAACTTTAATACATGCTGCGGTATCAAACATTGACGGACTGGTTGCAAATTATAAGGATTCAGATTGGGATAGTGTGATGGAAGTCAATTTAAAGGGCAATTTTCTTCTTACCAAGGCGTTACTCCCTTGTATGATACGGGAGCGCTGGGGAAGAATTATTCATCTTTCTTCTATAGTCGGTCAAGAAGGGCGCTCGGGGACGATAGCATATTCGGCAAGCAAAACAGGGTTGATCGGGATGTCTCGAGTTCTGGCGAAAGAATATGCCAGGTTTAATATTACTTCTAATATTTTATCTTTAGGTTATTTTGAAGTAGGGTTGATTGACTCGCTTAAGGATAACCTAAAGGATAATATCCTAAATCAAATCCCTTCTAAAAAACTTGGAAAAAAATCGAATATTGTCAATGCTATTGAGTTTTTGATCAAATCGGAATACGTGAATGGATCTGTTATCAGCATTAATGGGGGTATTTGAGCAGTAATAGTAACTTATAGGAGGAGGTTCAAGAAATGAAAATTAGTTTTCGGCAGATAGAGCAGGAAGATTTAGCTTTATTGAGAGACTGGAGAAATCAGGAAAGGCTCAAAAAATACTTTCGTGAATACAGGCTGCTTAACATGTTGAACCAACTAGATTGGTTTAAGAATATTTCTACCTCAACAGTTAATGATATGTTTTTAATCTTAGCCGATGATAATCCTGTTGGAGTGTGCGGGTTAACGCATATAAATTGGAAAGACCGTTCGGCAGAAATTTCTCACTATCTTGGTAAACAAACAAATTCGGCTGTAGATGTAGCCATAGGATTAGAGGCGTATGATTTTTTGAAGAAGAAAGCTTTTTTGGAGTATAATCTAAATCGCCTTTATGGAGGACCGTTTTCTTTCAATAAAGGAGCCATTAAGCTTGCTTTACACTGTGGTTTTAAAAAAGAGGCGGTTTTAAGACAGAGCATTTTTTGGAATGGTAAGTATTGGGATACTGTGATTTTGAGCTTATTAGCAGAGGAGTATTATGCAACAACAAAAGATAAACATAAAAACTGAATAATTGACAGTCCCTTCTTATGCTAAATTATATCCCAATTATTTTCCGTTGTGAGTTCGGCCTACAGAACGGTTTTGGGCATTTAATGCGGTGTGTTGCTTTAGCGGAAGGGTTTCAAAAATATCCACAAATAAAAACTTTTCTCATTACCAACTCTTTTCGCAAAAAATTTACTAATTTTTTTAAAGGTTCCGGAATAGAGGTTATTTCATTATCCCAAAAAACTTCAGGGTTAGGCTTTGACCTTGGAGATTATACCGATCATCCTTATGAAAGTATTATGCTGTTTGATAATTACGACGTTACAGAAGAAGAAATGACAGAATATAAAAAAAAATACCCTAACCTTGTTGCGATTGATGATTTTGCTGACCGGTGTTTTAACATTGATATCATTATTAATCAGAATATTCAGGCCGAAAAACTACATTCCCGATTCTTTTGATTTGTCATCCATTATGGCTCGAGCTGATTTTGCCGTAACGGCTGCCGGCTCCATTGTTTTTGAATTGGTTTGCCTTGGGACACCTCAGATTGCCTTTATAATTGATAGAAACCAGGAAATGATGGAAGCCTTACTGTTTATGGTGAGGTTAAAGAAAACAGGGAAATTGAGGTTATGTTGAACAGGCTTGCAGAAATATTGGATTTGCAAGGTAGTATAAATCCACAGCTTAGACTTACTGAGAGAGGGCCTGTGATATTTGAAATTTATCCGAGATTTTCCGGTACTGTGATGTTTCGTCATCTGCTTGGCTTTAAAGACTTCATCCGGTCTGTAAACGAAATTGCCGGAAAGACAATAGAAGACTATATCCCTCCGCAGGTCGGAACAAGATTTTACAGGGCATCACAGGAGGTAATTCTTCAAGGAAACAATTGGTAAATTCTGTACCTTTTAATTGTAATTTGATTATTAAATATTGTGATAAAGATCAATAACCGGGAAATCGGCGGAGATAACCCCGCTTATATCATTGCTGAAATGGGAATTAACCATAATGGAAGCCTTGGACTTGCAATGAAAATGATTGAAGGGGCCTCCAGGAGTAGAGTCGATGCTGTAAAAGTCCAGATAATAAGTGCAGATGAAAGTTATACAAGAAAAAGCAAATCCTATTCAATTTTTAAAAGAGTGGAATTGAAGATTGAAGAGTGGAGAATGCTTGTTAATAGGGCAAGAGAGCTAGGGATAGATATTTTTTCAACCTTTGTTAATACCTTTGATCTTGAATATGCTAAGGAATTAGACTTATCAGCAATAAAGATCTCATCGGCAAACATTACAAACTTTCCCTTGCTTGAGGCAGTTGCCGCGTTAAAAAAACCTGTATTAATGTCAACAGGTATGAGCTATCTAAGTGAAGTTGATGAAGCTGTCAGATTTTTAAACTCTCACGATGCACGACAAATTGCCCTTCTTCAATGTACATCCCTATACCCTACTCAGGCAGATGATGTTAATCTACGGGTAATGGAAACTCTTTCAAGAGTATTTCCTTCATGCCCTGTAGGTTTTTCAGACCATACAATGGGGATTAACTGTGCTCTGGCTGCGGTAGCAATGGAAGCAAAGATTATTGAAAAACATTTTACCCTTGATCGTAATATGGAGGGACCTGATCATCATTTCTCGGCGACACCGCAGGAGTTGAAGGATTTAGTAAGAGGTGTTCGTGAAGTAGAACACTCTCTTGGTCGAGGTGTTAAGGCTCCCGCAGAGGGCGAAGTGTTACTAAGAGAGAAGCTGCAGAGGAGTATAGTGGCCGCAGAAGATATCAAAGTAGGAAGTGTTTTAACTCCTGAAAACCTAGCGGTAAAAAGGGCGTTGAATGGTGGTCTGCCTATAAAATACCTGGATAAAATTATCGGTAGATGCGTAGTAAGAGATATAGCTAAAGATGAACCCATTACATGGGGGTCTATTTAGTTTTGTTGATTAGAAGCTGGTTTTCGGGACTATATTTTAATGGCAAAAGAAACAGTTAATGTTTTGTTGACCTGTGTGAATTCACAGGTTTCACCTTCTTTGATAAAACTAATATACGGACATCCAGATTATGAAATTAAAACTATTGGAGTAGATACGGTCCCATTTGAGGACAATTTAGGAAGAAATTTTTGTGATTTATGTTATCAAGTGCCGAAAGGAACGGATAATGACTATTTCTCCGCTATTTTTGAGATTGTAAGAAAAAATGATATTAGAGTTATTTTTCCGGGAAGTGATGAGGAATGTCTTACTCTTGCAAGTAAGCGGAATGAGTTTCGGAGAATTGATGCTGATATCTGCTGTTCCAAATTAGATGTTGTATCTTTAGCTGCTGATAAATTTAAGATAATGAGCAAATTAAAAGACAAAGGTTTGCGTATTTGTAAAGTCTTTGCTCCTCAAAGCATAAAGGATATTGAAGAGATGGCGGAAAAACTAGGATACCCTGAGTTTGATTTTGTCGTAAAACCTAAATTCGGTAGAGGTAGCAAAGGGTTTAAAATAGTTACTGTAGAAAAGGATTTCCATGATCTCTTTTATGACAAATATAATTATAAGAGTACTTATAAAGAGTTAATTGAGATTTTTTCGAGGCATGTAGAAGAGATACAAAAGTATTTGATGATGGAGTACTTCCCGGGGGATAAATATAGCGCCGATGTCCTTGTGTCGGATGGCAAGGTAATCTCTATGGTGATTAGAAACAATGGTAGTTTGCCGAAGGTTTCGCCTCCAACTCAAATCGCAGATATCGTGTTTGATAAGGATATAAGAGAATATGCCGAAAGTATCGTTGGGCTTTTAGGGTTTGATTATTTTGTGCAGATAGAAATTGGTCGTGACATAAATGGCGACCCCCGTCTGATAGAGATAAATACCAGATTGGATGCAACTCTCCCTATAACCTCTGGTTTGGGATTAAATTATTTACATGAGATGATTACATATTCAGTTACCGGTAGGATGAGAGATTGTATTAATGATTATAAAAATTACGAAAAACAACTGAGGTTTAGGCGTTATTGGCAGCACTTATTTGAGGAGCACTAGTTAGATTTCTTGTTTATGTATAAAGTAACTAGAGAAAGTGGATTATCTAAGATACTTCTGCCTCAATACTTTTGGTATGGGAAGTCTCCTTTGCCCCTCTTTTTCCCTGACAAATGGAAACTTTTTATTTGTGAGATGGAAGGAGATAGACTCCCGACGCTTGAAAAAGGTGAAATAAAGGAGATAATCAATAGGCCTATCGGGACCGAGAGGATTGAAGTACTCGCGAAAGATAAAAAAGAGGTTGCAATAATAGTTGATGATATCAGCCGTCCTACTGAGGCATCATTAATCCTGCCTTATGTTCTTGAATCCTTGTATAAAGCGGACGTTAATGATGAGTCTATACGTATTTTAATTTCTCTGGGAAGCCATGGTGCGCAAACAGCAGAAGATTTTCGCAAAAAATTAGGTGATAAAATAGTTGAGAGATATTCTGTTTATAATCATAATTGCTACGAGAATTGTATCGAGATAGGAAAAACAAGGAGTGGATTAAATGTGAAAATCAACGAGGAGTTGATGAAGTGTGATCTTAAGATTGGTATAGGTGCCATATTGCCTCATCTTTACACAGGATATTCCGGTGGAGGTAAACTGTTTTTGCCAGGGCTTGCTCATATCGACACGATTGATGAGTTTCACTCTTTTATGACACCAGACAAAAAGGGAATACTTGAACACGACAATCCGATGATCCGCGATATCGAGGATGCCCTTTCAATAATCGGAGTGGATTTTTTAGTCAATGTTCTTATAAATACTAAGGGCGATATTATAGGCGCATTTGCTGGAGGACCTCAAGAGGTTTACAGAGAAGGTGCTAAAGAAGCTGAAAAGGTTTATAAAACAAGGAATTATGATGACTTGGACATCGTGGTTTCGAACGCCCATCTAAAAGTAAATGAAGGTGATATAGCTTTATTGGCAGGTATAAACCTTTTAAAAGATAAAGGCGGAACGTGTATTCTGGTTATGAATTCCCCTTCTGGTCAGATCACACATTACTTGATGCGTAATTTCGGAAAATTTATAGGAGGACGACAGGCCGTTAAACGCGTAAGACTGCCGGAAAATATCAACACAATTGTGTATTCTCAATTCATGGATAGAACAACATTTGATCCTTATGAAAATCAAGAACGAATCGTCTGGGAGAAAGATTGGCAGAGAATTATTAATCTTACTCAGGATTATCACGGCAAAGACAGCCTGGAAGTAGGTATAATCCCAGATGGAACTATACAGTATGTTTGTTAAAGAGGGTATAATATATAGTGAAAGACATTGAATTTACTGTAATGCTTTACGGGAAAGATCAATTTAAATATTCAGTTACAAGGAATAATATTGAGTTACCTGCAAAATTTATTAAATATCATAAGACTAATTTCCAAAAATATTTCAAAATAAAAGAAAGTGATTTCAAAGGGAAAGAAATTCTTGAAACAGGATGTGGCCAAGGAAAGCATGCTGTTGTTTTAAGTTTAATGGGGGCAAATGTTACAGCAGTAGATTTATCTATAGATAATGTACAAAGGGGTGAAAAGCTGAAGAAATTTTATAACCTGAGTAATCTCAGTTTTATTCAACATGATTTAATGAAACCATTAGATTGTAAAAATAAGTTTGATTTGATAAGTTCTCACAACTGGATACAACACACAGAAAACCCTTCTACAGTTTTGAAAAATCTTGTCTCCAATTTTAAAAAAAAAGGGGGGGGCAGGCTATATATAAGTACTTATCATGCAAATACATTTCGGTTTTTTATAACACAAATTGCAAGGATAATGTTAAAAAGTGAATATTATGAATTAATGTATAATCTTGTCAAATTCCATTTTCCAACAGGTTTTAAAGAATTCAAAAATCCTGAAGATATTTATTTTGAAAATATTTTTGACGACTTTTTCGTGCCTTATTGTCATACAACCACATATGACATAGTTATAAACGATGCAAAGAAGCTCGGATTAGTTCCTATTACTGAAATCCCTGATTTGAAGCAATTATATAGCTTAGACAATATTTTTTTAAGGATAGGACTTGAAAAGAAAGAATATAAGGATTCTACGAAAGGAAGATTTAAATTCACAAAACCAGTTGATGAATTTGCTGCCAATTTGCCATCTTTTATAAATGAATCGATAAAACTTAGTAAAAAAACAATTAAACACTTGAACAAACTTGATAATGCTTACATAAATTGTTCCTTCTGTCTTGGATTGTATCGTATAAGAGCACAAACTTGTATGATGGATAATCCTAAAGAAAAGCATCAAATTTTACAGCAATATTTAGAAATGACTCTTTCAAACTCGACAAAAAGTATTTCGGCTTATTATGATATACAGCAAAATTATATGAATAGGGAAGAGTCTAATAGTTTTTATGAATAAAGGTAAAGTAATTTTATTTTTTCCGGGATTTGAGGGGTGTGAGAGAAGTTGTCATTGGTTCCCCTTTCCTTTTTTATATTTAAGTCCATTTCTGGAGGAATCTGGCTATGAGGTTAAAATTATAGATGCACGAGTTGAAGATAGTTATAAAACCCTTTTGAAAAACTCTCTAACTGATGCAATATGTCTTGGCATTACCGCAATGACAGGCCGTGATATAAAGGACGGCATTGAAGCATCCGGGATTTGTAGAGAAATAAATCCACGAATACCTGTTATTTGGGGTGGTCCTCATGCTACAGCTCTGCCTGAACAGACAGCAGAGTCACAATATGTAGATATAGCGGTTAAAGGGCAAGGGGATGGAGTTATGACTGAAATAGTCAATAGGCTACACCATAGGAGAGATATTTATGATATACCGGGAATAGCTTATAGTAAAGATGGTAATATTTTTCAAAATGAGCTGCCCAATTTGATACCCTTTGATTACGATATCTTTCCAGCTTACCACTTAATTAATATTGAAAAGTACCGTTCAACTAATAATGTAGCGTCTTGCTTTGCCTCTCGAGGATGTCCGTTTAAATGCACTTTCTGTACTACAGGGGATAAAGGATATTCTTTAAGGAAATTTGATCAGGTAAAAAAGGAGCTTTTATTCCTTGTTAATGATTTGCAATTTAAGAATATATTTTTTCAAGATGGTACTTATTTTGTGAATAAAACAAAGGTGGTGGAGTTGGCAAAATGGCTCGTAGAATCTGGTTTAAATATTAAATGGAAGGCTAAGGCACGAGCAAGCTCTTTTAAGGATTACTCTCATAAAGAACTCGCATTCTTAAAAGAGTCTGGCTTGGTATCTGTTTTCTTTGGTCTTGAGTCAGGTTCCCCCAGGGTGCTTAAAAATATGCACAAGAATATAAAGCCGGAAGATGCAATACAGAGTGCTGAAATATGCTGGAATTATGACATTGAGTTTTATGTGTCTTTTATGTTTGCAACACCATATGAGACTTTAGATGATTTTTGGGACAATATAAATCTTATACGAAAATTGAAGGAAGTAAATTCCAGCACTCAAGTACAAAATTGTATATATGTCCCCCTTCCCGATACACCCATGTTTGACCAGACTGTTGAATGTGGATATGTCCCTCCAAAAAAACTTGAAGAGTGGATCAATTTAAGGGTATCTTCTAGATTTGAAGAAAGAGAAGATATTACATGGATTCAGCCTGACATATTAAGAGAATATACCAAGGTATACAACAGCGAATTTGGTGATTATAAGCATTTGACAGAGAAGGAAGAGAGTGGAGAATATGTCTCTGTTTTTAAAAAATCTTCATGATTAATCTGTCACAGGCGCCAAGACACTAAGGAATAATAAGAATCAGAATCTCTTACCTTTGTAGTAAATTTTGAAAATGTGTGGGATAGCGGGAATATTTAGTCTTAGTGGAAAGCCTATTCAGAATGCTGAAGAGCGTATTCAACGCATGACAATGATGCTCAGACATCGTGGTCCGGATGGCCAGGGTATTTATGTTTCTAGTGATAGAATTGTTGCTCTTGGTAATACCCGGCTTGCAATTGTAGATCCTGCATGTGAACTAAAGCAGCCTTTAACAACATCCGATAATCAATTAGTATTAAGCTTTAATGGTGAGATTTATAATTATGTTGATTTAAGAAAGGAACTTGAACAAAAAGGTATTGGATTTCGATCCAGAACGGATACAGAAGTACTTCTTGAAGGTTTACGATTGGAAGGAGAAGACTTTCTAAAAAAACTTAACGGTATGTGGGCATTTGCTTTTTATGATTTAGATAATCGAAAACTCATCTTAGGCCGAGATGTTCTTGGAGAACGCCATATCTTTTATCACGTTCAAAACGAAGAACTTGTTTTTGCTTCGGAGGTAAAGCCGCTGCTTTATGATTCGAGTAGTTCTTTTGACATTGATTTTGAATCTTTTATAACGTCATTACATTATTTTTCAGCGCCTCCTGGCCGTTCTATGATCAAGGGTATATACCGCATGTTTCCAGGATATAATATGAAGGTAGAAGTTGGGATAGGGGTAAAACACTACAGGTACAGGAGGCTTCATCCTGAGAAATGGTTTGATTTCTTTGATAGGAAACCGACTATAGAGAAGGTTATGGAAATTTTTGAAGGAACCTTTCACAGAGTGTGTAAGAAACGTTTACCTCTTGATGTTGACTACATATCAACACTCAGTGGAGGTCTTGACAGCACACTTATATGCCTTTACGCATCAGATTTTGGGAAAAATAAAATACGCACCGTTTATGGGCAGAGTGCAGAAAAACCAGCAAGAAATCTTGAAGGTGAGCTTGATGAATTAGAAGCGAGCAAATTTACTGCCAAAAAGCTTGACACTCTTCATTCACATATATTTTTAAATAGTGACGGGGTAATACCGGTTTTAACTCGGCTTGCAGAGAATGCTTTTGATGGCATGTTTGATTCAGGGGTGGCTGCTTATGAAATGCTTGCCTGGCATACGCGTGAGAAGAATTTAAAAGTGATGCTACTATCTGATGGGCCAGATGATTTTCTTGGATATCCAAAAGATCTGAATGGACATAAACTGGACAATATGCATGCTAACTACCCTATTAAATACAATATACTTAAAATAATATCTGCGACAAAAACTGGTCGGATATTTTTAAAAAAACTTAATAATAAAAACTTAATAGTATCACCACTCACATCGTATGATCCTTTCGTTTTCAGTCCCATTCATCAGAGCTGGGGACTTGATACCATCGATAAAATTCTCACCAATGAACAGATAATGAATTCGTCTCGTTATTTTGGAACTATTAGCTCAGATTACAGAGATATAATTCCATGTCTTGATTATGCCCAAATGTGCGCTCTCTCTTACGCTACATTAAGTTTGCCGGATATGTTTAATCTCAGAATTGATAAAGCCTTTATGCGTGCATCTGTTGAAGCACGATTACCATATCAAGCTCCGGAGATGGCGGAGTTGATGATAGCAATGCCTTCTATGTACAGGTTTAATAATGGTGATACAACAAAATATGTTATGCGTAAACTGGTAGACCACAATATAGGCCCCGAGATAGCCTATCGCTCAAAGCATGGATTCGGCGCTCCATTATGGTGTAGTCCAAACGTGTACAAGAAAATGAAATATGATGAAATAGTTAAAGAATGTTCAGCTTTTAATGAGTATCCTTTTAAAAAAGGTGTAAAGGATGCTATTCTTAAACCTCAAAACAAAGACATGCTCTGGCCCTTTTATGTGTTTGCAAAGACTTACGATCAGTTAAAAAATCGTAAGTATAAAAACTACAATTCAAAATAGATAATGAAGACTATATTAGTCATAGCCGCACACCCTGATGATGAAGTGCTTGGTTGTGGAGGAACTATTGCAAGGCTTACATCTGAAGGCAGCAATGTATACACACTGATACTTGGTGAAGGTGTTACTTCCAGAGACAGGAAGAGAGATCTGGCAAAAAGGGAAAATGAAATTGCAGAACTAAAAAAACAGGTAGAAAATGCTAACAGGATATTGGGAGTGAAAAAGGTATATACTTTTGATTTTCCTGATAACAGGTTTGACTCAGTACCACTGCTTGATATTATCAAAACAATTGAAGAAACGAAAGACGGCTTTAAGCCAGATATAGTATTTACCCATCATATAGGGGATTTGAATATAGATCATCAGGTGACCTTTAAAGCTGTCATGGCTGCATGTAGACCTACAATTGATGAGAGCGTAAAAGAGATTTATTCATTTGAAATACCATCTTCTACGGAATGGAATGCACCTTCTTCATTGACATATTTTATGCCGGATTATTTTGTGGATGTAAATAAAAGTTTAGAAATAAAAATCAATGCGTTAAAGGAATACAAAACAGAATTGAGAGATTTCCCTCACCCCCGTTCTTTAAAGGCAGTAGAACTCAATGCAAAGTACTGGGGAGTAAAGATGGGATTTGAGGTTGCCGAGGCGTTTAAAACTGTCAGGATAAGAACATAAGTGGAAATCGTTGGAAAAAGAGTTTATTTAAGAATATTATCTTCAGAGGATGTTGGAGATAATTATGTTAAATGGATGAGAGATGAAGAAACAGTTAGATTCTTGGAGAGCAGGAGGAAAACATATACATTGGAAAATTTAAAAGAATATGTAAAAAAAATTAATGAAAGCCGTGCTGATTTATTATTTGGTATTTTTCTGAGAGAAAATAATGAACATATAGGTAATATTAAAATTGGAGATATGGACCAGGTGCATCAGCAAGGAAATGTTGGGATAATGATTGGGGACAAGAATAGCTGGGGAAAAGGTTGTGCTAAGGAATCAATACAATTAGTAACTAAATATGCTTTTGAAGGACTTAATTTAAACAAGTTGACAGCAGGAATATACGGTAATAACATTGGCTGTTATAAAGCATTTTTAAATGCTGGATATAATGAAGCTGGAAGATTAAAGAGAAATATATTTTACAAAGATGAATTTGTGGACAAGATTATAGTTGAGATAATTAGATCATAGATAAGAGAAAAAGATGAAAAAGATGGAAAAGATGAAAAAGATGGAAAAGATGGAAAAGATGGAAAAGATGGAAAAGATGGAAAAGAT